>ENA-ORRN01002861-ORRN01002861.1-human-gut-metagenome-genome-assembly--contig:-NODE-2861-length-10504-cov-2.599196_pt1 | contig 10504 bp, 10 predicted proteins | sample MGYA00242174_ERZ509132 | MGnify/ENA primary metagenome ERZ509132 (study PRJEB26280, sample SAMEA2338671) | human gut metagenome | biome: human gut; feature: human-associated habitat; material: faeces...
CCTACCGCCTGCGTAACGAATCGATCGTAGAACGCGGTGAAACGGCCGAGATGCCGACCGAATACGGCATGTTCAAAATCACCGTGTTCCGTCAGAAGAGCAACGGGCTGGAACACATGGTGCTGACCAAGGGCGAATGGACCGAAGACGAGCCGGTACTGCTCCGCGTGCACTCCTCGTGCGCCACGGGCGACATTTTGGGATCGTGCCGCTGCGACTGCGGCGCACAGCTCCACGAAGCGATGCGCATGATCGAAAAAGAGGGCAAGGGCGCCGTCGTTTATCTCAGCCAGGAAGGACGAGGCATCGGACTCTTCAACAAGATCGCAGCCTACAAACTCCAGGACGAAGGACTGGACACGGTGGATGCCAACGTGCGCCTGGGCTTCGGCGTCGATGAGCGCGACTACGGCGTGGGCGCCAGCATCATCCGCGAAATGGGGATCAAACACATGCGTCTGATGACCAACAATCCGCTCAAAAGAGTAGGGTTGGAGGGTTACGGCCTGAAGATCGACGAGATCGTACCGATCGTCATCGCCCCCAACAAGTACAACGAACGCTACCTCGAAACCAAACAGGAGCGCATGCACCACAAACTCAACCTCTGCAAGCATTAAAATACAAAGATATTACCGAAGAATCGTCCGAAGGGATTTTCTCGGTTTTGCCGCAGCCCGAAATCCTTGTCCGCAAGGCATGAACGGAACGGATGGCAGAACCGCGAATGGAACCGCCGGACAGCCGGAAGCGAATTTCCGGACAGCAATATTTCAACGAAAATGAACGCCAAGGATTTGCGAATCGTCTTCATGGGTACGCCCGAATTCGCCGTGCCGTCGCTGCGTGCACTGGTGCGCAGCGGCTACAACGTCGTCGGGGTGGTCACTACTCCGGACAAACCGGCGGGACGCGGACAGAAATTGCATGAAAGCGACGTAAAGATCGCGGCCCGAGAACTCGGATTGCCGATTCTGCAACCGGAGAAGTTGCGCGATCCGGCCTTCGTCAGTACGATGGAGGAGTTGCGGCCTGACCTGGGAATCGTAATTGCCTTCCGGATGCTGCCGGAGGTCGTCTGGGCGATGCCCCGACTCGGCACCTTCAATCTGCATGCGTCGCTGCTGCCGCAATACAGGGGTGCGGCACCGATCAACTGGGCGATCATCAACGGAGAATCCAAAACGGGCGTCACCACTTTCCTATTGAATCACGAAATCGACAAGGGAGCGATTTTAGGCCAAGTGGAAATGCCGATTCAGCCGGAAGATAACGTGGGTACTCTTTATGACAGGCTAATGACCGTCGGAGCCGATCTGGTCGTGCAGACCGTCGAACGGATCGCTGCCGGGGAGATCACCCCTGTCGTACAGCCCGACGAAGACGCATCGCTGCAGCCGGCGCCCAAAATCTTCAAAAACGACTGCCTGATCGACTGGACTCAATCCGGAAAACACATCATCGACTTCATTCGCGGGCTGTCGCCCTATCCGGCAGCCTGGACCCGGCTGCTGCGAGAGGAACAGGAAGCGAATTCGGCCAAGATTTTCGAAGCGCACTTCGAAACCGGTGGTCCGGAAGCTCCATGCGGCACGATCGATACCGACAACCGCAAATACCTGCGGATCCGATGTGCGGACGGTTGGATCGACGTCCTCTCGCTGCAATTATCCGGCAAGAAACGCATGGCAGCGCAAGAGCTGCTGCTCGGATTCCGAGATGCAAACTCCTACGTCTGTCGATAAAACGCCATCTGCAATCGGAATAACGAGGAAATCCGAAGAGGATTTTTAGACAGGAAGCATCGAAGCCCGGTCGAACGCCCGGCAACAAAGCAATGAATAAACCGAAACGATAAATAAAAATAAGCCGTAAAAATCGCATAATGCTCAATCGGTTTACTATATTTGTAATCGGAACATAAAACCATTTTGCCTATGAAAAAATAACAGCACTTCTATTCTTCAGTACAATATGTCATGCCGTCCGATAGGATACGGGTATGACAATACATATAAAAAGCGTTAGCTTTATTTCTTGCTTTCTGAAACTTCGCAACTTTCAAAAAGTCTGACAAGAGTAAAGTGTAAACGCTCACGTTCAACGTGGGCTTTACTCTTATTTGTCAGACAAGGTATTGCGAAGACCTCAGAAAGCAAATAAAAAGTTTAGCCTGCGTTTTTTATATACCTGTCAAACAACACCATTCATTATTCAACTCAAAAGAAAATTTCCTATGAAACGCCTGATTTTCATAATTGCTTCAATACTCCTCGGACAAACTGTCTGCGCACAAGACATCATCCAGAAAAAAGATGCGACGGAGATCCAAGCTAAAGTGCTGAAAATAACCGACACGGAAATCGAATACCAAAGATGGGACAATCCGGACGGCCCGATCTATACGATTCCCGCAGAGGATGTCTTCACCATCACCTATCAAAACGGCTCGAAAGAGGTCATCTCGCATTTCGATTCCTCCCGGCGATCGGCTGCCGACAAACAACAATTCGGCAAATTACCTCGTTACCAGGGAGAAGTTGCCTTCGCATACGGTTCGGCCGTAAGCGAAGGAATGCAAGATCTATTTCCCCGCATCGTATTCGAAACGGTACACGGCGTGCGGATAAATCCGTATCTATTCGCCGGTGTCGGCTTGGGAATCAATTATTTCTACAAAGACATCTATTTCTCCAACGGTTGGAACATATACGAATTGGGCAATAGCGGAACCGTCCTCCCCGTATTTGCGAATGTGAAGGGTTATCTGCCCGTTTCAAGCAAAGCGGCCCTCAATCTGTCGTGGGATCTCGGTGCCGCAATAGGGGTAGGGGGTTACTTCAACGAGGGCACCGAATTTTACACCTCCATCGGCCCGGGCGTCACGTTCGGCCGTCAGAGCGGCGGAGTGCGGGGCGATTTCAGCATCCGCTTTCAGCACATGGGAGAAGGATTGAATGCCATCCTGTTCCGCATCGGAATCGGATTCTAAAATACGTCCGGCAAATTTTCAAACACGGCACAAGCCGCCTGTTCGAAATTATCGGCGAATCCAAACCGAAGAGGCTGTCTGCAACTTGCAGACAGCCTCTTCACATCATCCCCGACATTCCATCGACCTTGGACCAATAGGATCTCCAAGTATTCGATCTCTTTTTCCGGTCATTCGCGGGCGAATCCTTTCGGGCCGGATTTCGAGCGATACAAAACACTCCAAAAACACCGGCTCGATCGGGAAGCGGATTATGCCTCTTTTCCCTCTTCCGCCGCGACCGATTGCGCCAGCTCCGAAAGAATACGGACATGCACCCGCTCGTCGGAAACAATCTTATTGAGAAGCTGGATAGCTACTGTGGCCGACTGTGTCAGCTTTTCGGGATTGTTTTTTCGGATACGCTCGATCAACTGCTGATAGGCGGCAATCGTATCTTTTTCGGCCTGGATATTGACCCGAATGGCCTCGGCAGCCGATTCATATTCGACCGTAACCGCCGAACTCGAATACTTCGGAGTATTCACGCGCCCACCCAGTTGTCCGATAAAATCGCCCAAACGGTCGAAATGCTTCATTTCGACGAAAGCGATCCCCAGGAATGTTTCGCCAATGTTTTCGAAGAGCATCCGCTGTTGGGTGTATTGAATGATAGCCGTCAGTTCCGAGGTGGGAATGGCGCCGTAGTAGGCGTCATAGAACCACTCGGGTTCCACGCCGTCGTTCGGCCGAGCCTTCTCCGCTTCGGGATAATCCAACGTATTATCGACGAAACGCATCGATTCGATCATCGCATTGGCCATCGTTTCTACATTATCGAGCGTAGCCGGATTGTGTTTTATGAACTCTTTCATCGCTTGTTTAATTTATGGCAATCATATCTCTCGAAGTTTCTTTTCGGATTTTCGAATCCGACGGTCGTACCGTTTGCAGCCTATGATTACACGGGGCACGTCCGCATAGGAAATCAAGCCGTACATCGGTCGTCGAACCCGAAAAATCCGGATGTCGAAACCCCGAAGATGCGATCACCCGATTTACCACTACTTACCCATCAGAACCTCGTCGATAATTCGCTTCAGGTCGCTCTTCGGGCGACCGCCGGTCATCATCTGCGGCATCCCGCTCAGCGGGATGAACAGCAGGGTAGGCACCGACCGTACGCCGAACACCGCAGCGAGTTCTTGTTCCCGGTCGATATCGACCTTATAAAAATCGATCCGGTCCTTATACTGGTAATCGGCCGCCAGCTCGTCGAGCACAGGGGCCAATGCCTTGCAAGGACCGCACCAGGTCGCGAAAAAATCGATCACGGCGGGACGCTCACCCAGGAATTTCCATTCGCCCTTCGATTTTTCGATATCGGCGACCTTGGTCGTGAACTCCTGTTTATTCAGTTGTTTTACAGTTTCCATAGTATTGCTTGTTTAATGTTTTATAACCCAGCGCAAACATAGTGCCGCAAGCGATAAAAAAAGTGTCCGGCCTTCGCAAGCCGGACACTCAGAAAAAATCATCGGACGATTAACGCACCTTGCGAATAATCTCCGCACCGTGATTGATAGCCTTCTCATTCTCAGGCAGCATCTTCCAGGCACGCTCCGGAAGGGACTTCTTCAGTCCGATCATCACGTTCTCCAGTTTGACAACGGGGCAAACTTTCAGATAACCGCCCAAAATCATCGTATTGAACAGCTTAGCCTGACCCAAACGGGCCGACTCCGCCGTAGCGTCGATCGTATAGATGTTGATATCCGTGCGGCTCGGGTGACGCGTGATACCGTTGGTATCGTAGATCAGCGTACCGCCCGGACGAACCATCGACTCAAACTTATCCATCGACTGTTGGTTCAGTACGATAGCCGAATTCGTGAGCGATCGGCGACGAGATACGTTTGTCCGAAAGAATCACCGTAACGTTAGCCGTACCGCCACGCATCTCAGGGCCGTAAGAGGGCATCCAGGTAACCTCGTAATCCTGCATAACGCCCGAGTAAGCCAGAATCTTACCCATCGAGAGGACACCCTGTCCACCGAAGCCTGCAATAATTAAAGTCTCTTTCATATTCTTGTCCTCTTACTTCTTGGTTAAGTCCTTGATATCACCCAACTGATAGAAGGGCAGCATGTTCTCTTCAAGCCACTGGTTCGATGCCACGGGCGAGAGTTTCCAGCCGCTGTTGCAGGTCGAAACGACCTCCACGAGCGAGAAGCCGTTACCGGCCATTGCATTCTCGAATGCCTTGCGAATCGCTTTCTTGGTCTGGCGGACATGAGCCGGATTATATACGCTCTGACGCGTAATATAGGTCACACCGTCCAGATGAGCCATCATCTCGGCGATCTTATAAGGATAACCGTTCAACCGGGGATCACGGCCGTAAGGAGTCGTCGCGGTCTTCATACCCAGCAGGGTAGTCGGAGCCATCTGACCGCCGGTCATACCGTAAATCGCATTGTTAATATAAATCGCTACGATGTTCTCGCCTCGAGCAGCCGCATGAATCGTCTCACCCGTACCGATAGCCGACATATCGCCGTCACCCTGATAGGTGAAGACCAAACTGTCCGGATGCAGGCGCTTTGCCGCAGTAGCTACGGCACAAGCACGGCCGTGAGCCGCCTGAATCCAATCCACATCGATATAATTATACGCGAAAACCGAACAACCGACAGGCGAAACAGCAATCGTTTTTCCTTCCATGCCCATCTCATCGATCACCTCGGCAACCAATTTATGAATCGTACCGTGACTGCAACCCGGGCAGTAGTGCATCACGTTCTCCGTGATCAACTTAGGCTTGGCATACACCAGGTTCTCCTGTTTGATTTCTACTACTTCTGCCATATTCTTACTTTTTATTAATCAGTTTTTCTTTGAGTGCAACCAGCACCTCGTCCGGTGAGAACATCATACCGCCCTGACGACCGTAGTGCTCGACGGGAGCTGCACCGTTTACGGCGAGTCTAACATCCTCGACCATCTGGCCGGCATTGAGCTCGGCACTCAGGAAGCCTTTCACACCGCGTTTTGCCAAGTCGGCAATTACCTTGCTCGGGAAAGGATAGAGCGTGATGGGACGCAGCAAGCCGACTTTGATACCTTCGGCACGCGCCATCTCCACCGTCGCCGAGCAGATACGCGCCGACGAACCGAACGCTACGATCACGTAATCCGCATCGTCGCAGTCGATAGCCTCGTAACGCACCTCATTCTCCTCCATCGCCTTGTATTTGGCCTGCAAGCGCTGGTTGATCTTCTCCATCACCTCCGACTTCAACTCCAGCGAAGTGATGATGTTGCGATCCTTGCGGGCACCTTTGCCGCAAGTAGCCCAATCCTTGCACTCTTCGGCGATCTCTGCGTCGGTTTTGCGGGGACGCTGCGGAGCCAGCACGACTTTCTCCATCATCTGACCGATCGCACCGTCGGCGAGGATCATCGCCGGGTTGCGGTATTTGAATGCCAGGTCGAAAGCCAGACCCACGAAATCGTGCATTTCCTGAACCGAGTTCGGAGCAAGTACGATCAAGTGGAAGTCACCGTGCGCACCGCCCTTGCAAGCCTGGAAATAGTCGCCCTGCGAAGGCTGGATCGTACCCAGACCCGGGCCGCCGCGCTGACAGTTCACAACCACGCAAGGCAGTTCGGCACCTGCCAGATAGCTCAGACCCTCGCTCATTAGACTGACACCGGGGCTTGAAGACGAAGTCATCACCCGCTTACCGGTCGATGCACCGCCGTAAACCATGTTTATGGACGAAACCTCCGACTCGGCCTGCAGTACGACCATACCGGTCGTCTCCCAGGGTTTCTCCTCCATCAACGTCTCCATTACCTCCGACTGCGGCGTGATAGGGTAGCCGAAGTAGCCGTCGCAACCGTAGCGAATCGCTGCATGAGCGATCACTTCGTTGCCTTTCATCAATTTTACTTCTTTCTCTGCCATAGTTTATTCAAATTTTTGACGATAAACCGTGATGCAACTGTCCGGACAGATAATCGCGCAGGACGCACATCCTGTGCAGGCATCCGGATTAGCCATCTGAGCCACGGGGTAACCTTTGCTGTTTACCTCGGCCGATAAATGCAGCACATCGCAGGGACACGAAGCCACGCAGACTCCGCAACCCTTGCAGCGCTCCTTATCGACGAGGATTGTTCCTTTAATTTTTGCCATAAGACATCCATTTATTATAAATTGCTTACAAATGTAAGCATTTTTTACGGTTTGAGATAACATTTCGTAATAAAATTTCACCTAACGCTTAAAATATATTCAAAAACATTCTGTTTCGGACAGATAACACACCGCCACGCAGCAAACAAACCGGGCGGAAAATTTCTTTTTCAAGGAATTTATACCTAAATTTATTGTGAAGTATTAACCTTAAAATCCTCAATGCGTATGAAAGACAACTAATTTTCCTCGTTTTTCGACCCGGTACTCAAGTATATCGACACCGGTAAGTTTTTCCGCGAACCCTTCCGCTGGCTGTATGCGATCCTGGCGATCCTCAACCTGCTGACACCCATCATACTGCTGGTAATGGCCATTAACAACGACCTGTTTCGGTACGGCGGAGGCCGGATGATCGCCGCGTTTATTCTGGTCTGGCTCGTGATCGCCTTCGTTTCCTGGCTCGGCTTCCAGATCTGGTGGAACCGCCGCGAAAAAGTATATGCAGCTGCGACAGCGCATGACGATTTCGTCGCCATTCCCGTATTCTCGCACTTCATCCAGACTTTCGGGGAATGGGCGGGTATGTTCGTCGGTATCGGCGGAGCACTGCTCACCCTGATCGCCGCAATATTCCTGAACGGCGACGCCTCCATGCTTCGCATGATGGGTACGGGAGCATTCTTCGGCAGCGGTTCGCTCATTTACATCGTCCTCAATCCGATCTACGGCTTCATAATCGTCGTGGTGACTCGCGCAGCAGCCGAAACGTTCCGTGCATTGGCAGCTATCGCCAACAACACAAAAAAAAGCTGATCGCGCTCTGCTGCGAGGGCGGTACTTTCCACCGCCCGCACCATTTTCGACGGTCGCAACACCAAATCCGACGGTCGCATATTCGTAGCTCGCAGTTGCATCTGCAATTCCGAACTGACCCTAAAGAACTAGGGACGCGACGCTCCCGGTGAAATACAGGAAAGCATATAATTACAAAAGAGAAAGGAGAATCTGTTCAAGATTCTCCTTTCTCTTTTGAATCCCTTACGGGACACTATTTCTCCTCGAAAGTATGGATCACCACACCCGAACGGAGTTTCGGCTCGAACCAGGTGGTCTTCGGAGGCATGATGTTGCCCGTATCGGCAATGTCGATGAGCTGCTGCATGGAAACAGGGTAGAGTGCGAAAGCCGCCTTCATCTCGCCGCTATCGACACGCTTCTTCAACTCTTCCAGGCCGCGAATACCGCCGACGAAATCGATCCGTTTCGACGTCCGCAGATCCTTGATGTCGAGCAACTGGTCGAGTACCAGGTTCGACAGCACGGTTACGTCCAGCACTCCGATCGGATCGTTGTCATCGTACGTACCCGGCTTCGCCGTGAGGCTATACCACTGACCGTCGAGGTAGAGCGAAAAGTTGTGCAACTTCGAAGGGTGGTAGATCTCCTTGCCCTTGGGTTCCACGGTGAAATTCTTCTCCAGCGCCTTGAGGAACTGCTCGGTAGTCATCCCGTTCAGGTCTTTCACCACGCGGTTGTAGTCGATGATGCGAAGCTGGCTCGCAGGGAACGTAACGGCCAGGAAATAGCAGTATTCCTCGTTGCCGGTATGGTTGGGGTTGCTCTCCTGACGCTTCTTGCCCACACGGGCAGCGGCAGCGGTACGATGGTGTCCGTCAGCCACGTACAGAGCGGGAATACCTGCGAAAATCTCGGTGATACGGTCGTTGATCTTCTTGTCGCGGATCACCCAGAAATGGTGGCCGAAGCCTTCGGGAGCGGCCGTGAAATCGTAATCGGCCTTGTTGTTCTTCACGTAGTCGGCAACGATCTTGTTGATCTCGTCGTTGTCGGGATACGCGAAGAATACCGGCTCGAGGTTGGCCTGCTGAAGCTCGACGTGCTTCATGCGGTCCTCCTCTTTCTCGATGCGGGTCAGCTCGTGTTTCTTGATCTTGCCCGACCAGTAGTCCTCATAGTAGCAGCACATGGCCAGACCGTACTGGGTACGGCCATTCATCGTCTGGGCATAAATATAATAGTGCTCTTCGCCATCCTGCACCAGCCACTTGTTGTCGCGCCACTTCTTGAAGTTCTCGACCGCTTTCTTATACACCTTTTCGTCATGCTCGTCGGCAATCGGATCGAAGTCGATTTCCGGCTTGATGATGTGGAGCAGCGAGCGCTCGGTAGCCTCAGCCTTGGCCTCCTGCGAGTTCAGCACGTCGTAAGGACGCGACGAAACCTCGGCAGCCAGCTCCTTCGGAGGACGGATACCTGCGAACGGTTTGATTTTTACCATAATATTCTCTCTTTATCGTTTGAAAATAAGGGGATATTTTTATTATTTGTTCACCTGGAAGCGGGTATTGCCGGTCTTGAAGAAATCGACGATCTGGTTTGCAGCGGCCAAACCTGCGTTGATGTTCGCCTCCGCAGTTTCAGCACCCATCTTCTTGGGAGTAGCGAAGAAGCGCTTACCGAATTTCTCACTCATCTCGGCGGCAGCCTCGGGAGCGATGTCGGTGATATATTTCAGATCTTCGCGCTCGGTCATCGCCTGGATCACCCCTGCCTCGTCGATCACCTCCTTGCGGGCGGTATTCACCAAGGTAGCGCCTTTGGGCATCGAAGTCATCAGCTTGTGGCCGATTGATTTCTTGGTTTGCTCGGTAGCGGGAATATGCAGCGACAGGTAGTCGGCCTGTGCATAAAGCTCCTCGATGCTGTCCACCTTCTTCACGCCGTCAGCCTCGAATACCTTTGCATCGGTGATGAAAGGATCGAAAGCGATCACATTCATACCCAGCGCCTTGCCCTTACGACCGACGAGCTTGCCGACGTTGCCGTAGGCATGGATGCCCAGCGTCTTGCCCTGAATCTCCGATCCCGTGCCGGGCGTAAAACCGTTGCGCGCCATGAAGATCATCATCGCAAGGGCCAGTTCGGCCACCGCATTGGAGTTCTGCCCGGGGGTGTTCATCACCACGATCCCGCGGGCCGAAGCAGCTTCCAGGTCGACGTTGTCGTAACCGGCGCCGGCACGCACCACGATCTTGAGGTTCCGCGCCGCTTCGATGACTTCGGCCGTCACCTTGTCGCTGCGAACGATCAGGGCGTCGACATCGGCCACGGCGGAGAACAGCTCCGCACGATCGGCGTATTTTTCCAGCAGGGCCAATTCGTACCCCGCCTCTTCCACAATGCCGCGAATGCCCTCCACCGCCTTTTTAGCGAACGGCTTCTCGGTTGCAACCAATACTTTCATATCTTTGAGTAATGACGTGAAATAAATTCGTTTCTCTTTTTTCGCCTCGTATGTGTAGGGAAC
>ENA-ORRN01002866-ORRN01002866.1-human-gut-metagenome-genome-assembly--contig:-NODE-2866-length-10497-cov-2.525378_pt1 | contig 10497 bp, 9 predicted proteins | sample MGYA00242174_ERZ509132 | MGnify/ENA primary metagenome ERZ509132 (study PRJEB26280, sample SAMEA2338671) | human gut metagenome | biome: human gut; feature: human-associated habitat; material: faeces...
AAAGTAGCGATACAAAAGCTGAAAAATACCAAACAATTGACGAAGATGCATATGTATACAATACTGAAACTTTTTCTTTAAGTGATGTAGTAAATGGAAATGTATTTGCTTCTACATCAACTAAGTTTGTTACAAACCCACGAATTGGTGGTGGTGTAATTTCAGGCGACTTATTTGTTCTTTCAAATGATGTTGTTATTGAATCTGATGTTGTTTACTCAAATGAAAAAGACAAAAAAGGAAATTACATGATTGCATCAACAAATTCAAAATCTGTTATTTATGGTAATGTTTATGTTTTAGCAAATAGCTTTACATTACAAGCAGAATCTGAAATTCATGGTGATTTATATGTTCTTGCTTCAAATGTAAATATTGAGCAAAACTCAGTTATTGAAGGTAATATTTTCCTTAGTTCTTCAAATGTAACTTTAAACGGCCAAGTTAAAGGTTCTGTTTATGCTACAGCACAAGATTTTAATATGAATTACTATTCTTATATTGAAAGAGATTTATATTTAAATGCAAATAAAGCTACTCTTTCAGGTTTTGTTTATAGAAATGCTTTTGTTACAGCTGGAGAAGATTTAACAACAGATACTGATTTTAAAGTTAACCAAAATCTTACTGTAAATGACGCAGACCAATTTACATTCTCTGGTAATGTTAATGGAAATGTAACTGTTAATGCAAAAAAATTCAATCTTAAAAATGATAATGATGCTGTTTGCGCAATTCATGGAGATTTAAAATATGGAACAAAAACAGATGTAACTGTGCCAGATAAAGTTGTTACAGGTAAAGTTGAAGTTACTGATTTTGTTGAGCATAATGAAAATAAAGTAACATTTTCAAAACTAGTAATTGGTTTATTTACATTACTTGTTTATGTTTTTGCTGTAGTATTCTTAGCAAAACGCTATGCTCCAAATGCTATAGAGAAGCTTCCAAGTATTACAGTTTCTCATACATTTATTAATTTAGGTATAGGACTTGCTTCATTCTTTATAATGTTTGTTTTATTTGTTCTTCTATGTGTATCAGGAATTGGAGTATCTTTAGCGTTTGCATTTGTTGCAGTATTCTTATTTGTATGTGCAATTGCTTTACCTATATTCCTAAATAACATTGTAAATACATTGAAAATTAAAGCAAATCCTTATCTTAAATTATTAGCTGTAACTGGTATCTTATATTTAATTAGTATAATTCCTGTATTTGGCTCTGCTGTAATGTTTGTTGTTATGTTAGTTTCAATTGGAGAAGTCTTATTTGCAGTATTTAATAGAAAAGAAAATAAATAAAATAAGTAGTTTTCCACAGGTCAACCTGTGGAAAACTACTATTCTTTTAACTCTTTTATAGATTTTGTATAGTCTTCTGAATTGATTATATAACTTCCTGCAACTACGATATCAACTCCAGCTTCTTTTAGTTCTTTAATGTTTTCGCCGTTTATTCCCCCATCTGCTTCTATATATGTTTCTAAATTGTTTTGATACAAATATTCTTTTAATTTAGTTATTTTCTTTATTGTTTTTAGTATTAATTTTTGTCCACCTTTCCCCGGTTCAACTGTCATAACTAATAGTAAACTTATGTATGGTAAAAATTCATATATTTCTTCAATCTTTGTATCCGGTTTTATTGCTAAGCCACACTGAGCTCCATTTTGCTTTATATATTTAATTGTTTCCTTTAATTGCTTTTTATCGTTAAAGACTTCATAATGAATTGTGATAAAATGTGGACTTAGTGCAATATATTGGTCTATATAGTCTTTTGTATCCTCCACCATTAAGTGAATATCTAATGGTATGTTAGACATTTGTTTTATACTACTTGCATAGCCATACATAAGAACTGATGTATCATTTCCGTACAAATTTACCATCCATAACATCTATATGGTAATAATCTGTTTTTGCAACTTCTAAATCGTAAAAAGCCTTCATAGCTTCTTTTTCGTCAACATTTAAAATTGAGGTTGAAACTTCTATCATAACATCTCCCCCTTTTGTTTTCTTTATTGTATATTTTATAAAAGAAAATGTCAATGCTTTTTGTAAAAAAAATCGGGGTATAAATATATCCCCCGATTTGCCATCAGTTATTTTTTTCTTTGATTTTTCTTACTGGCCTTATGTTGTATTCCGAGTGGTGATATGAGAGTGTATAAACGAAGTCTCTTGCTTTGTAATACGCATCGAAGATGAATTTTGCATATTCACCATTTTCTTCATAGCTTATTACTTCGTCTGCCTGATGTGGTCTGTATTTGTCGGTTGGCTTGTTTTTGTAAACACATACCTCATATCCATCTCCTGTTTCATTCTCCCCAAGAAAAATCATTAATTCAAGATTTTTCTCTGTCGTAACTGACATTGTCATGAAGCTTCCGTCTTTTGCGACTAAATGACTTTTGGTAATAAACCGAACTATGTCATAATCGCAAAACATAATTTTGTCAAACTTCATATGCTCTTTCCTCCTTAAAATAGTTATTTTACACCTGATGTACTTTGCTTTTGAAAACGGAGTTACTATTGTTAACATAACCATTTTAACACACTTTTTTTATAATTTCAAGAACACTAAGATTTTCTTCTCTAAGCAAATTATAAGTTCTTTTGAACAATTGCAACTATATCTGTTATATAATTACTTATTGCTGGTATATTTAACTTTATTATTTTTTGTAAGATGTATACGATTATAGCAGATATTATGCTAAACCCTATTCCCATTCCTACTCCTTTTGCCATTCCTGCTATGAAATTTCTTTTTATTATTTCCTTTTTATTTCTCATAAAAAACACCCATTTATATTTTGGGTGTTTTTTTCGTTTTTATTCCGTTACTTGTTCTATTTGACTTGCATTTTCTTTTTTAGCCTCTTCGTTTAATTTTTCAAGTTGATTTATTAATGATTGTAATTTTTCTATGTCTTGACCAATTAATGACCAATCATTGCTTTTATTTGATTCTGTTAGATTATTGTTAGCCTTTATTATTTCTTCTATCAAATCGTCTATGTTATCTGTTTCTATCTTTATGCTTACTGCTTCTTGTGATAGAAGATTTACCAATGCCTTTTCTAATGTGTCTCCTATTGCAACTTTGTTTCCTGATGCCACAATTACTTTTTTTAGTATTGGTGCTGTTTTGTTTTCATTTTGAAGGACTTGGAATATTGGTTCTACGTATAGAAGTGTATTGTTTACTGGTATTACTATAATGTTTTTCTCTATTTTAGTTCCTGTAACTTCTATTGATTTTAGTTCTGCTGAAATTTTTTCATCTTGCTCTACTAGTGTATCTAGCTGTAATGTTCCAAGTATGGCTGTATCTTTGTTGAACTTGTATAATTTTAATGTTTTTTTACCATTTCCATCATATGAACCTACCAAATATGCATTTATATTTTGTTTTTCATTTATTGTATATGGTAAAACTAGTCCTAATATTGTTTTGCTGTTATCTACTGTTTTTACTGCTGTATAGTATGGCTTTATATCAGTTCCTACAAGTGTTGTAACTTTACTTGTATTCTCTTTTGCTGTGTTCCAAACATCATCTGATCTAAATAGTACTTCTGGTTGTACTTGATGATATTGTTTCAAAACATCTGCTTGAATACTATAAAGATATTCTGGGTAAACAAAATGCTTTGCAATATCTTCTGGAATTTCTGCATTTATGTCTTCAAATAAACTTGGATACATCTTCCAATATGACATTATTATTGGGTCTGATTTATCTGTTATATAGAACTTCATTGTTCCATCAAAACTGTCTATTAATATTTTAGCTGAATTTCTTATATAATTGATTTTCTTTATTGTTCCATTTTCTTGTGGTAGGTTTGTAATTTGTGAATATGGGTAGCTATTTGATGTTGTATATGCATCTATTACCCATACAAGCCTTCCCTCGTCTGTTATTACCATATATGGATTTTTATCGTATTCCAAATATGGCATTACTTTTTTTACTCTTTCTAGTATATTTCTTTTTATTATTATATTGCTATCATTTGATATGTTTTTTGAAAATGCTAGTTTTATATTTCCCTCTTTTATACCAAGTACTAATCTATCAAAAAATCCTAGTGTTACTCCCGCTTCTCCTTTATATGTATTATAGCTACTTTTTGTGCTAGATATTGGGTAATCGTATTCTGTATTATCTTTACTATTTATTGCAATTGCATCATTTGTTTGAAGTCCAAAATATATTCTAGGCTCTGTGATTTTTACAGCTTGATTGTCATCATTAAATGAACTTTGTAAATACTTTAATGTTCCGGTTTTCATTTGTAGTTGATGCTGATGTTATAATTGCTCCATATCCATGTGTATATTCATATGTTTTATTGCTGTATGTTCTTGTTTCATTACTCTTAATTTCTCTTGGACTTACATATACTAGGCTACTCTTTCCATCAATATCATATAAACCTATACCTGCTGAGTTATATGTATAATATCCTAGGTTTGTTTGATATTCTTCTAAGTGTGATATTACTCTTGCTTTATTAAATATGTTTATATTCTCTATTACTTCTGAATTCTCTTTTATATCGTCTGCTGTTATTGTTCCTGTACTTTGTAAGTCTATTTCATCTATATCAATATCATATGCCTTTTTAGTAAACTCAATATTTTTACTTATATACTGTTTTTGTTTATCTAATTCATTGTTATTTACGTAAGTAACATCTGCTATAAGTATTACACCAAATAAAACGACTAAATATATTGGTATTTCTAATATTTTATAACATGCTTTTCTAAATTCACCCTTTTTGAACTTTCTTATTGCACGAATTCCACATATTACTATAAATGCTGAAAATATAATGTATCCCCATTTTTTTATAGTTACATCTATAAAGCCTGCTCCATATAGAGTTGTTCCATTACCTGTTTGTGTGAATTTTCCAAGTACTATATCTTGTACCATAAGTATTGAAAGCGCTGCTAGAGCTAATAGTATAAAGAATATTGTTGCTACTATTTGCTTTATAAAAGTATTTGTTTTTAATGTTTCCATGTTAATTCCTTGGTTAAAGAATTTATGGAAGCATATAACATAATAAAATATTATATATACACACATTACTGCCATTACAACTATAAAGCTATAAAGCACTGCTTCTATAAATGGTTTTTGGAATATATAGTAACCTATATCTAAGTTAAATACTGGCTCTGTTTCCCAAAATGGTGTGTGGTTAAATGCAAGTATTGCTTTTTCTGTAATTATGTTTGAAAACAATATTCCTGCAATAGTTGCAAATGCAAAAGATATTGATTTATTAGGAAGTTTTGGCATTTCTTTTTTATCTTCTTCAAAGAACTTCCTTAAACCTTTTTTTATAAAAGCTGTTGTTACATATGTAAGTAAATAAATTATAGCAAAACTAATTAAGAATACATATATTCTTTGCATTAAGTTGTGTTTAAAAATTTCTACATATTTTGAGCCAATTCCAAGTATTTGTAAGTATTCGCCTCTAACATTTATATAACTATATATGGCAAATGCTATTATAAATAATGTTACAAATATTACTCTTTTTTTTACTCTTTTCATTAAAGACCTCCATTTAAATAATTGCATCTACGAAATCCTTTGAGTTAAATACCTCCATGTCATCTATTTTTTCCCCTACACCAACAAATTTTACTGGTATAGAATTTTCGTTTACGATTCCTATAACAACTCCACCTTTTGCAGTTCCATCAAGCTTTGTAAGTATTAATCCTGTAATTGGAACAACTTCTTTAAAGGCTTTTACTTGTATAATTGCATTTTGTCCTGTTGTGCTATCTATTACCATTAATGTTTCCTTTTCTGCATCTGGTAATTCTTTTTCTATTACTTTACCTATTTTTAATAGCTCGTCCATTAAGTATTTTTTTGTGTGTAATCTTCCTGCTGTATCACATATTAATACATCCGCATTTTTTTCTTTTGTAATTTTTATTGCATCATAAACTACAGATGCTGGGTCTGATCCCTCATTTTTTTTCACTATATCCACATCTGCACGCTTTGCCCATATCTCTAGCTGTTCAACTGCTGCTGCTCTAAATGTATCTGCTGCTGCAACTACAACTTTCTTTCCTTGTTTTCTAAGGTTATTAGCTATTTTTCCAATTGATGTTGTTTTACCAACTCCATTTACACCAACAACTAGAATTACTGCTGGTTTGGTTTTTAGTTCTAGCCCATTTGGTACTTTGTCTAATATTTTTTGCATTTCTTCTTTTAATGCATTTTTAACACCTTGTTCATCTGTAATTTTTTCTAGCTTAATTCTATTTCTTAATTTAGAAATTATTTCTGTTGCTGTTTCAACTCCTATATCAGACATTATTAAAATTTCTTCTAATTCTTCTAGTAAGTCTTCATCTACTTTTCTAAAATTGCTAAAAACGCTGTTTATTTTGTCATTTAGGGAATCACGTGTTTTTCCTAAACCTTGTTTTAATTTGTCAAAAAATCCCATTTTATTCTCCTTTTATTGTTTTTTGGGGCGTATGCTATACGCCCCTTAAATTATGTTTTTATTCTAAGGAATGTTTTTTGTTGTTTCTGAATTCAAGTTCATGTCTACTGTTTTCTTTGTGCTTCCATCAATTATAACTTTTATTCTAACTGTTCCTTCTCCATCAAAGTTTACTTGAAGAGCTTTTTCATCTTCACTTACTTCTTGTTCTGTTACTTGTTCATCATTAACAGTTACTTTAATTTTTACTTTTTCTGGTGGTATTAAAACATCTTTATATTTTGTTTTTCCATCTTCGTCTTTTCCATCTTCAACTTTTTTGTATTTTGGTGTATATCCTGTAAGTGCTGCAACATCAATGTTTATTGTACCTTGTGTAATTTTTTGATATTCATTTATTGTTATTGAAATTTCTGTGTTTTTATCTACCATGCTTTTTGGAGATATGTTTTGTTCAACAACACCTGTTCCTTTGCCTGAGTCTTTTATTTTATCAGTTCTTATCCATTTTAATTTTGCTTCTGTAATTTTTGCTTTTGCTTCATCTTCTGAAAGTCCTGTTAAGTCTGGAACTTCTACTTTCTCTATTCCTAAACTTACTTTTAATTTAATTTTTGTTCCTGCAAGAACTTCTTCACCTTCTTGTTTATCTTGTTCTATTACTATACCTGGTTCAACATCATCACTATTTACTTCTTCTATTTCCATCTCTAAGCCCAAGTCTTTTAGTTCTTTTCTTGCTTCATCTTTAGTTTTACCAACAAGTTTTGTAACTTTTACTATTTCTTGCCCCTTACTTACAACTACATTTACTGTGCTTCCCTCTTTTACTGTATAGTTTGGTTGATATTTTGGGTCTTGTGAAATAATTTTTCCTTCTTCTATTTGAACATCATATTTTTCTTCTGATACATTCAAATTCAATTTTACTTCTTCTGCTTTGGCTTTTGCTTCATCTAGTGTTAAGTTTGTAAAGTTTGGTAGTAATATGTCTTTTGGTTTTCCTGAATTTAGTACTCCTAATGTTATTCCTATGCTTGCTATAAATACTATTAGGAAAATTGCTACTATTAATGCTATTTTTACACCTTTGTGTTCTTCTAAATATTTTTTAAGCTTTGCAAATTTACTTTGATTTGTTTGATTTTCCTCTTGTTGTATTCTTCTAGCTCTTGCTTGGCTTTTATCCACAACACCAACTTCAGCTTCAGGATTTTTTAATATTTTATCTAAGTCTTCTATCATCTCTGTTGCTGTACTATATCTCATATTTGGATCTTTTTCCATTGCTTTTAAAATTAAATCATTTAAGCTTTGTGGTATTGCTGGGTTTAATTCAATTGGTGGTACTGGTTTTTCTTGCATATGTTTTAATGCAACAGATACTGGTGTATCTGCATCAAATGGAACTCTTCCTGTTACCATTTCATATAATACAACACCTAATGAGTAAAGGTCAGATTTTGCATCTGTATAGCCACCACGTGCATGTTCTGGTGAAAAATAATGTACTGAGCCTATTGTTGTTCCAAATGCTGTTATTGTTGAGTTTGAAACTGCTTTTGCAATTCCAAAGTCTGTTACTTTTGCTGTTCCATCTTCTGTAATTATTATGTTATGTGGTTTTATATCTCTATGAATAATGTTATTTCTATGTGCTGTTTCTAAGGCTTGTGCTATTTGTTTTGCTATTTTAACTGACCATTTCCAGCCCATTCTTCCATCTTCAACAATTATTTCTTTTAGTGTGTCAGTATCTTTAATATTTTCTTCTTTGGCTCTTTTCTTTAATTTATCAACAAACTTCATAACGGTATTTATTCCAATATCCGCCATTATAAGAATATCTTCTAACTCTTCAAAATAATCCTCGCCAATATTTTTATATTTCTTTGATAAATCACTTATCTTAGTAGAAAACTCTTTTCTTGTTTTAGTAAGTGCTTCATCATATTTAACTATATCTTTATCTTTGCTAAAGACACTTTTTATTTTATTAAATAAACCCATAATAAACCTCCTTATAATGTTTTCTTTCTTACTCTTCCTCTTTCTGCAACATTAGTATATTCTGATAGAATATTGTTTTTTAGATATAAATCTCTATCATCAACACTTTTTTTCTTGCTAAACCAATTTCATAATCGTTTAGTATAGATTTATCTATTGGTATTATATAACCACATCTTGGACACATAGTATAAAATTGTTCTTCTATTTCTCCAATGTAATTCATATAATTAATTTGATAAACTTCATCTGATGATAGTTCAAAATTAAAACCACATCCATGATTTACCCTTCTATCAAACTCAAATTTTTCATTATCTTTACAACTTATATTCATAACCTTACTTCCTTACTTCTAAAGTATAACATTTTTAAGTAAAATTGTAAATAAAAAAGAAACTATTTTGCTTCTTCTTGAGCCCTAGTTTCTCTTATTACTGTAACTTTAATAGTTCCAGGGTATTTTAGTTCATTTTCTATTTTTTCTTTTATTTCTCTAGCCATTTGATGAGCAGTTAAATCATCTACTTCATCAGGTTTAACCATTACTCTAAGTTCTCTTCCTGCTTGAATAGCATAAGCTTTTTCTACACCTTGCATTTTGTTTCCTATTTCTTCAAGTTGCTCTAATCTTTGAACATAGTTTTCACTAGAGTCATTTCTTGCTCCTGGACGAGAGGCTGATACTGCATCTGCTATTGCAACAATTGATGATATAATGCTGGTAGGTGCAACCTCTCCGTGGTGGGAAGCGATAGCATTTATAACAACTTCATCTTCACCATATTTCTTAGCTAAATCTACGCCTATTTTAACATGTGATCCTTCCATTTCAAAGTCTATTGCTTTACCTATATCATGTAATAATCCAGCTCTCTTAGCAAGATTTACATTTTCTCCTAGTTCACTAGCCATAATACCCGCTAGGTTAGCTACTTCCATTGAGTGAGTTAAGGCATTTTGTCCATAACTACTTCTAAAATGTAGTTTACCTACTATTTCAACTAATTCGGGATCCATCTTTGATAGTCCTAATTCATATAAAGCATTTTTACCAAACTCTTTTATGGTTTGTTTAACATCCGCGCAAGTCTTAGCGTATAACTCTTCTATTCTAGCAGGATGAATTCTTCCATCTTTAATTAGAGTTTCTAATGTAAGTCTCGCTATTTCTCTTCTTAGTGGATCGAAACTAGATATTACTATAGCTTCTGGGGTATCATCAATAATTAAGTCAACTCCGGTTACTGATTCTATAGTTCTAATATTTCTTCCTTCTCTACCAATTAATCTACCTTTCATTTCATCGTTAGGTAGTGCTATAACTGATACTGTCTGCTCACTTGTAATATCTGCTGCATATTTCTGCATAGTACCTACAAGTAATTCTTTAGCTCTTTCATCAACTTCTAGTTTAGCCTCAGATTCCATTTCTTTTATGTATGCTGCTATTTCTTTTGACATCTTTGTCTCAACCATTTTCATAACTGCATCACGAGCTTGTTCTTTTGTATATTTGCTTATTCTTTCTAATTCTTCAAGTTCTTTTCTTTTTATTTCTTCCATTTCTTCTTTAGCTTCTTGAATTTTTTGCTGTTTATCAAGTAAATTATTTTCTCTTTCTTCAAGAGCAGTTTCTCTATTTTGAAGGGCAGTATCCCTTCTGTCAATATTATTTTCTCTTTGAAGAAGCCTATCTTCTTGCTCTTTTACTTCACTTTTCTTTTCTTTAATTTCTTTATCAGCTTCTAATTTTAATTTATGAATTTCTTCTTTTGTTTCAAATAAAGAATCTCTTTTAATCTTTTCAGCTTCTTTTTTAGCTTTATCTATTATAGTATCGGCTTTATTACTATCTTTTTTATTCTTTAAAAAATTAAATAAAAATACTAAAGCAAGTCCTATTCCCAATCCAAGAACAAATAACAAAATGGAGAGAACTGTTTTGTCCATATATATACCTCCATTCT
>ENA-ORRN01002868-ORRN01002868.1-human-gut-metagenome-genome-assembly--contig:-NODE-2868-length-10483-cov-11.118623_pt1 | contig 10483 bp, 8 predicted proteins | sample MGYA00242174_ERZ509132 | MGnify/ENA primary metagenome ERZ509132 (study PRJEB26280, sample SAMEA2338671) | human gut metagenome | biome: human gut; feature: human-associated habitat; material: faeces...
CCCAAGCGCCCCCGGCTGTCCATCCCCGCCGCCACGGCCCACGCCGCCTGCACCACGGCGGAGGACATCGGCGCGGACGCCATCCTGACCGTCAGCCAGCGGGGCATTACCGCCCAGATGGTCAGCCGGTTCCGGCCTGCCGCCACGGTGGTGGCCCTGCTGCTGGACCCCCAGGTCCAGCGTCAGATGGCCCTGTACTGGGGGCTGGTGCCCATTACCATGCCCCGGGCCAGCAGCACCGATCAGCTGGTAGACCTGGCCATTCAGTCCGCCCAGGAGGCGGGGCTGGTGAAGCACGGGGATCTGGTGGTGGTCACCGCAGGCGTGCCGGTGGGAATTTCCGGCACCACCAATATGATCCGCATCGCCCAGGTGGGCGGCTCCCTGGTCAACGCCATCGGCGTGGGCAGTCAGATCGCCTCCGGTCCGCTGTGCGTCTGCCGGACGCTGGAGGATATTCCGGAGAAATTCCACCCCGGCGATGTGCTGGTGGTGCCCTATACCAACAACGAGGTGCTGCCCTGGCTGCGGCAGGCTGCGGCCATCGTCAGCGAGGAGGCCAGCGCCGACTGTCACACGGCCACCGTGGGACTGCTGCTGAATAAGCCCGTCATCGTGGCGGCCTCGGACGCCACCCGCCGCCTGAAGGACGGCACCTTCGTGTCCGTGGACTGCGCCCGGGGAATCGTGCAGGTCATTCCCCAATAAAAGTACATAAAACACGGACCCGGGAGGTTGATCCCGGGTCCGTGCCGTTTTTTCAGGTTATTGGCCGCAGATAGTCATACGCCGTGCGCAGGGTGCCGCTGGAGGCGTAGATGTTTCCGCATTTCCGGAAGCCGTAGTCCTCAATGGCGGCCTGCATGGCGCGGTTATCCGCGTGGGTATCTACCCGCACATAATCGGAAAGGCCGGTGCAGAAGTCGAAACAGGCCCGGGACACGCCGCGGACCGTGCCGCTTGAGGCCAGGCGGTGGATGGTGCCGTAGGGCCGGTCCGCGTGCCACCGTCCGTTCAGCAGCACCTGATAGGTGGGTTCGTCGCCGATGATGAAGGAAAAGGTCCCCACAACGGTTCCGTTCTCCGTGAGCACATAGCTGTCGCCCCGGGCAATGTCCGGCAGCAGCTCGGGAAGTCCCGGATAGCCGCCGCCCCACTGGGTGGGATTGCCGTGGGCGGCCATGTACGCCTTGGCGGACCAGAAGATCTCCAGAATGGCGGGGACGTCATCGGCCGTGCTCTTTCGGATCTCCATGGCGTTATTTCTCCGTGCTCTTGTTGGCGAAAATGACGCCCAGGGTGATCAGCACCGCCCCCAGAATGCTCATCCAGCTGATTTTCTCGTCCAGCAGCAGCCAGCCCACCACCACGGTGACAAAAGGGGAGGCGTACAGGTAGTTGTTGGTGACCACCACGCCCAGGCGCTTGAAGGCGATGTTCCAGATGGCGAAGCACACGGCGTTGCCGAATACGCCCAGAAACAGCCAGGAGATCAGGATATTGGGCTGGGTGAACAGGGGCGTCAGGCTGGGCAGGCCGTCCGTCAGCAGCACCAGAGGCAGGGAGGTCAGGAAGGCCCACAGGAACACCCGGCGGGTCACCAGGAAGTTGTCATACCGCTCGGTATACCGCTTCACCAGGATGGAGTATACCGCCCACATCAGGGCGGCGGCCAGGGCCAGCAGGTCGCCCAGGGGGCTCAGATGGAAGGACAGGGTGCCGTTGAGCACCACCAGCACCACACCGGCAATGGCCACCACCGCGCCGATGTACACCAGCTTCCCAAGCTTTTCGCCCTTCCGGGAGAACAGCTGGGCCAGGATCACCGTCAGAATCGGGGACATGGATACCAGAATGCTGACGTTGGCGGCGGAGGTGTGGGCCGCGGCGGTGTTCTGCAGGAAGAAGTAGAAGCTGCCGCCGGTGATGCCGATGAGGATGAACATCAGCTCGTCCTTCCAGGGGAGCTTCATGGTTTTGGGCCGCAGGGCCCACAGGGTCAGGTATGCAAGCCCCATCCGCAGGGGGATGATCTGGGTGGGGGTGTAGGCCGTCAGCATGACCTTGGTCAGCACGAAGCAACTGCCCCAGACCAGGATGGTGAACAGGGCATAAATATGCCCCAGGGTTTTCTCTTTCATGATTCTTCTCTCCTCTTTCTATCCTCGCGTTTGGTTTGCGGACCCGCAAAATGCCCGGCAATGCCGGGCATTTTGCTTGGGTTTGGGTTGCCTGCGTCAATCCTGGGGCAGGGTGGGGGTCTCACCATTCAGGACCTGCTGGATCAGGCCCTTGGCGGTGTTGATCTGGGTGGCGTTGGGCCACATGACCCACAGCTCCTCGCCTCCGGCGGAGTAGCACGGCTCTATGCCGCCCTCGCCGCTGACGGAGTAGCTGGTGATGTTCCAGTGAACGTTGTCCCGCAGCTGCATCTGCACCAGGCTGCTGATGTCCTCATAGGTCAGGCTGGTGATGAAGGAGGTGGACACGGCATCCAGCACCTTTTGATAGCCCTTGAGGATGGCAGGGGAGGAGGCTTTGTCCACGATGGCACGGATCACGGCCATCTGGTTCTTGCCGCGCTGGTTGTCGCCGTCGTCAAAGGCGTGGCGCTCCCGGGCGAAGCACAGGGCCTGCTCGCCGTTGAGGTGGTTGATGCCCTTGGTAAAGGTGTAGCCCGCCATGTGGACGCCGTCGCCGTTTTCGTTGGGCACCTCCATGCCCACGGTGGTGAACTCATAGTCGGAGTTCACGTCCACGCCGTCCAGGGCGTCCACGATCTTCTTCAGTCCGGCGAAGTTCACCCGGGCATAGTAATCCGCCTTGACCCCGTAGAGGTTCCCCAGCACGGCGGCAGATTCGTCGATGCCGTACATACCGGCGTGAGTCAGCTTATCCCGCTGCCCGTTGCGGGCCAGGGGCACATAGTAGTCCCGGGGGGTATTGATCAGCAGGATCTGGTGGGTCCGGGGATGGATCACCGCCAGAATGTTCACGTCACTGAGGCTCTGGATATTGATATCGCTGCTGCGGGCGTCAATGCCGCTGCAATAGACAACGAAGGGCTGGGAGGTGATGGACGCGTTGGGCTTGATGGGCTCCAGCTCCTTGGTGGTGCTGAACTCATAGATGATGCGGGTGTCCTTAGAGAAGGTGCTGTAATCCTCCAGACTGTCCAGCGTGGTGAGATAGCTGGAGTTGAGGATGATGGCCCCTGCGTTTCCATCGTACAGGGCGTCCGCCAAGGAGGTCAGCTCCGAATAGGTGGTGGTGTCCACCTTGCCGCCCAGACCGTCCTTGATGTCCTCCAGCAGGGCACTGGTATTGTCGGCGCTGATATCGGCGTCCTGGCTGAGAATGCCGAAGGTGTAGCCCACGGTGTCGCCGATGCTGCGGGCGGGATCATCCGCCATGACCACCACGTAGGAGGTGGTTTTCTGCAGGTTCTTGCCGGCGATGGCCAGCAGGGCGCTCCTGCCGGAGGCGGCGGCCACGGAGCCGTACAGCATCAGGCCCGAAAGGACCAGCGCCAGCAGGCCGCACAGCACCTTGCCGGTTTTGACCCGGCGGATGGGCAGCTGGATGAGCACATGGCCTGCGTTGATCAGCAGCAGGACCACCTCAATGACGATGAGGTACAGATCCGTCAGCAGCTTGGTGGACATCAGCTGCACCAGCAGCACCAGGCTGCAGATCATCAGCAGGCCCATGGCCGCCAGGCCGAACCAATCGGCGCTGGTGCGGTATAGCCGGCGCCGTCTCCGGCGGGGCTGTTCTTGTTCGTTCATAAGCGTTTCATCCTTTCTGCGTCAGGGCTTCACAGTGGGCGTCTCGCCCCGGAGAACCTGCTGGATCAGGTCCTGGGCAGTGGCGACCATCCGTTCATTGGGCAGGACCACGGCGTACCGGGTGTCATTTCCCAGACTGTAGCAATAGTCGGCGCTGTTTTCACCGGCAAGGCCGTATGTAGTGATGTTCCAGCCGGACATATCCTGCAGCTGCATCTTCACCAGGGAGATGATGTCCTCCTTGGGCATATTGGTGGCGATGGAGTCGGAGGCGGCGCTCAGAACGTCCTGATAGCTCTTGAGAATGGCCGGGGAGGCGGCCTTATTGACGATGCCCTGGATCACCAGCATCTGGTTGCGGCCCCGCTGCATATCGCCGTCGTCAAAGGCGTCCCGCTCCCGGGCAAAGGCCAGGGCCTGGCGGCCATCCAGGTGATTCACACCCTGCTGGAAGGAGTAGGCGGCGAAGTGGAAGTTGCCGCTGCCGTCCTCGTCGGGCACCTCCATGCCCACAGTGTTGAAGGCCACGTCCGAGTTCACGTCGATGCCGCCCAGGGCGTCGATAACGCCCACCAGGCCCGCAAAGTGGACCCGGGCGTAATAATCCACATCCACGTTATACAGCTGCTCCAGGCCCTTGATGGACTCCTCGATGCCGTACAGGCCGAAGTGGGTGAGCTTATCCTTCTGCCCCTTGGAGGGGAGGGTCAGGTAGTAGTCCCGGGGGGTGCTGACCAACAGAATCTGGTGGGTGGAGGGGTTCACAACAGCCAGAATATTGGTATCGCTGCGGCTGTTGAGGGGAATATAATCCACCCGCTCATCGGTGCCGCTGCAATACACCACAAAGGGCTCCCGGGAGATGTTGGCGTTGGGGGCAATGGGCTCCACATCCGGATTGTCGATGGAGAACCGGTAAATGACCTTGGTGTCCTTGGAGAAATTCTGATAGCCCTCCGTGCCCTTCAGGACGGAGAAATAGCTGCCGTTGAGGATGATGGCATCCACCTGCTTAGTCAGCAGGGCGTCGGCCAGCTGGGGCAGGGTGCCGAAGGTCTCGGTCTGCACCTGGCCCAGGCCGTCCTCAATGTGGGACAGCAGCGCATCGGTGTTTTCCCGGTCCATGGCCTCCAGGATTCCATAGGTATAGCCGAAGGTATCGTTGACGGTTTCGGCCTTGTCATCCGCCCGAACCACCACGGATACGGTGGTTTTGGAGGAGCCGCCGGAGGTGATGTTGGACAGGAACTTCATAAAGGAGCCTGCGGCGGTGGAGGTGAAGATCATGGCGGCGGACAGCGCCAGGGCCACCACGGAACAGATCAGCTTCCCGGCCACATTGCGGCGCACCGGCAGCTGCACAAAGGCGTGCAGTCCGTTGAGAAGCACCAGCACCAGGATGAACACGACGGTCAGCACCGTGGTCAGTACCCCGGCGTCCAGCACACGCACCAGCAGGATCACGCTGCACACCAGCATACACACCAGGGCCAGCAGTCCCAGCCAGTCCGCCGGGCCCCGGCTCCCACCCCGGGAACCATAATAGGATGAATAGGCATTTCTGCGACGATGTCTCATGGGTTTTCTCCTTGTTTTTCTCTATATAGCTTACGTTTTTGGTCTGTCTCAGGGAACCTGGGGCGTTTCGCCGTCCATCACCTGGCGGATCAACTCCTTGGCGGTGTTGACGGTGTCCATATTGGGCCGCATGACCCAGGCGGCGTCGCCCAGGGCATAGCAGTACGAGGTGTCGCCGGAGCCGGAAACGGCGTAGCTGGTGACGTGCCAGCCGGACATATCCTGCACCTGCATCTGCACCAAGGAGGCGATGTCGTCATAGCTCAGGCTGGTGATGAACGCATCGGACAGGGAGGACAGCAGCGTCTGATAGTTTTTCAGCACGGCAGGGGAGGAGGCTTTGCTGATAATGGCCTGGATCACGGCCATCTGGTTTTTGCCCCGCTGGTTGTCGCCGTCGGCGAAGGCGTACCGCTCCCGTGAGAAGCACAGGGCCGCCTCACCGTTCAGGTGATTCACGCCCTCGGTGAAATCGTAGCCGCCCATGGAGAAGGTCTTGGTGGAATATACGTCCACGCCGCCCAGAGCGTCCACGATCTTGGTGAGACCGGCGAAGTTCACCCGCATATAGAAGGACGTGTGGGTGCCGTAAAGATTGTCCAAGGTCTGCATGGACTCGCCGGTGCCGTAGATCCCGGCGTGGGTCAGCTTGTCCAGCTGGCCGTTGTGGGCCAGGGGCAGATAGTAGTCCCGGGGGGTATTCACCAGCAGGATCTGCCGGGTGGTGGGGTTTACCACCGCCAGAATGTTCACATCGCTGCGGCTGGTGATGTTGATGTTGCTGCTGCGGGCGTCGATGCCGCTGCAATAGACCACGAAGGGATCCTTGGTCACGTCCACCGGGGCGTTGGTATCCGCTGGGGTGGGCTCCACGGCTTTGGACGTGGTGTATTCGTACAGAATCCGGGTGCGGTCGGAGAAGTCGGCATAGCCCTCCTGCTCCTCCAGCAGGGGGATATACCCCTTGTTCAGCAGGATGGCCCCCACCTGGTCGTCGTACAGAGCGTCGGTCAGCAGGGCAGGGGAGGCGTAGGCCGTGTGCTCCGCTGCCCCCAGCTTCTCCTGAAGCTGTTGCAGCAGGGACTGGGTGTTCTCGGTGTCCCGGTCCTCCAGAATGCCGAACCGGTAGCCCTTGACGTCGTCCAGGGTCTGGGCCGGGTCATCGGCGTTGACGATCACGCAGGTAATGTCCGTCTCCACGGACTTGTCCGCCACATCGGTGATAGCGTGCTGCACAGAGCCCAGGGCCACCGCGCCATAGAGCATGGCGGCGGCCAGCACCAGGGCCACGATGCCGCAGGCGATCTTTCCGCCGGTTTTCTCCCGGCGAGGCAGCTGGACCCAGCCGTGCAGACCGCTGAGCACCAGAAGCGCCCCAACTGCCAGCAGCAGCTGGCCGGTGGGCAGGAACTTGGTGGATATCAGCCGCACCACCAGCACCGCGCTGCAGATCACCAGCACGGCGAAGGCGACCAGGCCGAACCAATCCGCCCCGCTGCGGCGGGGGGATGAGGTCTTTTCGGTTGTCATAGCGTGTCTCCTTTGCAATGGGATAAGTCGCCGGTGCGCCGCTTCGCAAAGCGCACCTATTATAACAGTCTCCTATTATATATCCTGCGGCCGCAAATTTCCATCCCAAATTGTAACAATTTTATGAATTTCCCCATATTTACCAGCCTGCTCCCCGGTTTCATACGGTAAAACGGTTGAAGCGGCGGAAAAAATGTGGTATGATGAACTACACTGTCGGACCCGGCGCGGAACACCGGGTCCGGAATATGAGGAGGAAAACAGATATGAAGGCAGCGCTTGTTATCATGGCGGCCGGGCTTGGCTCCCGCTATGGCGGAAATAAACAGGTGGACGGCGTAGGCCCCGGCGGCGAAATTCTGATGGAATACTCCATTCATGACGCTATCCGGGCGGGCTTCACCAAGATCGTGTTCATTATCAAAAACGATATGCAGGACCTGATGCGCAGCCTCTGCGGCGACCGGATTGCCGGGCTGACGGCCCGGGACGGGGAGCCGGTGGAGGTATGCTACGCCGTGCAGGATTATTCCAGTCTGCCGGCCTTCTATACCGTGCCCGCCGGGCGTACCAAGCCCTTCGGCACCACCCACGCCGTGCTGTGCGCCCGGCCCTATGTGCAGGAGCCCTTCTGCGTCATCAACGCCGACGACTATTACGGCGTGGACGCCTACCGGGCCATCTATGAGGAGCTGGGCCGTCTGCCGCAGCAGGGGAAGGCCACCATGGTGGGCTATCTGCTACGCAATACCGTCAGCGCCCACGGTACCGTGTCCCGGGGCGTTTGCCAGGTGGAAAACGGCCATCTGGCCGGGATTCGTGAGGCCTTGAAGATCCAGCTGTTCCCCGACGGCAGCATTGCCGACGTGGCCGACGGCCAGCGTCGTGAGCTGGCGGCGGATACGCCGGTGTCCATGAACTTCTGGGGCTTCATGCCGTCGATCTTTGACCAGATGGAGACCTATCTGGAGGACTTCCTCCGCGCCCTGCCGCCGGAGGAGCTGAAGGCCGAGTGCCTGTTGCCCAACATGGTAGGGGACCTGCTGAAGAAGGGACGGCTGTCCGTGTCTGTGCTGCATTCGGCGGACCGCTGGTTCGGCATGACCTATCACGAGGACCGCCAGGCCGTGGCCCAAGAGCTGGCCCGGCTCCACGAAAACGGTACATATCCCGCTACGCTGCGGAACTGAAAAGGAGAATCACTTCACATGCAAAGCAGCAGAAAACAGCCGCCCCGGCGACTGGAAAAGCGAAAAAACAGCCGCCGTTGGCTGCTGATCCCGGCCCTGTGCGCCGCCGTCATTCTGGCGGTGGTGCTGATCGTGGAGCTGAACAAACAGCCCCAGGTGCTGCCAGACAGCTCCAACACCACCCCCGTTTCCCATGACCAGCCCACGACTCCGGACCCCGAACCGGAGCCGGACCCCGAGCCTATACCGGAGCTTCTGACTCTGGTGAACCCCTGGAATCAGGTGCCGGAGGACTGGACGGTGGACTTAGTGACCCTGCCCAACGGACTGGAGATCGACAAGCGCTGCTATGACGCGCTGATGGACATGATCGACGGTTGCTACGATGCCGGTCTGACACCGGTGATCTGCTCCGCCTATCGGACTCAGGACTTCCAGCAGACTCTGTATGATAACAAGGTGTCCGAGTGGATGGAACAGGGCTATAGCCGAGAGGAGGCCCGGGAGAAGGCCGGGCATCAGGTGGCGGTCCCCGGCACCAGCGAGCACCAGCTGGGGCTGGCGGTGGACATTGTGGACGTCAATTATCAGCTGCTGGACACCAACCAGGAGAACACCGCCGTGCAGAAGTGGCTGCTGGAAAACAGCTGGCGCTATGGCTTCATCCTGCGCTATCCCACGGACCAGACGGATGTCACCGGAATCGTGTATGAGCCGTGGCATTATCGGTATGTCGGCAAGGAGTACGCCCAGGACATCCACGAAAAAGGTCTCTGCCTGGAGCAGTATCTGGAGCAATGGGTAAAGTGAGACACCGGCTCATGCGGCAAGAGTGGAAAAAACAATGGACAAACACCTATGATCGCTTCAGGTGCCGGATGCAATAATAACTGCGGCCCAGGTGGCTTGTGCGCTGACTGCGAAGGCAGTCGGTACACGCCATCCGGGCCGCAATTGTTTTCAAATAGGTGCAGTACTGACTCATACTGAGCGCGCACGCACAGCGTGCGTAAACACGCTGTGACTAAAACCCGCAAACTCCGCACCGGGGCCACGCAGGGGATTCTGGAAGCGCAGGCCACAGCGGGGACGCCCATTCGGCACAAATGTGCTCTAAGCCCACTCAAGATTGAACAAAATTTACATTTTGTTCAATCTTGAGTGCGCCAAAAAATGCTCCCCTTCTGGAGCTTCGCGAGTTTGGGTGGATTATAGCAGACCCTGCGCTTGATGTTCGCACACACGTTTTTTTGCCGTCATCAACAACGAGCCGTTCCTGGCTGGTCCCGTGAATGACAAAAGCACCGGGAGTTCTTCTCTCCGGTGCTCCTGCCGATATAGACGAAAAAAGGAAAAAAAGGAAAGGCCATGGCTGAAGACCTACTGCCGACATGATACGGGGACCTCCCTGCCTGGCTCTATGCGAAACAAGAAGATCAAACAAAAACAGGATAGAAACTTTTGCCGCTGTCCGCAGGGACCTACGGCGGGTCCGGGGCTGGAGACGGGCCGTGCGTGCACGGCACAGCCCCTAAAAGCGTCGTAGCAGGCCGGTCCAGGCCCGCCTGCATGAACTTCGCACGCGGGCGGTGGGCGACCTGGCCTCGCTCCGGCGCTTTTACCCGCCTGCCTACGAACTGTGGCTGATTGTGAAAAATATGACAAATCCCTTCCCTGCCCCGGGTTGCCGGGCAGTTTATAATTTATTTAAGAAGCATTAATGTTCCTCTAATATTTCCGCCGTAAGATAGCACCAGAACGAGGGGGACGACACCCCGGAACACAGAATATCAAGGAGGAACAACTCATGAAAAAGACCATCCGTAATCATATCGACACCAACACCACCACCCGCCGCCTGGCTGAGGGCCTGATCTTGGAGCGCCGGGTCACCGAGAACGGCATCGACCTGCGGGTGATGCTCCAGCGCCCCCTGGAGGAGTATGACGGTCTGCAGACCGCCGCCGAGGCTGCCTACATCGAGCAGTACCTGGTGGAAAAGTACCGGGGCGTGGCGGATGTTGCCGTCATTCTCCAGCTGGCCTCTTGAAAAACCGGCCAAAATCTGTTACGCTGATACCGAGACCCGGCGGCGCCGCCTATCCCATCCTGCGGGCGGTGCCGCCATGCTTTATAAAAGAGGAGGGATCCCCCATGCGCCTTCTGTTTGCCGAGGATCAGCCCCAGCTGCGCCGCTCCGTCACCAAAGCCCTGACCGCCGCCGGTTACAGCGTGGACGCCGCCGCCGATGGAGCCCAGGCCCTGGACGATCTGGACGGGGTGGACTACGACGCCATTGTCCTGGGCAAGGTACAGACCAGCACCACCAATTCTCAATAACGCATCTGCACGGTGCAGGGATGGCTCCCTGCACCGTGTTTATATGAGACAGCCCAT
>ENA-ORRN01002873-ORRN01002873.1-human-gut-metagenome-genome-assembly--contig:-NODE-2873-length-10472-cov-6.231257_pt1 | contig 10472 bp, 6 predicted proteins | sample MGYA00242174_ERZ509132 | MGnify/ENA primary metagenome ERZ509132 (study PRJEB26280, sample SAMEA2338671) | human gut metagenome | biome: human gut; feature: human-associated habitat; material: faeces...
TCAGAACGAGAGAACTTATACCCGGCAAGTTTGTTCACATCCGTAGTCCAGTCGTGGCCGCCCTGCAGACAGTCGCCCGACAATGGACAGAATACAAGGGCGACAGCCTCAACGGCATAATGAAACGCATTCCCGAAATACCGCTACACACCATTAGCGGCGACACCTGCATCGCCCCGGCTATAGTATGGGCAAGGATACAGAACATTGAGACACCTCAGCTATATCCCGTATTTCCATGGAGGATATACTGCATGGGCAGAGACAATCTGAATATCGGTCGTAACACATATATGAAAGATCCTCACGCTGTGGAGATGAGAGCCACCAAGGGATGGAAACAGGACAATATCTGGGCTGCCTGTCTGGGACTGACTGACGAGGCATTACGCCTGAACAGCGAGAAGCTCGCCGACGGACCTTACCGTTTTCCTGCCTTCTGGGATCCCGGCTACGACTGGGCTCCCGACTGCAACAAGGGCGGAGCATCGATGATTGGTCTGCAGGAAATGCTGCTACAGGAGAAGCCGGACGGCGAACTGCTGTTCTTCCCGGCATGGCCACGAGACATAAACGCCAGATTCAGACTGAAAGCCACTGGTGGACGCACCGTAGAGGCTGAAATCAGAAACGGGAAGATTGAGAACAGAAAAGTATGGAAAGATTGAATAATCCAAGGTAAATGAGAAAGACCACTATAGCAACACTTCTGGCATTGGCAGCCCTTTCGGCAGAAGCCAAGATAACGATAACCGGAACATCATGCAACTATCAGAGGGAACTGGCAGTCAGCCAGGGCGATGTAAGATTCGGTTGGAAGATGACGTCAGATGCCGTCAACGACCGTCAGAAAGCCTATCAGATAATCATCACCGAGAGCGTTACGGGCAAGACCGTATATGACTCCGGCAAAAGGAAATCAGCCGAAAGCCAGAACATCACCACACCTGACCTGCCGGCAAACAGACACGGATACGAATGGCAGGTGAGGGTATGGGACAAAGACGGGAAGCCTTCGGAATGGAGCGCAAGACAGAAGATACGCATCGTACCAGCTTCTGCCGACCTGTCTGCCGGCGGCATCTCTCCAAGATGGATTGGCGCCATAACCAAAGCCGACGCCCGTCTGCCGGAGGGCAGATTCTCTAACGCGGAATTCAAGAAAGACTATTTCAAGGAGAAATGGAACGCCGTAGACTCTCTTTCGGCAAGGAGCATAATCATGAGGAAGGGATTCTCCAACGACGGCAGGACGGTGACCGATGCCGTGGCATACGTCAGCGGCATGGGCCACTACGAGATGCGCATCAACGGCAAGAAGGTGGGCGACAGCGTATTTGCACCGCTATGGAGCGAATACTCCAAGACCGTATACTACAATACCTACGACGTGACTTCTCTGCTCACCGGAGGTCACAATGCCATAAGCCTTCTGCTCGGCAACGGATTCTTCAACGTGCAGCGTGGCAAGAGATACAGCAAGCTGATGACCAGCTTCGGTGCGCCGCAGATGATACTGCGACTGGAGATAAACTACAGCGACGGCACAAGTCAGACGATTGTCAGCGACGGGTCGTGGAAATATGCCCTCAGCCCCATTACCTTCAACAGTATCTACGGCGGAGAATCGTTCGACGCCAGACTGACACAGAGTGGGTTCGACCTCGCCCACTTCGACGACACGGAATGGAAAGACGCCGTGCTGACGGAGGGAACGGACGGAAAACTCATTCCCCAGACGGCACCGCCTGTGAAGATCATGGAGCGCTTCGCCATCAAGGAGTGGCATTATCTGCCTCTAGACTCCGTAGCACCGGCATCGGCAAAGACCAAGCGCAGCGTCTCTCCTCACACCTTCATTGCTGACATGGGACAGAACCTTGCGGGATTTCCTGAAATCAGAGTGAAGGGAAGACCTGGACAGAAAGTGACGATGCTCGTGTCGGAGAATCTGAACAGGCAGGGTGTGTGCGACCAGCGACAGACGGGCCGCCAGCATTACTACGAATACACCATCGGCAGCGACACCACAGAGACATGGCATCCGCACTTCTCTTATTATGGTTTCAGATACATACAGGTGGAGGATGCTGTGCTCGAGGGCGAACCAAATCCTGACAACCTGCCGGTGATTGCCGACCTCAAGAGCTGCTTCATATACAACTCTGCCGAAGAGGGTTCAGAATTCGAATGTTCCAACCCGCTGTTCACACAGACCCATCGTCTGATAGAGCGTGCCGAAAGGAGCAATATGCAGGGTGTGCTGACGGACTGTCCGCACCGCGAAAAACTGGGATGGCTGGAGCAGGACCACCTCGTGGGACCGAGTCTCTTCTACAACTACGACATGACGACGCTGACCCCGAAGATAATACGCGACATCACGGATACGCAGAAGACTGACGGAATGGTGCCTACCACGGCACCGCAATATGTGTCGTTCGGAAACCTCTTCGACGACTCACCTGAATGGGGAAGCACTCTGCTGATAATGCCGTTCATGTATTATGAGCAGTATGGCGACAACTCCATCATCACCCGCAACTACGAGGCCATGCGCCGCTATGTGGACTATCTCACGGGGCGCGCAAAAGACGGTATCGTGAGCCACGGACTGGGCGACTGGTACGACGTGGTGGAGGGCAAAGCCGGATTCTGCCATAACACACCGATACCACTCGTTGCCTCGGCTCACTATATCCTCGACCTGCAGCTGCTGACAAAGGCTGCCAAGATGACCGGAAACAAGGCTGACGTGGAGAAATACTCCAGGATACGCGACTATGCCGTGGAAGCATTCAACCGGGAATTCTATAAGGCTGACTCCTGCTATTATGGTTCCGGCAGCCAGACATCAAACGCCCTGCCGCTCTTCCTCGGCATAACGGGAAAGAACAAGGCGGCGGTGCTGCAGTCGCTGATTTCTGACATCGAGAAGCACGGCAACAGATTGACGACCGGCGACGTGGGCAACAGATACCTGTTTATGACACTGGCTGCCAACGGCAAGGACGAACTGCTATACAAGATGCTCAACCACTACGACACTCCGGGCTATGGTTTCCAGATAAAACAGGGAGCCACGACGCTCACAGAACAATGGGACCCTCGCCAGGGATCATCGTGGAACCACTTCATGATGGGGCAGATTGACGAATGGTTGTTCAAGGAGATTGCCGGCATACGCAACATGCCTGGCACCAATGGCATGCGCCACCTTCTCATCTCCCCCACCCTGCCCGGCGACCTGACATACGTGAAGGCTCACACCTCTACGGCAAGGTTTCCGTTTACTGCTCTGCCGACACCATCACCGTAGAAATCCCCGTAGGCTGCGACGCCACCATACAGCTCGCCAACGGATTCAAGAAGAAGGTGGGCAGCGGCAAGCATTCGTTCGGATTATAATATAGATAGACCATTGAAAATAGGACAGTAGTGACAGACGGATTGGAGATTTTCCAGTCAGTAATTAGAAAATGTCTAACTCATCAACTGCATCAAAAAACTGACGGAACCGGATGTCTCCAGGGAAAGGAGAAACATCTGGTTCCGTCATTATTTTTGCCTGTCTGACGAAAGGGGCCCAACAGGGAGCGTAAACTCCACCGTCAGTAAAACGTAACAATAAAAAATAATTAAAAAATTAAATATCGTCAGAAGCATATAATTTGGATAGCAGACCCGGTTTCCTATCGAAGAACTTGTCGATGCGGAAGAACCGTATTCCAATTTGTCGCTGCGTCCTCAAGAGAATCATGCGCAAGCACGATACACTCCAGCCAACTCATGCGACAAATGTTCCGAACAGACCACGGAGCTGCTTTGCATCCATTTGACTCTGAAAGAATGTCCACAGCCAACGCTGCTTCTACACTCTTCAGACATACTGCCACGACAGGCGGGGTCCCTGGCGCGCCTGAAGAAACTCTTGCCTGCGAGATGGGAATAATGGCCGTCAGAAATCTTTTCGTCGGGCAGCATCATCTTCAAACCGCAGATCCGCAGCACCTTCTTATAGAAGACACTGAGAATTTCTCCTGCTAAACCTCGCGACAAAGCACTCGGTCTTAGCAAAATTAAGGTTTTTTCTAATGCCATAGATTTAAAGTTTACTAGAATTAAAGTTATATCTATTTTTTATATACTAAATTAAGATACTAAGTCATTCGGGGTGTAAAGGTAAGAAAAATTATCCAAACAATATCGTTTATAGAACAAAAATGCCTCTGTTAGCGAAAAAAAACATATATTTGCAGTATTCCATGCCGTAAGACAAGGCATAAATACGGTATCACACACACTAAGCTGCCGACTCCGAAGAGCGAAAGGAAACGCCAGACAGGAGCTTTCACTACGGCAGCAAGACAACCACCAAACGGTCATTAGACCGTTAAGGTATATTTTTAATAACTGCTTGCAGTCCCTAATGACCGATTTAGGATAAAAGAACTTCACGACAATATGAAAGACAATCACAGTTTTCCCAACAGAAGACCATCCACCATCACTACGGCAGCTACGTTTGTTGCCATTTGCCTCGCCACTGGATTTGCCTATGCAAAGCAGACAACAAACCTGACGGACGACGCACGACAGACAACATCCGTAGAAACGACAAACCTGACTGACGGCAGCCAACAGACGGCATCCGTAACGGAAAAAGACCAAAGACCCGGAGGAGAGAGAACAGTTCTCAAGAACTGGGAGGCTGGCAAGACGATAAGCAGTCTGACGCTGCGAGGCTACGACCTGAATAAATGTTTCATGAGCGAACCCATTCCAGACCGCGTTTTCGAGAGGATGCAGGGCAAATCGTATAAGAAAGGCTGCACGGTGAGCCGCGAGTCGCTGCGCTACGTGAAGGTGCTGCATTGGAACGACAAGGGCAAGATTTGCCTGGGAGAGCTGGTGTGCCACAAGAGCATCGCCAACGACTTGGTGGAAATCTTCGAGACACTCTTCGCCAAGAAATATCCCATAGAGAGGATGGTGCTCATAGACAACTACGGGGCTGACGACCTGAAGTCGATGGAGGCAAACAACACGTCGTGTTTCAATTTCAGATATGTGGCCGGCACGAAGGTGCCTTCAAACCACAGCTACGGCAAGGCTATCGACCTGAACCCTCTGTATAATCCATACGTGAGGAAGGGGGCGAACGGGAAGAAAACGGTAAGTCCTCTGAGCGCACGGCGATATGCCGACCGCTCAAAGGACTTCAAATATAAGATTGACCGCAACGACCTTGCCTACAAGGAATTCAGGAAGCGTGGCTTCACATGGGGAGGCGGATGGAAACGGTCGCAGGATTACCAGCATTTCGAAAAGAAATAGTCTGAAAGACTAAGGGCATGCAGCATGAGAGTATGTGGTGTACTTTATCTCGCTCACGAGAATCTCCTTCGGGTCTTTCTTCTGATGTGTGAGTTTGAAGAGTTTGTTGACAAATGCCTGTTATTCAGATATTATTTGTACCTTTGCATCGCAGCCGGATGATGCAGGAACATCGCCACGAAGCTATATATACTTATATAATGAAACCATATATATAATTTATAATAAGGTGTGGCATCCAACCCAGACTGCAACGAAACAATACGACTTATAACAGCGCATATATATGACAACAAGAAAAACAATAATGCTTGCCGCTGCTGCATTGGCTCTGTCGGCATGTCAGGAGAGTCTGGAAGACCGTGCGGCAAGGGAGGCGAAGGAATACACGGAGAAGAACTGCCCCGTGCAGATCAACGAGGCGATAGTGACCGACAGCATGACGTTTGACAAACAGACGCTCACGCTACACTACTATCTCTCAGTGAAGGGACCTGCCGACACCACGGCAATAGCAAACTCTGAAATCAAGGAGGATATGGTTAAGGCACTGCGTGGCACCACTTCGGTGAGGCCATACAAAGAGGCGGGCTACAACTTCATGTATACATTCCACTCAACAAAGCATCCGGGAAAGAAACTCTTCGAGATAAACATCACGAAAAACGACTACAAACAATAGGAACGCGGAGACAGCATCCGTAAGGAAATAACATACATATAAACAATAAATACATCAAGAAAATGGCAAAACTGATCATCAACAACTACGACGAGTTCGCTGCCTATCTGGGCAAGAACCTCGGAACTTCTGACTATGTGGAGCTCTCTCAGGAGCGCATCAACATGTTTGCCGACGCTACGCTCGACCACCAGTGGATTCATGTGGACACGGAGAAAGCCAAGGAGGAGAGTCCATACAAGACTACCATCGCCCACGGCTATCTCACTCTATCCATGCTTCCATATCTCTGGAACCAGATCATCGAGGTTAACAACCTGAAGATGATGGTGAACTACGGTATGGACAAGATGAAATTCGGACAGGCAGTGAAGTCTGGCGAGAGCATCCGCCTCGTAACCGACCTGCAGTCTATCGCCAACCTGCGCGGTGTGACAAAGGCTGAAATCAAATTCCGTATCGAAATCAAGGAGACTGGCAAGAAGGCTCTCGAAGGCGTTGCCACATTCTTGTATTACTTTGAGTAATACGAAAGAGAAACGAAACAGAACAACACAGAACAAGCCCTGACTACCGGGATGATTGAGAAAGTGTCTCAATATGCGGTGGTCAGGGCTTGGTGTTTAATACCCAATCGGTCATCGGGGCTTGTCTGAAAATAAAATTGACGGTCTGATGTCTTGGTGTTTAATACCACTCCACGGCGTTGCTGTAACCGCTGCGCTTGTCATATTTCAGAGCGTCGGTCAGCGTTGCGGCATTGCAACGGAAGGAGAAGTTGTATGACGTGTATGGCGCCAGCACCACGGAGCAGCTCATGCTGAAGCAGTGGAGGTCGCGCTGCAGCGAAGCTGTGGTCATTGACATGTCGTGCTCCTCGAAGTCGTAGCCGGAAGAGAAACTGATGTTCCATCCGTCGCTGATGCGTATGTTTCCGCTGAAGTTCAGGTTCTGGGTGAACTTGTACGGATAGCGCATCGTCTTGGTGTTGAACTTGCCGGCGGTGTTCTCCCTCATCGTGATGCCATAGCCGAAGGTTATCGACCACGGCATGGAGAACTTCATATATCCGTTCTCGTCAGTCTCGGCTCGGCTGGTCTGCTTCTTGGCACCGTTCTGCGCCTTCATCATGTCGTCGTCCACGTTGGTCTCCACTCCCGTGTCGTCGTCATCGTCGTCCGTTTTCTTCTTGTTCTTGTCCTCATCCTTGCCTCCGCCGAAGAGTTTCCTTATCTTTTCGGGATTCAGGGTGTATGAGATGTTCTGCGACATTCCCAGGAAGCGTCCGAAGCGTCCCTTGCCCCACTCCGTGTGGTTGCCCACGTACGGCCGGCCGTTGGCATCAAGCTCATAGGCATAGGTGGCAAACACGGCGGTCATGTTGAACGTATAGTTCTTCCACCACTTCAGTCGGATGTTCATCGTCAGATCGCTCCACTTCTTCTCTTTCGCCGCCATATTATACGACATGTTGGCTCCCAGCTCGTCTATGATGCTCAGTTTCTTGAATCCCGTGGAGTCTTTGTCTGACTTCACCTTCATCTCGATGTTGTTTGAGAGCGACATGGCGATGCTTCCCGTCCTGCCCTTTCCCGGCACTCCGAAGAGCGCACCTGAGAATGGCGAATACTGTTCGAGCGTCACGTTGCCCTGAGCGTCGGTCTTCTGATAGGTTTCGTAATATCCGTATCGGCTTGAACTGAAGTCTGGAGCGTAGTTGTATGACACCTGTGGCGTGATGACGTGGCGTATGGCCTGTATCTTGTCGCCGAAGATTTTCTTGTTCGGCACCCAGAATCCATAGAGTTTCGTTGATGCGCTCACGCTCATCGACCAGTTGTAGACGTTGTAGAATCCGTAGGTGGTATCCCTCACGGCGGTCTGGCTCTGCTCGTCCCAGCTCTGCATCACCTTGTTGGTATACATGCGGTCGGTGAAGTTTATCGACGGGTTGATGTTGATATAGTTGAAGAGCGTGAAGTTGGCATTGATTGGAATGCTGTGCTGCATGCCGTTGCGCCAGTCTTTCACGAGGTTCGACTTCATTATCATGTCCTCCTTCGTGTCGATGGAGTTTCTGAGACTACCGGTATAGCTCATCGAGATCTTCTCATACCAGCGCTCCTTGCCCACCATGCGCTTGCGCTTGAACGGATAGAAGCGGCTCACCGAGATGTTGAGGTCTGGCAGCGTGATTGCCACAGTGGAGTCTCTCATGTTCTGGCTGAGGTTAGTGGTTCCGCTTATCGTCATGCCCAGACTTGAGAATGTGGTGCTCCAGCTCACGGATGATGTTCTCGTGCTCTGGGTCATCGACTGCGGGTTATACATGCTGTTCAGGTTGTTGCGCTCATAGCTCGACGTGGCGAAGTTGACACTCGCCGAGAGTGTGCTGAAGGGGTTTGCCTTGGGGTCCTGACGGTGGTTCCACTGTATCTTGAAACTCTCCTGCTCTGTGAAGTCGGGCATGCCCTTGTCGCCGTTCTTGGTGTCCTGATAGCTGAAATAGAAGCTGCCGCTGTATTTGTATCTCTTGCGGTAGTTGCTTGCCGCCGACACTCCCCATGAGCCCTTGGTATATATCTCGCCGAGGAGCTTCAGATCCCATTTGTCGCTCATGGCGAAATAGTATCCTCCGTCTTTCAGATAGAATCCGCGGGCGCTCTCATCACCATACGACGGCATTATGAATCCGCTGGAATAGCTCTTGGTGAAGGGAAAGAAACCATAGGGGATGGCAAGAGGCAGCGGCACATCTGCCACCACGAGGTATGCCGGACCGAACACCACGTCCTTGCCGGGGCGCACCTTGGCTCTCGACAGGGCGATATAGAAGTCGGGATGCTCGGCGTCGCAGGTGGTATAGCGGCCGTGCTCCAGGAAGAGCTCGCCTTTCTCGTTGCGCTTGGAGCGCTGACTGGTGAGAAATCCGTCTTCCTGGGCGGTGTATACATTATTGATAAAGCCTTTCTTCGTCTTGAAGTTGAAGGCTATAGTGTCGCTGTCATACTGTGTGTCGCCCATCTTGAACACTGGTCGTCCCTGCAGATCTCCGATAGTGTCTTTCACTCCTGTGGCTCGCACGAGACTGCTGTCCATGTTCATCGTGATGTCGGCACTCGAGAGGTCCATGTTCTGATACACCACGTTTGAACTGCCATAGAGGAAGGCGAGCTTGTCGGATGCTCTGTAGACCATGGAGTCTTGGGCAGAGAATTTCACTGGCGCGTCTACGCCTGTAGACTTTGCCCTGTTCATGCTGTCGAGACGGATGGAGTCGTCCACCATCTTGTTGTGTTTGTAGATTGCGAGCTGCATGGAGTCCATGAGCGTAGTGTCCGGCTCGCCGGATGCGGAGTCAGACAATAGTGTGTCGGGTCCCAGCGTGTCGGCAAGGACTGTAGTGTCTTTTTTTTCAGCATGCTTTTTGTCTTTTCTCATCAGCGGCGTCTCGGCGCCTGCCAATATAAAGAGAAAGGCGAAAAGCAATAAGAATATAGTGGATTTCTTTCTCACCTTATCGTATATGCGATGTCGTCTTAGTTAATAAACCGGTTGTCGTAATTCCCACAGGAACGAATACAGAATGCAAAATTACTCTTTTTACGCATAATATCGCTTATCCGCCTGACCTTTTATGCTTTATTTAACGTTTGGTGACGGTAAAATAATAACTTGGACGATTTTTTTGAGCCGTATACACAAAGAATTGCGGATGCGCCTACATAGTATCATTCTCCGCTGCCGTCAAGCTCCTAAAATGCTATAGACTAAAGACTTAACCTGATGATACTTTTCTGGATATTTTACAGAAAAGTATCATAAAAGTATCATAGAAGTATCATGCCTTTCGGCATCCCATATTTCCCCCCACGCCAGGGGGAAGACATCCCCACATTAGGGGGTTCCGTTCCCCACGGCGTGGGGGAAATCAGAGGTCAATATTTCATGAATTACAAGTCTATGTTTCATCCATTGCAAGTCTATGTTTCATCCATTGCAAGTCTATGTTTCATCCATGATAACTGCGTTGCATATATAAGACAAACTAAATCCACATTCTGTTGTAAAAGCAAATCCAAGCAAGCCTACAGACCGATTTAGGTTAAACTGAAATATGGTTATTGCGACATGCACTTATTTGGGCAGCCGCCTGGCATCAATTCTGCCCATCAGGGGCAAGCAGCTTACTCACCAAGGGCAAGCACCTTGCCCATGTTGGGCACGCTGCTTGCCCAAAACAATTGAATTTACTTCCACACGCTTCCATTTGTATACTTGTCAGCAATACCAACAAGGCAATTGGCATAAGCAAAAGGTTACATAACCGAAGTTTCTTTATCTTTTCCATTTTACCACAATGCAATCTTTCCTGCAACACCCAAATCAAGGGTTGCTGTTGCGATACCCAAAGCTTGGAATACACGACTCATTGTTGGCAATGTGATAACAC
>ENA-ORRN01002874-ORRN01002874.1-human-gut-metagenome-genome-assembly--contig:-NODE-2874-length-10472-cov-4.787559_pt1 | contig 10472 bp, 9 predicted proteins | sample MGYA00242174_ERZ509132 | MGnify/ENA primary metagenome ERZ509132 (study PRJEB26280, sample SAMEA2338671) | human gut metagenome | biome: human gut; feature: human-associated habitat; material: faeces...
CACTTTATGATCTTACCGTCCAGCTCATAGCTGCACGCGATCACATGTATATTCATCTCTTCGATCTTTGCAGCCGGAAGATTGGCCGCCGAATCAGTGAATACCTCAATTGACATCATACACCTCCATGGGTATTTAATATATTATATCATATTACCGCATTTTTCTCTCTAAGTAAATACTTTATTAAGAAATAATAATGAATATTATATTTTCTTGTCACAAATTCAAATCGGTGCTATAATGTATTATATAACACCTTAGGGAGGAACGACCTATATATAACAGCAAATTCGTTGCAGCCAAGCTGCGCAGATGGGATAAATACATAAACCGTTTTTCGCTTCCGACCTGGGACGAGCTTCCCGACTTTGATCTTTATATGGATCAGGTCATATCGCTCGTCGGCCGCTTTCTTGACCTTTTTCCGCACATGCCGGGCAGCGATCCGATAATCACTCCGAGCACGATCAATAATTACGTCCGCATGAAGATTATGCCCGCTCCGGTGAAGAAAAAATACACTAAGATCCATCTTGCGTATCTTATCATGATATGCACCCTCAAGCAGAGCCTGAGCATATCCGTTGTAAGCAAGATAATTCCGATGAATATTCCCGAAGAAGAGGTCAAGGAGATTTACGATGACTTTGTCATGCGCCACCGCAGTCTGTGCCGCCTGTGCACAGAGCAGGTCAAGCAGCTCGCAGCCGACGTATTCGACCCCAACCGCAGGGATGACAGCTCGGTGAAGCACCTGGTAGTTGAATCTGCGATATACTCGCATCTTTATAAGCTGCTGACGGAGAAGATCGTCGCACTGAGCACTGAACCCAAGCCCGAACAGGAGCCTGTTCCGGAGACTACGGTCGAATCCGTTCCCCAAAAAAGTGAAACTGAATAACACTATCCCGAGTGCAATGCACTCGGGATAGTGTTATTCAGTTACTATTTGATACTGGTGCTCACCGGTGAAGCTTGAAGAAAGGCCGTCATCAATATAAACAGTCTTGAGCGCAGTGAGCATATCGAGAGCTGACCAGTCGGAAACACCGCGTGTTCCTGTAAGGCGAAGCATCGTTAGGCCAGTGAAGTCCTCAAGGCCGTTCGTTGTATCAACAGTGCAGCTTACAAGCTCCAGCTCGGTTATTGCCCGTTCGCGGTCAAACGACTTAAAGAATCCACCGCTGAGATTGCAGTCATACAGTTTCACGCTGCGCAGCGAGCTCATATCCAGCACCTGCTTGATATCGCTCAGCGAGCAGTTTGAAAACGCAACGCTCTGGATATTCACCAGCGGCTTGAATACCGAGAAGTCGGTGCAGCTTGCGCCGATGAAGCTCGCGTGCGTCAGCTCCTGGCACTTATTCAGATCACCGAGTGAGCCGAGCGGATTGTAATTTGCGCTGATTTTCCGAAGCTCGGGCAGATTGCCGACGTCGTCGAGCGCCGCGACTCTGCTGCCGTCGATATTAAGGCTCGTTATCGAGCAGGCCGGCATCGTTTCAAGGCTGCTCAGGCTCTGATACTGAAGCCACAGGGTTTTAAGCCCTGTGAAATACCGCAGATCCGACAAATCGTTTACGCTGCCGCGGCTGACGGTTTTTTCATTGCCCTGCCAATCGGTGTACGCTGCGGATTTGTCGCTCTGGCTTACGCTGCCGACTCCGGCTGTAGGCTCATGCATGCTGTATTCATTGCCACAGACATAAAGCTCGGTTATACCCTTTAGCTCCCCTACCGTTATATCGCCGCTTTCCTTGCCGGTATACTCACGCGCAGCACTTTCAAAAACGGCGTTTTTGAAGTCGCACACCGTGTCGGCGGCAAGCGTTTCTATCTGCGTTGTCGGCGTGAGCAGCTTTTCGAGATAGCCCGTGAAGTAGCCAACAATGAGCGCAGCCAGCAGCACGCCGAACACGGCTACCGCTATCGACCAGCGCGCTATCTTTCTTCCCTTGCCGGGCTTTTTCTTTTCCTTTTTCTCTTTTTTTGGCATCACGGGCACTGATTTTGCCGTTTCGGTCGTCGGTCGCGGCGAGGCATCGGCAAAGTTTTCGCTGTTTAAAAGCGGTGCACTGTATAGCTTATCGTAGAAATACTCATCGCTCGGATATGTATATTTCATCAGCGCGAAAATATTGCCTATCTGAAGCTCCATACCGGGCGTAAGCGCCGTTTCTTCGATAAAAATATTTATGGTCTTTATCTTTTTCGACTGCGCATAGTGCATCTCGCGCCGGCAGTTATCTGAGCGCATGTACGCATTGGATATGAACGCAACGACAAGGTGAGCATCGGCAAGATGCGAGGCAATGCACTCCTGCCACTCGCTTCCCACCTCGATGCCTTCATCATACCAGATATTATAGCCGCGGCGGTGCATATCGCTGACGATGGGCAGAACAACGTCATCATCCGCGTGCGCATAGCTTATAAATATGTAAGGCTTATCACCCTCGTAGGGCTTGAAATACTCAAAATCGCTCATAATTCTCTCCTTTTGACAGAAGAATTATAGTCTCACGGGCGAAAAAATGCAATTACAATTCTGTAAATAACAGCATCTGTATTCTGCGCATAAAATGTATAGCAGGCATCAGAGTCTGCAAAGGAGGATATAGATGGCTCAATTCACAAACCAGGCAAGCATAAGCTACAACGGCTTGACCGCCAATTCAAATATCGTAACAGGCGAAATCACACGAGTGCTCAGCGTGAGCAAGACCTCGGTTTCCGGCAGCTATCGCCGCGGCGATACGCTGACCTATGCCGTGAGCATCAGCAACACAGGCTCAGCTCCCTACACCGGTCTTACAGTCACCGACGATCTCGGCGCATACACCACCGGCACAACATCGGTCACACCCTTGACGTTTGCAGGCGATTCGGTTCTGTATTATGTAAACGGCGTTCTCCAGGCCGCGCCTACCGTTGCGGCCGGCCCACCGCTCACGATAAGTGGCATAAGCGTGCCTGCCGGGGGCAACGCGCTTATAGTATACAGAGCCGCGGCAAACGACTACGCCGCGCCCGGCACAGGCGGCAGCATAGTGAACACCGCATCCGTAAGCGGCGGCGGACTGACAGAGCCGATAAGCGCAAGCGAGACCGTCACGGCCGATACTTCTGCGCTTTTGAGCATAACCAAGGCACTAAACCCGACGGTAGTTGCCGAGAACGGGCAGATAGCGTACACCTTCACTATCCGCAACACCGGCGCGGAGGCCGTCGATGCCGCAGCCGCCCTCGTTGTAAGCGATACCTTTGACCCGGCTCTCAAGAGTCCTATAAGCGTAACGCTAAATGGCGACGCGTGGCCCGAGACCGGCAACTACAGCTATAACGCGGCAAGCGGAGCATTTGCAACAACAGCCGGTCGCGTGACCGTTCCCGCCGCAGCCTACGCGCAGGACGCTGCGACCGGTCTTTGGACCGTTACACCGGGTGTTGCCGTCCTTACCGTAACGGGCAATATCTGATATTCTGACGATATGTAAAATACCGGTCTGTACAAGACAGACCGGTATTTTACATTACTTGATTTACTTGATCAGCTTCCTTATCTCGGCCGGTGTTGTATCGTTTTCTCTTGCAAGTCTTTCGAGATCGTCGTATTCTGCCTTGCTGCGTTTTGCCCCGTAGCCCTCAGCGGTTTTTACGCGTACAGGGCCGTACCGGGTTTGCACTGTCTTGATGCTGCGGATAAGTTCATATATGCTGCATACATATTCGCGCACGCCGGTGGATGTTCTCTATCGGCTTACCGTAAACCGTGCTCTCTGCCTCGGCAATGAGAGAATACACCGCTTTCGCGTTCGTCCTTACCTCGTCGGAAAGAGGCACGTCATCTATAAAGTCCATAATCTCGGCAACGCTCGTATGTTTAAGGTAATGACACTTAGTCTTGTCCTCTTCATCACCGCCTATGAGCACGGTAACATGTGTTCCCATAATGCCGCACTTTGAATCGGGTTTTGCCGAGAGCACTGCTTTGCCTTTAAGTGCCGTATTCATGCGGTCTATAAAGCCGTCTCGATCAGGATGCAGCTCCAGGAGCGCTGCTGTGAGCATATCTCCGGCACAGCCCATGGCACAGTCGATGTACAGGGTCTTCATTTACTCTCTATCCTCGCTTTCGGGTCAAGCTTTACGGTGTCAAAGAGCCTGGACAGCTCTGCTTTTATTGCTTCAAGCTCATTTTCCGCCCTTTCGTGCTGCTTTTCGGTAAATTGCAGCAGCGCGCCGCCGTCACGCAGGCGCACACGGAAGTCGGTAAAGCCGAGGGAGAACAGGTAGCTTTCGCTCTGCTCTACTGCCGTAAGCTTTTGGACGGTTATCTTCTCTCCTGTCGGGATACGAGTAGCAAGGCATGCATAGGCGGGCTTATTCCATGTAAACAGACCGGCATTTTCAGACCTGCGCCGTATCTCCTCTTTGGTCATGCCGCAGAGCCTGAGCGGAGACAGAATATTTTCTTCTGCAAGCGCCTTCATGCCCGGACGTTCGCCGTCATCGTCTCTTGCGTTTGTGCCGTCAATGATCGTGTCATATCCGTCGGTGCCCGCCTCCCTGCGGATAGCGCCCATGATACGCTTTTTGCAGTAATAGCAGCGGTTTGACGGATTATCCGTGACCTCGTCAAGCTGCAAAATATCAATGCTTATCACTTTCAATGCTACGCCGAGCTCTGCTGTAAGCTTTATCGCATCCTCATGCTCAAACTTCGGCTGAAACTGCGATTTTACATAGTACGGCTGCACATCTGCTCCGTTTTCCTTTGCGGCGTACAGCAGATACGCAGAATCTGCTCCTCCCGAAAAGGCAAGCGCGACTTTTCTGTGTTTATAAAAGAATTCATTCAGTTGCATATCAATCAAGATGGTTTATCATTCCGGCGAGGTAGCCCGCGCCGAAGCCGTTATATGTTTACTACCGACATACCGCTTGCACATGAATTCAGCATGCTCAAAAGTGCCGCAACACCTCCAAATGAAGCACCGTAGCCAACGCTGGTGGGAACGGCAATGACCGGGCAGTCGGCAAGGCCGCCGATAACCGACGGCAGCGCTCCCTCCATACCTGCAACGGCGATTATGACTCTTGCACTCATAACGGTGTCCATGTTCGCAAGCAGCCTGTGTATTCCCGAAACACCGACATCATACAGGCGCAGAACATCGTTGCCCAGAGCTTCAGCCGTTATGGCCGCTTCCTCCGCGACAGGAATATCGCTCGTGCCGTTCGGCTCTGGTATTCCGCCGATAATGCCGATGCGTGCCATGCTGTTATACTTAAGCGGAAGCTCTGCCTTTATATATTCCGCCGCTTCCTCGGCAAGGCGGGTCATGAGCACGGTCTGCTGCTTGTTTTTCAGCATAGCCCTGGCGATGCCGAGGATATGCTCCTTGGCCTTGCCCTCGCCGAATATGACCTCGGGCACGCCCTGACGTATGCCGCGGTGGAGGTCTACCTTGGCGTAGTAGCCGAGCTCCTGAAACGGCTGCATTTTCAATTTAAGCGCCGCATCGTCGGGACTGACGCTCCCGTCGGCAACATGATTTAACAGCTCTGTAAGCTCGTGTTTGTCCATCAGCTTCTCCTTTCGGAAGTCTCCGCACTATTTGTTGAAAAAGGGGGCGGTAATTTGTAATTACCGCCCCCTCAGCGTGTCAAAAAAGTCTTTGACTTTTTTGCACGCTTCAAAAACGCCACATTTTTTGTGAAAACAGGTTTTCACGAAAAATCTCGCTACGCTCGTCAAAAAGCCTGATAAATCAGGCGTTTTTGATGGCTATTAATCCAATTTCGAGTGGGGCCTTTGCCCCCTCGAGCTCCCCTGCTGCTCTATTATCTTTCTTTTGCAGCATAGTTTTTCGACAGCCTGAGGGGGCGGTAATTTGTAATTACCGCCCCCCTTTCACCCCAGTTCCGGTGGCGAGACTTGAACCTGCACGCCCGGAGTGAGCACTATAGCCTGAATCCGGTGAGTCTGCCAATTCCGCCACTCGCGCATTTTGTGTCAGTAATGATAGCATTCCCGAATGCGTTGTCAAGACAATTATTCTGCCTCGCTTTATATGACAGAAAGCAGCTGAAGGCTCAGTCCAAAAATCTTATAGGGCTGCCCGATGTAAGCCTGTTTCACTGTGATAATAATCTTCTAATACTCGCGGCGCCCGTTATGACGGTGTTTACAGCGCGGCCTGTTTTCATAGCTTTTCCGCCGCAAATCCGCTGCCGGTGAAATACCATATTTCATCAAAGCCGCAGCTGCTCGCAAGCCGCTCGACCATGTCGAACTTGCAGCATAATCAGCCGCGGAATGTGCGTCCGAGCTTACCGTTATGCGTCCGTTGATGCTTCGAAGATGGCGCAGAAGCTCTGTAGAGAGATATGGTGTCGTTCGATAACCGCGGCTTATCGCACCTGTGTTTATCTCAAAAATATCGGCATCACTTCTCAGCATACGGCGTCTCTAAAGTATTATGAGCAGCTTTCGGCTGCTCATAATACTTATTTACTTAATGATACTTATTTGCTTTCCCAATCGTAGATCAATGTCAGTCCTGCGGAGTCCATATCGTCCGTCAGAAACGGCATTCCCTCGCCGCTGCGCGAGCGCTGGAAATACAGCTCATCGCCGGAGGGAGAGATTAGAATCGGGAAGCTTCCGCTAAGGGAGGTACCGACACCGGCAGAGAGCTCCAGGCGCAGGCAGTCATCCTCCATGCGCCACACACCGTGGTAGAGCAGAGTATGCCCCGCGTTGCCTTCGAAGCGGCAGTGCAGCTTGGCGATACCCGCATAATCAGGATCGCAGTTGCCGTAGCTGAGCTCCAGCAGCCAGTCATCGCAGGCCCATACGGTGTCAGCCAGGCCCAGATTCGTAGGCGGAAGCCACCATCCATCGCCCTCCGGCTCCATACCCTCGGGATAGTCAAGGCCGGTGGTATAGCCGAAGACTGCAAAATCCATCAGCGCGGGGGCGCCGTACTCGCCGATGGGCACTATGGGGCAGCCGTGCTCGTCGATCATCGGATACCAGCTAAGCTCCGAGCCGCTGCCGGTCACAAGGTTGATTTCCGTGTCCGGCTCATCGGGCCACTGCTCATAATTGACAAATACCAAGACGGGCTGTGCGTATTCTTCCCGGTAGAGTACCTTGTCCGCCACCGGCTGCACACCGTTGCCCAGTGATCTCCAGATCACACGGTTCACAGCCAGACTGGTGCTCTCATCCCGTGGGACAATGCAGTAGAGGTCACCATAGCCCGCGCCGAGCGTACGCTCTTCCGGAATTTCCGTCAGGAACGGCAGTTTTTCTGTCAGCCCGGAGCAATTCTTCCGCAGCCAGCTCGTCAGCGGGACAGTATCCCCCTGCTCCCGATGGCCGAGATAAGCCACCGCGCCGGCCAGCTGCTCATTTCCCGCCATGCTTTTCCGCAGCAGGGCAAGCGCCGCTTCTGCCTTCTCAGAACCGGCCTCAGGCACAGAAGCTCTGTCCTTGCCGCCTGAGATCTTTCCCGTTGCGCTGACGCCTCCGTCATCCGCATTTGGCTCGCCTTGCCCGCCGCAGGCGGTCAGAAGAAAAATCATCGTCAGGCACAAAAGCATAGTGACGAGCCGGCGTACTGTCAAGCACCTCATACTGTGGCCTCCTCAGAACTTTCCGCTGCGGCCGCTTCCGCCGCCGCCGCTGCAGCTGCTGGTACCAGAGCTGCTGCTGTCATCGCGGCTGGAAATCTTGCTGCGAACCTCGGTGGTGTGGGTATAGCGGTCATACTGCTTGCTCAGCTGCAAGCCGCCCGGTGCAACATACTCGTTTGCCTCGACTTTCTGATGTACAGTTTTCATGCTGCGCTTTAAGAACAGACAAATCGCGCCGGACAAGAGGCAGGAGGCTACAACGGCAATCGCAATCAGCAGTGCCGGACTTTCCCGCACGGGTTTTCCTGCGTCAGCCCGGGTCAAGTACTCGTCGCAAGTGCTCAGATAATTGGAAACGCCGCCATACCAGTCATCTTCCTTGAAGTTGCCCAGGAATGCCTTTTCCAATTTTTCCCGACCGTAGCTGTTAAAGGCGGTTTCCGCATACGTACCGTAAACAAACATGGCGTAATCCCGCTCCGCCATGCTCAGCAGAATGATAATGCCGTCCCGGTCATCGCCCATACCCAGTTGATCTCCGTGGTAGAGCTGATACGTGGTTTTGTAAACACCGCCGCCGTCGCTGTACACGGTGTAATCATCTACAAACGCAACGTAGACGCCGCAATGATGGCGCAGGGAAATTTCCTTTGCCTGTGCCTCCAGCTCCGCCCGCTGGGTATCGGTGAGCATGTGGCTGTGGTCGAACACATAGCTCATGCTCTCGCTTTTCAAGGTCCGGGGCACATTTGGCACCGCCGTGGTGGGCGTTGCCGCCGGCTCCGGGTCCGGTTCCGTCTCGCTGGGCGGGCAATTCGCGTTGATATACTCCGTCACGGCATTCATCATGGCATCGGTGGCTTGAATCAGTGCCGTTCCGCTCATGGTCACGTCTTCCCCGTTCCATGCCCGCTCCGCCATGTAAGGTGCCACCGCATCATATACGGTATCCGCCAAATCCTGCGCGCTGCCCCGGGTCTGGCTCAAAAAGGTATAAATGCTCCAATCGTCTTCTGCCAGTGCATAGGTTCCGTCCGGCTGCGCCCGCATCAGCAGCGTCAGGGAAACGCCGTCCCGGTTCTCGCCCCAACCATAGCCGCTGTTTTCATAGACGTATTCCGCAATGTCCATGACGTCGGTATCCGCAGACACATTCTCATCGGTAAATACGTCAATCCGCAGGTCCATCTGCAATTTTTCCGAAAGCTCCGGCAGGGCATGCTCGCCCATGTAATCCAGCTCCACGGAGCCAAGGGAATCGGTCTCGTCATAAATCACACCGTATTCCGACACCGCCATGGCAGGAACACACAGTGTCAGCGCCAACAGGAGCGCCATCAGCAAAGCTGTGAATTTCTTGTTCATGTCCGCCCCTCCTTATCGCAGCATCAGCACTGAGACAATCGTTCCCAAAATCGACAGCGGTGCGGCAATGGCGGCAAACAGCCCCCAAAACCGTCCCCAACTCATGGGAAGGTCGCCCACCAGTTTTCCGGTCTGTCCGTTCATGGCAAAGGTAAAGTCCTTGCCGTGCCACTTCGTGTTCAGCATCCACACCGGCATCAAGGCATAATGCACCTTGCCGCGCTGTAGACTGGAGCTGCCGCCGGTTTGAATGCAGGTATCATAACCTCTCACGCTGCTCCGCAGCGCTGCGTCCAAGGTTCCCTGACAGCGCTGATCCGCCCGCTCCCGGCTCTGCTCCACGGTGACGTCGAATTTATCCGCCAAATACCCGGGAAGATAGGCCGTGGAGAAGGGTTTCAGCTTTTTGTAGTCATAGGGTTCGATAGAATCCATGTGGTCATCCGGCATTTTACTGGACGCATCCACCGGAACCTTTTCAAAAGTCACTCTGCCGGCGCGGTAAACGTCAAAATGTCTTGTCTCCGTGATTTCATAATCCCCGGAGGTGTAGGTGCGGGAGCGGGTTGCCTGATAATGGGCATCGCCCTCCGCCTCGCCGTCAAACATCCAGAACGGAACATAAATGCCCTGAATTTTCTGAATATGGTTTTCGTTGGTGAAACTCTTGGGCAGGAAAATTTTTCCCGAGCAGTGCTCTTTCAGCGCCTTGACGGCGTCCTCTTTGCTGTACTTGAAGGGGATAATGAAATCCGGTTTCAGCTGACCGGCAAACTGCCCCGGCACCACCGTGGGGTTGCCGCAATAGGGGCAGGATGTTGCCGCCGTGCTCTCATCGCAGATGAGCTCCGCGCCGCAGCTGGGGCAGCTGTACGCTTTCATGTGCGCGCCCTCCTCGCCCCAGTCGTCGCTGAAGCCGGAGGTATCCCAATCGCCGCCGTCGGCGGACGCTTTCTTCTGCTCCGCGGCCTTTTCTTCAGCCGCCTGCTGCGCCGCCGCGGCCTTCTCTTCTTTCTCCGCGTAGAGCGCCTCGATCTCCGCAACGTCGTAGCTCGCGCCGCAGTATTCGCACTCCAGCTTACCGGAAGCGCCTACGAAGTGCAGCGGGCCGGTGCAGCCGGGGCATTGATAGTTGGTTACCTGTGTTGGCATAGATGGTTCCACCTCTTTCTTTTTCTCACAAGGAAGCACCCGCCCGCGCTGCGGGCGGGTGCCGTTTGATACGCTGTGGTCAGGCAAAGTAAGCCTTGGACGGGGATGAACTTACTTGATCGTCATGCCGCTGAGGATAACGTCGGGCATCGTACCCGGAACGCAGTCAATATCTGTCAGTCCGATGGACAGCGCACGCCCATCGTCGATCTGCGCGACGTACTCGATCCAGTCGTAGCCGATGCGCTTGTAGGTGCGGCCGTGGAAGGTGATGCCGCCGATCACGCGGTCTTCAATATCCTGAT
>ENA-ORRN01002875-ORRN01002875.1-human-gut-metagenome-genome-assembly--contig:-NODE-2875-length-10467-cov-2.917115_pt1 | contig 10467 bp, 20 predicted proteins | sample MGYA00242174_ERZ509132 | MGnify/ENA primary metagenome ERZ509132 (study PRJEB26280, sample SAMEA2338671) | human gut metagenome | biome: human gut; feature: human-associated habitat; material: faeces...
AATTCGTTTCATAACAGTACGATCGAAAGAAACATCATCCATATAAATACCATCTATTTCATAATTATTACCATTTCTTTTAAATCCTTTTAAATGAATTGGCGCAATAAATAATTTACTTTCATATGAATTAATTCCTTGTCGTTCAAGCATACGTTGATAAGTTGCAATCTGGTAACTATACGCATACCGTTTAGGCGCACCAAAGTCGCTATAATGATGAACAGAAGTTTTATAATCCAGAATATGAGTTCTTCCTTTACTGTCAATAACCAATAAGTCAATTATACCAAACAATGTTTGCTTTTTTCCAGACTACGGATTTGTTGCATCTTCAGCCAATTGCAACTCTGTGAAAAATTGTAGATTATCATCCTACAAATCATATTCAAGTTTTTGTTTAAATTGTCTGGCATATTTTATAGTATCATCTATAATTTTGTCTGTAATAAATTTTTGATTTCTAGATTCAAGATGGCTTTTAATATATACTTTTAAATCAACATCAGATTTTGTAAAATTATAATTATCTCCATCTTTTTCAAATATTATCTACATTACATTATGTATAGCTGTACCTATTTCTGCTTGATTTTTCCATCGGTTTTTTATTTGATCTCTTTTTGCCTCTTGTTCTGCTCTATCTGTTATTTTTGGAGGATTATTTTCATCAATTCCAAATTCTTCTTTTTCAACATCATTAAAAGAACCTTGTTCCCAATTTTGAAACTCTCTTTCCCAATATTCTTTTTCACGAAATTCAGGAAACAATAACTCGCCTTTTGAGTTTTTTAATCCGGAAAGAAAACTTGTAACTCCAATATATGGTGGATCTGATATAGTCATTTCTCCATCCTCTCCATATATATATTTATTCTACTATCTCCACTCCTTTGCTTTTTCTTTGGCTTGTTTATTCTTTTCGTTTATTTCATTTACCTTATCAATAACATTTGTCTATTCTACTGTAACTTGAAAAACCAAATCACCATATTTTGACTCAAAAGGAAGAAGATCCATTATAAAATCATCTAATTCATTTTCAGAATTAAAAGTATGATTTTTATATATATATATACATGCCATATTAACAATACTCTTTTAATTTTCCATCCTTCATTAATTCCGATTTTATATTATTCAATTTTCTATGTAATTCGGAATTTTCTAATCTTAATTTCTATGCAGTTCTATTCTGACAAATTTCAGAATTCATTACTTTTGCAGCTTGTTTTAAAGTCATTATACCAAGTGATTTTGTTTTTACAGAATTAACGGTATAACTTCCCATTAATGAAGAATCAAGAGTTCTTTTAACATTATATTCAATTTCATGCTTGAATTTTTCTGGAAGATTATCAATCATAGAAGGTTTACCTGCAATATATCTTGAAACTTCTTCTACAAAAATTTCTTCATTTATATCGGATCTTGTTCTATTTGGATATTTCTAAATCATTTCATCATATCCATTAAACTATTCTACTGAATTAACAAGCTGAAAATAAGTATTTGGATCCTAAAATCTCATTGCTCCTACAAAAATATGCATTAACTCGTGTATTTTAGTATCTACTGTAGCATTATCTACATTTATATAAATTTCTCCATTATATACAAACCCCTTTATAAGATGACCATTTTCAATTTTATCTCTCCATTCATCCGATAAGAGTTCTTGATTTGATATTTCATGAAATTTTATTCCATATAATTCAGATAATTTATTTAATAAATTATCAATTACTAAAGGACTACTTGTAGTTTTATCTATTTCTTTTAAATTTTCATCAAATTCAGTTCTAAAAGTAGGTCTTTTTGTTTGAATAATAATTGCTTTTTTATTCATTGGAAGGATCTAAGTTTCCTAATCTCTAAACTAATCATTTATTTTAACAACTGACTCTTCTATACTTTTAGATCTAGTATATTCAAGTATTGTAGAAATATCCGCACTTCTTCCATGTACATCTAATTCTTTCTATAAAAATTTACTAGAATCTGCCCCATCTATTTCATCAAGATATGGCAATCTTCCATAATCATCCAGATATCTCGAGCATCTTCCTTCAAGATGTCTGGCTGAGTTACCAGCTCTCTTTTTGAGAGACTGGTACTCGCTAGATTTTGTATTTATACAACTCATAATTGACAAGAATCTTCTTTAATTATATCCTTAATAGTTTTTTCGTTTGGAACATTTTTTTGTGCTAATGGATTAAACTATATTAACTCATTGTTATTTAATGCATCTCGTAATTTAGAATTCATACTAACTTTTTGCCATTGTCCATTTATTAATTTAAATTCAGTAAGCCTTTTTATTGTTCCATCATTAAATAATTCAATTCCTATTCCTTTTCCACTATCTTTATTTATAAATTTATATATTGTACTTTCTAAAAACAGATTTCCAGATGGGAATTTTTTTGGATTTGGTATTTCACTTACAAACTACCATTCATTTGGTAGTGTTTTTCCTATATTTAATTCATCAATATCAGAAAAATCAGTATCTACTAAATCAATATCAGCAAAATCAGAATATAAATCATCATAACTAGTATTATCCAATTTTGTATATTTGGCTAATTTGTATTTTTTTGTTTCGGAATCTTTCATCCATATATACTTAGCTCTTGAATACCAAGGACTTTCAGGTTTAGCTAAATATGCGCCAATTATATCTTCCATATATGCTTGCATATTTGTTAAATCAAGAGTTTCGCTACTAGCATCTTGCTATGATTCATAATTATAAAATGCTTTTATTAAACCAGAATCTTTGAAATCATCAAATAATGGTACAAAAGATCTTTCAGATAATTTCCATCTATTTGCAATCATTCCATATAAAATAAATATATCTGTTAATGCCATTCCATTTTTTGTAAATATAGATAATTTATTAAATTCCTATTTATATTCATTAAATAATGTTCTTTCCGCATCTGTTCTTGGCAGCATTGTTGTCGGAAGAGCTAAAACATTTTCAGTATTATGTGAAATAGTTTTATTATTTAAATCATATATAAGATCTTGAATAAATTTATTATCTTTTAATTCTGGTCTATTTTTCAATTCTGGAACTAAATTAACTTCAACCCATTTTCTGAATGTTTGATTATTTAATGTATTTCCAAGTCTAAATGTAGTTTGTCCCTATGTTGTATCTTCAGATTCTTCAGAAGTAAAGAATTTAACACCACCATCAATTACAACTGTAATATTATTATGTTGTAAAAAATCATTTAACATTTTATCTCCTATATAATCAGTAAGACCTTTTGTTACTTGATCTTGAGGCATATTGTATTCTTTTGATAAAAATAAAACATTGTCATAAACAGATCTGAATTTATATCCCTGTTTATGTATCGCCAAACTTTCTGCGAGATTTACTAAATATGAACTAAAATGAGGACTTTTATCAAGAACATCCAAAATATTAATAGATGTTTTTACATTTTCATATTCTTCAATACATTTTGCTCTATATTCAGCATCAACACAATATCTTTCAATATCAATTATATCGTCTTCCGATCTATCATTATAATCTTTTTTATTATATATGGCATATCTTAATACATTCAATTGACTAATATATTTTGTTCCTTCTGTTTTTATTCCCTAATTCAATCCTAATAATCTTCCTAAAACATATATTTCAGAAGCTCCTTCAGTAAGCATTTTTATATTTTCATAGTTTGTGCTTTGTATAGGATCCGATAATAGGATATCCAAATTTTTAAGTACATGCTGGATTTTTTTACGCAATGCAATTGCCTGTGATCTAGATGGTCCTTTAACACTATCAACAAACTTGTTAATATAGTTATCCATTATATCTTCTATTGATATATTTTGTTCAGTATATATTAAATACAAAACATTACCAAGTGAATTTGAATTTTTAATTTCATCAACATCACTAAATCTAGATTTAAGATATTCAAGTAATCCTTTATATGCTGGCGCGATTCGTTCGCCAGTGGAAAGATATGATTTATTGTATATTGCTAAATTTTTATCCTCGCAATTTTCTATAAAATTAAAAGTTGCATTTGAAATACGTATCATTTCCTCTTTTCCTGAAAACATATTTCCTTGCATTGCTTTTATAACAATATTTCCAGCCGGAGACATTATAGTATTTGCTAAATCTGAGAATGGAATACCTATAGAAATTCCATACAAATATAAAGATATCATTTGAGAAACAGCATTTAATTTCGCAAGCGTAAGCTCTTTAGCATTATCTGTACTCAAAGAAAGCAAAGCACTTAATAATACAGCAGCATCTTCCTCGTTATATTGTGCATAAGCAAGAGCTTGTATTAGATCTGAATTTGTTATACTATTTACATTTTTTGCTCTAATATTGGCAATTGTTTTATAGAATCTTTGTTGTCCATCTTTTCCTACAAAAACATTATCTGAAATTAATTTGTTTTGAGCATTAGAATCGCCAGAATTTAATACTGTATTACAATATTGTGTTGTTGCAAAAAATGATTTTAAGGCAACTGCACAAATACCAATACAAGTCTTACCAATCTGGTTATCAGTTATACTTTCAATTTGATTTAATACATTTCCGGCAGTTCTTTCTTTTACAAGACGAGCATTTGAAGACTATTCTCCAATAGCTTTTAAAGGGCCTGTTGTACCATCTACAGAAACGTGTCCTTGCCATTGATTTATAGGTGTTTTAATAGTCTAAATCATATTATGAACGGACTAGTTGTTTACTATCCTTTCTATTTTGCTATGAGATAATCTATCAAAATACATATTGTGTTTATTAATAACCTAGTTTATTAATGCTTTTAATAAAATATTTAAATTATCAACATATTTCAAATCCAATCCTTTTTCCTCAACTCCAAAGATAATATCATAATTTTGTCCATTCAAAGAAATAGTAAGATCATTTTCATCCAGTAATCTAAGTTCAGATGCTTCATTTAAAAAGTTTCCAAGTTGTTCTAATCTTTCTGGATCAATACTTATAATTGGTTTATTATAATCATACCTTCCTTCTTTATCATGTTCAAATCTAGTTATAAATAATCCTCTATATTTTGATAAAATATTATAGATATTTTCAGAAGAATTAGAAAATTCATTCAATGGAATTCTCTACCCATTTGGGAAAGGTAATTTAAAAGATTCTTCAATATGTTGTTCCGAATCTATTTTTGCAAATGGAGAATGTAAATCAAGTAGTCCATTGTTATTAATATCATAAGTAACAAGATTTACTGTATCAATATCAAAATCAGATCCTTGAAGGAGTAGTTGCATTGTATTTACATAAACTGTATTTACATCTGAATTTTCAAATGCGACAATTTTCATAGCCATAAATGATTGCATAGATTGTGCAGGTACACGTGCAGCAACTATATTTAATGCTGTTTTAAATGAGTTGTGTTTTTCTATACTTCTCTAATATAAAAAACTTGATTGATCATTTAAATTAACAGTATTTATTCTATCATTATTTGCATAAAATTGATCCTCATATTTAAAAATTCTAGTTTCATGTAAATCAAAGCTCAATTCATTAAATATCCTATTTGCAGAATTATTATCAGAATCCTTTAATAATTGTAAATAATATTTTAATACCTATGTTGAATCTTGTCCTTCTTGAATTAAATTTCTCGAGAACTATATTAAATCATAATTTAAATTATCAATATAAAACTATGGTTTTTCAGTAACAATAACTTCCTATCCATCTCTTTCGTAAATTACATCTCCAGGATTTATTGGATACATTTTATTATATTTTGAATCCAATCTCCATACAACTCCTTCGCTATCTCTCATTGTCATTGGTGTTATAGGAGTTGCATCTGTAAAATCTGCTCTATCTTTATTGAGTATATATATATGCTTTCCATCGAATCTCTTAAAAGCAATATCATAATTTGAATCATCTACTTTAATTTGTATATTTTTCTAATATTGTTTTAAAAAATACAATGGATCATTTAAAATTTCACTCAATTGAGTATTTTCATCAAGACCAAATGCAGATTGAAATGTTTTTGACATTATAACCTCATATGGTTCTATTTTAATAGACTCTTTATTTACTTTATATAATTTCCTTCCAATTGATACTTTTGTTGTATTTCTAATCTACTCAAGAATATTATCAAATTTACTTCTATCAAATTCATATTGTCCTTCTTGATTTCTTGTTGTTATAGGATGATTTGCTGGATTTAAATGTAATAATATGCATAATTTATTTTCTAAAATTTGTATATTTGAATCATTGGAATTTTGGAAAATTTCTACAGCTTCTTTGGCCTATTCATATATTTGATTTACATTTGTAGAAAGATTTAATAAATCCTATTGTAGTTTTGTATTTATTTTCTTTCCTAATAATCGAACAAGCTAATTCTAATCAAGAATATTTATAGTATTTTCACTAATATAATATTTTGCTATTTCATATATTGTATCAATATCATTACTTTTTACAGCATGCTTTAATTTATTTAAATCATTTATTGAATCAATATCCCATAATTGGGCGTTAATCGGATTTTCACCTTCAGCCTATATTTCAAATCTTGAATTATATGGAGCTAACTCTCTTCCAGCTTGTATATTCTCGTAGAAAGAAACAACATTGCCTTTAAATACGTCTTCTTTTAATTTTTGATATTTTTCAATAGTATTTAATTCAAGTTCTATTTCTTCACCATTTTTAAATTGTATATTATAAATAGTTCCAAAACGTAATCTGGCGAATGGGTTTCCATGTTTTAATATTTCCTATTTTCTATATGCATAATAATCTTCATCTGTTTCGTCAACAGACTTTAATCTAAAATTAATCGATCCTTCCGAATAAATAGGATTCTATTTTGCTTGATTTTGTAATTCAGCTAATTCCTGTTCTGGATTATCATATTCCTCGAATTTTTTACCATTATAAATTCTATTTATTTTATAGCTTGGTGTAAGCACTGAAAGAATTCCAGGTATTTTGGATTTAATTCCAGAATTTGTTAAAAAAGAATTAATAGTAGACAATAGTTTTGCATATATAGTATTATCGCTTAATGGGAACATATCGTCTGACAACTTTAATTCACCATTCTATATTTTTTTCTATAATGATATAGCCATGTTTTTTGCTATACTATCATTTTTACTATTAACCAACTCCTCTATAAGAATTTTATTTATTAATTCTTTTATTTTTGAAGAATCTTCTCCATTGGAATTAAATAATGTTATTAATCCATTATAGAAATTTTTTGTATTATTCATATTTGCAGCAGCAAGTGCTTTATATACTTTTGCAGCCGCATCAAATGTATATCCCAAAGAAGCACAAGCACTAATAACCTATGTCATAAGAGAGATTTCAGCATCATCTGCATGGTGCTCTTTATCAAGCTATATTCCAGCCTATAATATTTTTACTTTTGTTGTAGAAAGCTCTGTATCTTCGTCTTCAAAATCTTTTACAGTATTAATATTCGCTCCACCATATTTTATAGCTCCCAATGTAGGAATATAATGAATCATACTATGTTTTAATGGTTGAAATACTTCTTCCTATGTAAGAACCTAAGTTGTATCAACACCATTATTTGCTACTCCAATTTCATTTATTGCTGTAACGGTCTATTCAACAGAAATATTTGAATATTTTAATTTCCCATTTTTCAATTCCATAGAGTATTCACCGCCAAAGAATTTCCATAATTCATAATTTGATGTAATATTTGCTTCTCTATGGTCTAGTGAATTATTTACTATTTCTCCATTTTCATAAACCTCATATACGTCGTATTTATAATGATATGGATCATCCATCTATATAGAATTAATATCTATTGTATAGTATTTTCCATGTTCTTTAAAGAATATTGGCTTGTATAATGATTTTGGATCAATTCCACGATAATAAAAAGCTCTATCCATAATATTGATTGGTCTTGAATCTTTTTCAGAAAATTTCATTTCATTCCAACCGATATCCGTCATTTTTATCATCATTCTTTTAAGATACGGTGAATTTCTGATCCAATCATTTGTTAATCCAAATCCAGCTGTTTTTATAATACCACCAGTTCCATATCTCTAATTATAATAATGTATAAACTATTTTTTTGTAATACCTGCAGAGTTTCCTTCAAGAGAATTATTTTCCAAAATTACCATAAATGGATTAACAAAAGTAGCACCATCAAATGCTGTAATTGAAGAAGTTTCTCCATGAACTGTAGATGCAAAATCTTTTAAATCTTCTAATATAGCAATATTATATGTAGATGGAACGCCATTAATAGCATTTAATAAAAATGAATGCATCGCTGCAGTCATAGAAACATTTCTTTTATGCTGTGCATTAAATCTAGCTGCCTCTTCCTCTATTATACTTGCAAATGATCCTTTCGCTGGATGTGCTGCAAAAGTACCAACTGTAGCGAGCATAAATGACTGTGAATTATAATATGATATTTTATTAAATTTTGATAATTCTGGATGTATTTGCAATGTTCCAAAATTGCCTGAAGTTAAAATAGTTGTAGCATCACTGTTTAGATTATTTTCTTTACTAATTCTATTAACCAAATTATCATATTCTTCTTGATTTGTTATATTGACAACTTCACCATTATTAAATGTAAATTTAGCCCATATAATATCTCCGGCATCGTCTATCCAGTGTTTTGATTTACTTTTTAACTGTTTTATTCCTTCTTGAACTGTATCTATAGTATTTATTTCTACATCATATCGAAGTAATCCTTGTAATAATTCATGTTCTTTTAATTTCCAAAATTCACTTTGAGTTACCATCCCGCTAGTAACAGACTTGTCCATTTTGCTAAAATAATCTGGATCGAAACGGAATAATTGACTTATTAAAGTTTTGTTTGAATGAATGTTTCCTTTTTTATCGGCAGAATAATGTATTTGATCGATAAAATCAATTTGTTCATCAGTATATTCTTCAAATATTCTTCTTAATGTTGACATCATTTCTTTTGGAACAGCATTGATTTCTTTACAATATTCATTAAATCTTGTAAAATCATTAAAAAAATCATTTTTTAATTCATCTGCACTTTTCCAAATTTTTGTAACTATAGTCCGATCTTCGCGTAATAAAACATCAAAGAATTTAACCCAGTCATTACAAACATTATTTATAATATTTCTATATACTTTACCAAAATCCTGAGCAATCAAACTATTTAATTCATCTGGTGTTAACTGATTTATAGACTTATTATTAAATATTCTAGCTCGTAGATCCGTTATCATACAACTGATATTTGGCTTATCTGAGTTAACAGAAATTAAGAATGCAGCTTTTCCTTTTCCAAGATACCTATTATTATCGGAATATTGTATCATGTAATTTGTAATAAATAATGGGAAGAACATTTCCGCAGCATTCATATTGGTAACATCCTTTATATTACCAAAGTAATCATAATACTCTTTTGCTTGAAATATTCCTTTGAAATAATCTGTATTATTTATTAAAGTTAATTTATTTACTGCAGAATCCTATTCTTTGTCTTGTAATTCAAATTGCTCAAAAAACGAACCAAACAACCTACTTAAAGTTTGTCTATTTTGATTTTTTCTATCACCACTTTTTACAAGTGTTGCAGTTGTTAAACCAGACAAATCAGCCTATGCTTCTGCCAACTTTTGAAGAGTCTGGGTATTTATTCCATGTATAAATTCTAGTGTTGTATTATTAAATTTAGGTTTACTTTTACCCTTAAAATATTCATTTATAATGTTGTTAATTTCTGTTTTAGACGTTTGATTCTCTATATGTTTTGCAGATATATATGAATTTACAAAAATATTAATAGCCAAATCAAATAATCTATTCATTGCTTCTTCATCACTTTTGTATTTCTATTTAAAAGCATTTCGTAGATCGGTATTATTTTTTAAATTTAAAGGCTATAAAATTGTATATATTAACCTTCGTTTATCTCGCACAGGAAGATATGTATTAATATTTAAATCTAATGGATCGAATTTTATTAAATATATATCATTTGAGTCTCCACTTTTAAACATTAATTTAAAAGTTATTTTATTCACATTACCATTTTTATCTTTCTCTTCAACTTCTTCTATATTAACAAATAGATTTTGTACATATTCATCATAATTTGTAAATCTATCTCGCATGTTCCATAACTAAAGAGAAGTTTCAAATTGTCTTTTAATATTGGCAATAGACTAATCCATAAGTGTTCTGGCTTCAATATCATTATCTGCAGTTCTATAAAACTGTATTAATTCATTATTATATATATCTACTGCAGTTGCAGAAATATATGACGCCATATCAAAAAGACCAGGAGTTTTGGATAATGAAAATATACTGTTTTCATCATCACTATATATCCCTTTATATACAGAATATAATATATTTATTTCATCTTC
>ENA-ORRN01002880-ORRN01002880.1-human-gut-metagenome-genome-assembly--contig:-NODE-2880-length-10446-cov-5.581272_pt1 | contig 10446 bp, 12 predicted proteins | sample MGYA00242174_ERZ509132 | MGnify/ENA primary metagenome ERZ509132 (study PRJEB26280, sample SAMEA2338671) | human gut metagenome | biome: human gut; feature: human-associated habitat; material: faeces...
AAGCCGGAAACTTGGATGCTCGGTCAGCTTGGCTGCTTTCATGGGGATTCCCTCCGATTTCTAATTGCATTGTATTGACGGTTGATAAAATGGCATAGTTATGATAAAATAACGCCATAAGAATTTGACTTGCTTGGGAGGTGTCAGTATGATCACGATTCGGCCGGTATCAGATTTACGAAATAAATTTACAGAGATCGAAGACTGCGTCAAAAGCGGCAAGCCTGTTTATCTCACCAAAAACGGCTATGGCTCCATGGTCGTTCTCAGCCTGGAGCAGTACGCCGCACTGACAGATGATATTGAACTGAAGCTGGATGAAGCGGATAAGGCTGCGGCCGCAGACCCCGTTCGTTATACGGAAGATGAAGTTTTTTCGAGAGTGAGGAGCCGCATCCATGAACGAAAAGCATTATAAGTTGCGCTTTCTCCCACTGTTTGAAGAAGACCTCAATGAAATCGTAGATTATATCACGAATCGTCTGAAAAACCCAATCGCCGCAGACGCATTGGTTTCTGATGTGCAGACGGCGATCCGGAACCGCCTTTCCTGCGTAGAAGCATTTGAACAGTATCACTCGGCAAAGGAGCGGCAGTATCCGTACTATCGGATCACTGTCCGCAATTATACGATCTTCTATGTCGTCATTGATGATGTCATGGAAGTCCGCAGAATCATTTACAGTCGGCGCGATATCAAGCACCAGATCTGAATCACTGGTTCAGGATACTATCCACCGTGCACTCCACCATTCCAATCTCATCATCCTCAGCCAGATCGTAGGCGGGCGGCTGCCCGCTGCGGTCTGGCTGTTTTTCTTTGACGGGCGGTTTTGGGATGTTTGACGCTTCTTTCTGAACAGGCGCTTTCTTTTGCGGCGCTGCTTCGGCTTCTTTTCTTCGCCATTCCGGGATGTAATCAATGACGCGGCAGGTGGTGAGACCGGCGTAGTCCGGCAGCTCCTCCGGCGTCATTTTGTAGAGGAGCGCGGGCTTGTGCCCCTTGAACAGCGCAAGACACTTCCGGTTCTCCAAGCGGAGGACTTCATCCGGGTTCATCAGATCGCGCTGCGTGTTGCTTCGCGTTTGGGAGTAGGGGCGCGTGGACGAATACACCGGTGAAAACAGCGGCATCATCGGCATCTGATTATTGAGAACGGAGATCGTCACCTTGCCGCATTTTTCTGAGATGTACTTTGCCGACGTCAGATCGTTGCAGCCCATGTAGAGCGTCTGGTCAAACGTCGCCAGCTGATTTTCCCACTCCTTGCCCGGATACTTTTCCTGCCACTGAGAAAGGCTCTGCACGACGATCTGCGCGGACATATTGAAGCCGCGGATGCTGTTCAGACTGTCCGCTACGCCGTCCAGATAGCCGATGTTGCAGTATTCGTCGAGGCAGAAGTTCGTCAGCACCGGCAGCCGCCCGCCCGCGCATTGCAGACGCGCAAAATTAGAAAGCTGCGGCAGAGCCAGCGAGAAGAACAGCGACGACAGGAATCGGTACGCGCTGTCCTGCGCGGAGATGATGACAAAGTACACACACGGCCGCTTGCCGGGCAGCAGGAGGTCAACATCGTGGTTGCGCGTGATCTTATCTACCAGACGGCTCTGGAAGACCGCCAGTCGGTTGCCAAGGCCAATCACGATGTTGCCCCAGAGGTTTTCTTTTGCTTTCAGGAACAGACCGTGCGGATACTTGGCTGGATGCTCTGGCGGGAGGGCTTCTAGCTTGCGGTTGATCTCCTCGATGCTCTCCGTTGCGATCATACGGTACACATCGCCGAGCCCACGCTGCTCAATGGGCAGCAGATTCCCGTCGGCATCGCGCAGATTGACGACATAGTGGATAAGCGCCATCAGGAGGTTCAGCTCTGCCCGGCTCCAGAAGTCGTTGGCTTCCTTCGGCCCCGACGTGTTTTGCACGATCGTGTTGGCCACCGTCTGCACGAGCTGCGGCTGGGTGTCAAGACCATACAGACAGTTCCAGCCGTCCGAATGCTCCATGTCCAAGAAATTCACAGCTTTCACATAAAAACCGTGCTGCCGGAAATACGGGGAAAGACGTTCAAAAAGTTCACCCTTGGCGTCCGTGATGAACGCAGACTCGCCGCGCTTCGCGCAGCCCATGAGGAACGGGATGATAAAGCCTCTGGATTTGCCGCTGCCCGGCGCGCCGATGCAGAGTAAGTTATTATTGTCTCCGGCAACCATCCGGTGCGCGGCATAGAGTGCGTAAGCGTCCGGATCGTCCGGATGCTTTTTAACTTTGCCGAGGATCATGCCCTCCGTCTTGCCCGCAGGCGACAGCTCCAGAAATTCTCGCATTTCTTTTTCCGTCAGGAAACCGGACGTGCCATGCGTACCGTCCGGGAGAATGTCAAACCCGCGCGGGTCATGCGTGTACTTGTAGCCGGAGAACCAGATGTAGCCTTTTTTCGTGATGAGGCAGATGATCAGCACGATCACCAGCGTCGTCACAATTCCGAAGCCGGTAAATACCGCACCCCAGTTTTTGAACGGGTTCAGCACCCAGATGCTTTTGATTTCTTCGTCCGTTTGATGAAAGGTCGATGCGATTCCAAGCCGCAGCGAATTGAGAAACATCCCATAAAAATACCAGCCGACGATCACGGCTGGCACGCGCATGGGCAGCTTGGCTTTGTTTCGGGCAAACCAGCTCTTGAATTTCGCTTCCGATTTGTCCTCCAGCTTTTCAAGGAGCTTTGAGAGGCGGAACATCCAGAACACTTCCTTCCGATGTGTAAAATGGCAGGTCAGGCGGCGTGTATGGCACAATGCTTCCAAGCAGCTCCCGCAGCGCCGATTCCGTAATGGTAAAGACACGCGCCTTTCCGGTCTCGCGGTAGCGGCGGTTCAGAACAACTTCCACCTGTTCCGGCAGTGCGGCCAGAGCAATTTGAGAAAGACCGTCCAAACGGGCCGCATCCAACGCCGCGTCAATGCGCCGCAGATCCATGTCCGCCGCCATGACGAATGGCACACCTTGATACAGCGCGTCATACATCGCTCGATCCGCAGGCTGCGGAACGTAGTGAGACTTCAGGATGATTCTCGCCAGAAGTTCGCGGTAATTGGGTACACCCATGATACGGAGCTGCAGGCAGCCCGTTTCATTGCAGGGCAGCAGAAGCAGCGGCAGCTTCAGGCAATCGTAAACCTCGCGGTAGGATTGCAGGCGCGTGTTTTGAATCTCCTGCCCGGCATCCAGTTCGGCGAGGATCTCCTCATAGCTGGACGCGGCAAAAATTATGGCGCGCTGCTTTGCGGGAATTGATGCCGTGTGATTTTGAAAGGCTGTCAGCTCATCCGTCAGCGCGACGCAGCCGATACCGGTACTGACCCAGTGGATCGCGCACATGAGATCGCCCGTATGAAGAAGCGCCGCCACGCGGGTGCTGCCCCACGGATTGGTGCCGCGATTGCGGGCAATCATGGGGAGGAACATTGCCTGTTCGCATAGTGCGGAAACGTCTGCCGTAAAAACAGGAACACCCGCCTGATACGCGGTGGTTACCAGCTTTGCTTGACGAATGCGGCGTATGGTATCAGCGGCTTTGTAAGCCGGAGCAACCGCTGCGGGGAGTTTTGGAAAGGCGGTGTCAAGCAGCCGGTTCCCGGCGGCGGTCAGCGTATAGGCTTGCGCGGGCTGATAGAGCTTTATCAAGCGGAGGATTTCAAGGTTCTGAACCTCACCCTTGGAAAACACGCCGGTCAGATCTTTCGCCAGCACAAAGCGGCACCAGCGGAGAAAGCGCAGGATATCAAGGTCGCGGGTCGTAAAAATCATGGCAGTTCCCATTTTCCTGCGAGGCACCGAAACTGCGCTTGCGCCGGTTCCGGCGCAACCACAATTTCGGTGCTTCTGCGTGACTTTTGCCTGCTTGACCGATGGGTAGCCGTAGATGCCGGTTTTTTGCCGTCCACCAGACGCTTCAAATTACGAAAACGCATGGAATTACAAGCGGTTTGACCCATCGGTTTTTTCCGAGCTTCAGACAAGGCAAAAAGAAGTCGAGGGGCACAGCGCAACGGATGGCTCCAAAGGCTGGTATGCGATCCCTTTTCGATGGAACCGGAAAAATTCTTCCTCCGATTCCGGCAGCACCAGACTGATGTGGCAGACATTCTCCGCGCTGCGGCTGGACATCATGTGGACGGATAGGTGGTACTGGTCGTCATCATCAATGACCAAGCCTTTCAGCGCATTGCTTACGGCTTTCCAGCCCTTGTTGTCCTGATCGAATACGTGCCGGCCATCCACGTCGCTGTGTTCGTCGATCACCAAAAGCATCTGCTTGAAATGCAGGCGGAAATTCGTGTGCTGCATATAAGCCGTCAGAAGCTGCCGCACCGTGTCTGTCAGCCACGTTGCGGGCATATACCGGCAATGCGGCAGAAGCGTGTCGATCTGCATATGGACCCATCCCGCGCCCGCGATCTCGATGTGCCCGGACGGGAGTTGGAACTCCAGACCGTCGCGCCGCCCGTATCCGCCAACGCCCGGCATCTGTGTTTCGCAGAGGGCGCGCAGATAGAGCGTCGCAGACTCAAAGAAATATGCGGTTTCTTCCAGCGTAAGCTGCAATTTTTCCGGATTCATTTTGCCGCCGTCAGAAAGTGCGGACAGAGCGCCTGCTTTCTGCGAGGCTTTGGCAATGACGGATTGGATCTTTTTCACTTCTGCTACAAATCGTTCTTCGTTCATACTTCTTGTTCCTTTCTCTTTAACAAATCTGTCGGCGATGTGGTAATCGCGTCATATTCTTTCTGCGTCGCGTAGAACGCGATGGGTACATGATTATAACCGATACACAGAAGCCCTTCGCCGCGGCGGAACCGTGTGATCTGACGGACTTCTTCCTCGGAGAGATTCAAGACGTTCTGAATCAGCCGCGCCTCCTGTTCCTCCATCTGCATAACGATCTTGATGCGGCTGGAATCCAGAATGCCTTTGCCATATTTGCCGTTGTCCAGCGAAAACAGATCCTGCATACCTTGTGTGGATGTGATGGCAATACCGCCGAGGCCGCGGATGGTCTTGACCATTTCCTGAATGTAGCCCGCCGCCAGTGGGTTGGAGTTCGCGCCGACCAGCGACCATAGCTCGTCTGAGATCAGCGCGGAGAGCTGCCCACCAGCGCCGGAAATGAGGTCGTTTGCAATGTCCGTCGCCCAGAAGATACCGGGCAAAAGCAGATCGTCGGGCATACCGGATGTGTCAATGACGATGTATTTGTTATCGAGGTCGATCTCGTTCCGGCTGCCCATCGCAGAGGCTGAACCGGTCACATATCGCGCCAGCACAACGGCAAGATGCCGCGTATCCGCGCTTTCCTGCAGCACGTCGTACCAGTCTGCCAGAATGGGCATTCTGCGAAAACTCCCGTCCTCGTTCAGAACGGAAGCATTGTCAAACGTGATGCCGTACCGCCGGTAACACTCGACCAGCGATGTGTCCAGATAGTTCCGATCCTCATCGCTGAGGTCGCGTTTTTGCAGGCTGTACCAGATGATAAGCCGCGAAATTTTATCCGCCAGCACGGAATCGTCGCGGGAGGCAAGCCCTTTGAGGCCCGCGTAGGTGTCGAGCGATTTTCTGCGGATCGCCATGATATTCGGGCAGTCCGGCGAGGACGGCGACATTCTCAGATACAGTCCGCCAAGCTGCTCACAGCGCGGACGAAATTCGTGACCTTTTTTTGGGATAATGTAAATGACACGCTTGCCCTGCTGCCGCAAACGGCCGCCGACACATTGGAGCGTGAACGTCTTGCCCGCACCGGACGAGCCGCCGATCCAGATGTTGCCGTTCGTGTATTTATAGTCGTCATAGGGGTTCAGAAAGACCGGCGAACGGTTATACATATTGAGTCCGAGGAAGATGCCGTTCCGGTCAGACAACTCATAGGACGCAAACGGGAACGCCGCCGCCACGCCGCTTGTAAGCGCATTGCGGCGCGACTTGCGTTCAATGTCCGGGTCAAGATAGAGGATGGGGAGCATGGACAAAAATGCCTGCTCCTGCTTGTACTCACAGCGGCGGGCGATCATGTCCACGGAGACGCAGAGCTTTTCAACTGCTGTGACACGATGCTCCAGCGTTTCAGGATCGCCGGCCGTGACCTCGATGAGCGTGTGCATATAATAAAAGTCCTCACCCTGCCGGTTCATCACGTCCTTCAGGTACATACCGGAGGCGATAGCGCTGTCTAGTTCCTCGAAGTCCTGCCGGGTGTCGGCAACGTCACGCATTCGGCTGCGGTTCATCATGGTTTGCTGGGAGATCTTCGCCAGAATCTTCTCTTTGGACTGCTTGTCAAAGTGAAACGAAATACTGACGCCTTCGCCGGCCTCGACCAGCGGGGCCAGCCAGCTTGCACCGACTGTCGTGGAATACCCGTAACCTGTAATGTAAAGATAGGCATGAAAAATGCCGTCCACTACAATGTAGTCCCGGCTTTTGGTGTCCACGCTCGTAGGCGAGAGAATATCCAAGATCGTTGTTGAGCCAGCCTCCAGCTCACTCAGATCCGGCGTTTCTTCGCCGAACAGCAGGCGCTTGAGAAACGGCTGCTTCTTCGGCTGCTCCTTGACTGGCGGCTTCTCCTCCGGCGGCAAACCGGGCGGCGGGGCGGGTTTGTTCTTGCGGTGCTTTTTCAAGTGGATCACACTCCTTGAAATGGTTTATGATTGCTTTTGTTCATAGAAAATTCAGAACGGAATTGTTCGGTATGGTGTTGATTTTTTGCATTATGTCGCATATAATATGGCTGAATCGAAAGATTCTCAGCAGGTGTTTCGCCGCCTATATCCCAAGTGCGAGGCGTTAATGATGTAGCTGGCTTGGGCGTAAGTTCTTTGGGCCACCGCAGGCGGGAAGAATTTCCCGCCATTTTTTATAAGCGCATGGTGAAGGCCTCAGTTCGTGGCGGCTTGACAATATATCATAAAAGGAATATACTGATCGTGTGCAGAGAGAAGGTGCGCGTATGTTTGAAATCGAGTTTTATCAATTACCGAATGGCACAAAACCGGCAGCGGAGTTTCTGGACTCGCTGGATACAAAGATGCGCGCGAAAGCATTGCATAGTCTTTCGATTTTAGAAGAGTTCGGAAATCAACTGCGTGAGCCATATTCCAAACAGTTAGAAGACGGTCTGTTTGAGCTTAGGATCAAATTTGCGAGTGACATTTCCAGACTATTTTATTTCTTTGTGGTCAATCATACGATCGTTATTACAAATGGATTTGTAAAAAAGACCACGAAAACCCCAAAATCAGAACTGATACTTGCCCGTAAATATAAGGCAGACTATGAAAGGAGTCATTGCTATGAGTGATTTCAAGAATTATCTTGCGCAGCAAATGGAAGATCCTGCGTTTGCTGCTGAATATGAAGCGCAGCGGCCGGAATACGAAGCGATTCGCGCGGTGATCGCTGCGCGGCTTGCCTGTAATATGACGCAGAAAGAGCTTGCTGAAAAGACCGGGATCCGGCAGTCCAATATCAGCCGGATCGAAAACGGCTCTGCAAGTCCCACAATCGATACACTGGCAAGAATTGCGGCTGGGCTCGGAAAGCAGTTAAAAATTGACTTTGTCTGAATTAAATCCTACCCATTCAGGAGGAACGGAGAAATCCATTCCTCTTTTTTATTCTCCATACACCCCATGTACCTCCGTCGTCATATCGAACACACCCTCTGGCAGCTTGACGCGCAAGCTTGTGCCCTTGTTGATGAGTTCATACAAGAGCTTCAGCACGAAATCATCTGTATAGCGCGGCTCTAAGACCTCCAACTCGCAGATGTCCAGATAGCGCCGGGCGGTGTCCGCTTCTTCGTTCAGACGCTGAATGATGCCTTTGACGGTGTTGCGTTTGGCGCGCATTTTGGCTTCATACTGAAACACAAGGAAGAATCGGTGCCGGATGGACTCGCTGGCAATGCCGAGACCGATCTTCTCAATATTGTCCTCGATCTCCGCGCGGCAGTTTTCGCTTTCTTCGGTTTTCTGATACTGCCGCATCTGCTCGACATATTCGCTGGTATCCGGCGGAAGTGTGCGCACCTCGCAGCTCATACTGTCCGGCGCAATTTTGAGGTATGCTGCGTAGGACGTAATAATGTTCTGCTGGTCAGACGGGGATTTCAGATAGAAGTTGACCGGCAGCACCTCAAGGATTTTGATAAACCGATTGTCCTTCGTAATGACCACGCCGCCGATAATGTTCTTGATTGGTAACCAAGCCTGAATGCTGTCACGATAGGTCGCGCCGCCGTGACTGGTCGGCGCGGCCGTGCCGAAAATGACGTCTTTCATGCTCATAAGCGCACCTCCCCGCGGTAAAAGATCATGCGCCGGTGCTTGCGCCACTGCATCCACGCCTTGAGCCATCTGGTGAGACTGTCGCCGCCGATGCCAATGAGCGCGAAACCGCCCACGGGAACGAGGATCGTCATCGTGACGATGATCTTCGGCATGAGCGTCAGCGGCAGAAGCGCCAGACACAGAAAGAGGATAGGGATGCACAGCAGCACGGTTTCGACCGCATTGCGGATCTCAAACACACCGAACAGCTTGCCCGCGTCCGTAAAATTTACGGGGATATGATAGGTTTCATAGCTCATATTCGTATTCTCCCACGCGCTCCATCAGACTGTTTTTGCAGGCGATATACTCTTGCTGCAATGTATCGAGTTTTTCACCGCGCTGCGCGATGATCGCCTCAAAGCCGCTTTGAATTTTCTGTACGGTCTCCGCCGACGGTTTGTTTTCGCTCAGCTCCAGCTCGCTGATGCGCTGCGCGGATACGCCGCAGGCCCGGCCAAGCTCTACCATGCTGACATGGTGCCGCAGGCGGAGAATGCGGAATTTTCTGACCTTCATAGGCCCTCCTTTAGTCGTCATATTGTATGTATGGGATCTTGCACCAGCCCTGCCAGCCGCGCCCCTCGACCTTTGTGCGCACCACGCCGTACTGCGTGCCCATCGCTTCAATGGCATAGCCGCTCCCGACATAGACGCCCCAGTGTCCCTGCTTCCAAAGACCAAGTCCAACGATATCGGGCATCGTGTCCATGCCGCCGTACTCAGTGCCGTTTTCCTTGGCAGACGCATACATCCGGTCGGCATTGTAGTCCGGCATTCCGTTCGTATTGTAGTCAATGGTCAGCGTATCGGGGTTCAGCCAGCCGTAGCCTTTGAGAAGGCCCACGCAGTCCGTTGTGCGTCGGCCGAGCCAGTGTTCGCGGATAAATGCTTCCGACGCGCCGATGTCCGGGTACTGCTCCAGCTTGTATTGGAGCATGGATTCCGTCAGGACGGTTCCAAACGTCCCCCACACATACCCCCAACCGTGTTCCCACGCCTGTATCGCATAGGCGGCGAGATCATGGTTGTTTTTTGTGCGTGGATTTGTAAAACCGGATATATCAATGGTATTGTCGGCACTGCCGCCGCTCTCCGCGCCGCCTCCGCCACCACTGCCGCCAGGGGAGGCTTCTGCCGGACCAGTGTAGCCGGTATCGCCCGCGTAATTTGGCTTATAAGCTTCAAATTTGTCTTTGTATTTACCAAGCGCGTCGCTCTCATAGATCGTCTCAAACAGTGCGCCTGCCCACGTTTTTGCATCCTCATCGAACTCCAGATCATCCATGAGCTTGTCTTTATCGAGCGGCTGGAAGATAATACGGAGGACAGTCTGGCTGCCGGAGGATTCCAGCCGCGTCGTGTGCTTGAGATTGGAGATCAGAAGTGACTGAACTTCCTCCGGCTTCATTTCTGACAAGTCCTGCTTGTGGGCAACGGAATTGATGGCGATGTACCAGCAGAGATCTTCTTCATCAAACTTGCTGGACACCCGGATCTCATCGATCGTGACGCCCTGATTCTCATACGCGGCAGCTTCGCCGGTAATAATGGCGTCCTGCTGCGTCTTTTCAAAGTCCTCCAACGATAGATATGCGCCGCCGATGGAAAGCGCCTGCTCCCGCATGGTGATCTGCGGGTCCTTTTCGGACGTTTCGTAGCCGAAAAACATATTCGGCATGGCAGAGATCACGAACATTGGGATCACGATGATGGCAATGAGAACGCCGACGGCAAACTTGATGATCGTTGGCAAGAGCTCCTTCGCAGCGGCGGCAGCCGCGCCGTGAAGCCCTCCTGCGATTGCCGCCCGCACGATGTTGACAGCTGCCTTGACCACGCGCGCCGCATTCGCCATGACCTCCGCAGCGGAGCGGCGGTTCCGGTCATTCATCCGATGTCACCTCCTGCGTGTTCTTTTGCGGGCGCTTCGTCGTCTTCTGCGAGGCTTCATGCAGATCGAGATGCGACGGAATGGATTCCGGTGTTCGGCCAGTCAGCGGAACAAGCGGCTTCTTGACCGCCTTTTCCGCAGCAGGCTTCTGCGCCGCC
>ENA-ORRN01002881-ORRN01002881.1-human-gut-metagenome-genome-assembly--contig:-NODE-2881-length-10443-cov-3.064786_pt1 | contig 10443 bp, 8 predicted proteins | sample MGYA00242174_ERZ509132 | MGnify/ENA primary metagenome ERZ509132 (study PRJEB26280, sample SAMEA2338671) | human gut metagenome | biome: human gut; feature: human-associated habitat; material: faeces...
TCAAGCCCGCCTTGACCAACGCCAGCGCTTTCATGGCCACGCGGTTATCGGTTTCACCGTAAAGGGTCCGACGTTCCGAGTGACCGACGATGGCGCAGCTCATGCCGATGTCGTGAAGCATCCCGGCGGAAATTTCGCCGGTAAAGGCGCCCGCGGGATTCTCGTTGACATCTTCGGCGCCGACTTCAAGATGGGTGCCGAGCGCACGCAGCGCAAGCTCTCCCAAATAAACGAAGGGGGCGCAGACGACGGTTCGGCAGGCGGGTTGGGGAGACGAAAGAAATTCGTCCGTCCAACGGGCATTGGCCTCCCGTGAGCCGTTCATCTTCCAATTGGCAATGACGATGCGGTCGCGCATAGTGCTTGTTCTGGTCCTCGATGGCTGCCGCAGATAAATTCTGCGGCGCTGCAGCGTTGTTTCAGTAGGTTGAAGGGGATTTTAGCCGCTTAAACGTTGAAAGGTCCTTAAAGGGTGCTTTCTCAGCTTCCGGAAAGCGGCGAACGCCGGCAGGCGTTTTCCCGCATTTTCCCCTTTGGCAGGGAAGGCGCGGAAAAGCATCCGTACCGGCGCCAAGCGCAGCCGTCGCTCATGCGGGTGCCCTTAAAAGAACACCCGCGGCGACAGATGCCTTACTTGTTTTCGCCTTCTTCGCGCAGAAGCGCCTTCATGGAAAGACGTACGCGGCCCTTTTCATCGGCTTCGATAACCTTGACGCGGACCTTCTGACCTTCCTTGAGGTAGTCAGAAACAGCATTGACGCGTTCGTTGGCAATCTGGCTGATGTGAAGCAGACCGTCCTTGCCTGGGAGGAGCTGAACGATGGCGCCGAAGTCGAGGAGGCGCGTAACCGTGCCTTCGTAGATCTGACCGGCTTCCACTTCCGCGGTGATTTCTTCGATGCGGCGGCGGGCTTCAGCAACGCGGGCCATATCGGGCGAAGAAATCGTGACCATGCCGTCGTCTTCCACGTTGATGGTCGTGCCGGTTTCTTCCGTAAGGGCGCGGATAACGGAACCGCCCTTGCCGATCACGTCACGGATCTTTTCCGGATTGATCTTGAAGGAAATCATGCGCGGAGCAAAGTCAGAGAGCTCCTTGGCGCCGCCGCCGGCCATTTCATGCATGCGGCTGAGGATGTGCTGACGGCCGTCGTGAGCCTGAGCGAGCGCAGCCTGCATGATTTCGGGGGTGATGCCTTCGATCTTGATGTCCATCTGGAGCGCCGTGACGCCGTTTTCGGTGCCGGCTACCTTGAAGTCCATGTCGCCGAGGTGATCTTCGTCGCCGAGGATGTCGGTGAGCACGGCGAAGCGGTTGCCTTCCTTGATGAGGCCCATGGCCACACCGGCAACGTAGTCCTTAAGCGGCACGCCGGCATCGAGCATCGAGAGGCAGCCGCCGCAGACGGAGGCCATCGACGAGGAGCCGTTCGATTCGCAGATTTCAGAAACAACGCGAAGCGTGTACTGGAACTCTTCGGGCGAGGGCAGAACAGCCTTCAGGGCGCGCTTAGCGAGACGGCCGTGGCCGATTTCGCGGCGCTTGGGGCTGCCGACGCGGCCCGTTTCGCCGGTTGCGAACGGAGGCATGTTGTAGTGCAGCATGAAGCGGTCGTGCTGTTCTTCGCAAAGACCGTCAATGATCTGTTCATCCTGCTTCGTGCCGAGGGTGGTCGTGACGAGAGCCTGCGTTTCACCGCGGGTGAAGAGCGCAGAGCCGTGGGTGCGCGGGAGCACGCCCTGGCGGATTTCAATCGGGCGAACCGTGCGGGTGTCGCGGCCGTCGATGCGGGGTTCGCCGGCGAGAATCTGCGAGCGGACGAGGTGGGCTTCGAGTTCGAAGAGGATGCCGTTCACTTCATTGGCATCGGGCGCCTCCGTGCCGGCGGCTTCAGCATCGGCAGCGAGCGTCTGCTCGACGAGGGCATAAACCTCGCGGAGCTTTTCAGTGCGCGGCTGCTTGGAGCGGATGGCATAGGCTTCGTGGAGACCCTTGTCGGCGATTTCGACGATACGGGCAATGAGCGCCTCGTTCTTCGGGGCGGCCTGCCAATCCCAGGCGGGCTTGCCGGCCTTGGCAACGAGTTCGTTGATCGCATTGATGGCGACCTGCATTTCACGGTGGCCGAAGACCACGGCGTCGAGCATCGTCTTTTCCGGGAGGATGTCGGCTTCAGACTCAACCATCAGCACGGCGCGCTGGGTGCCGGCAACCACGAGATCAAGGCGCGAAGTCTTGAGCTGTTCGGTCGTGGGATTCACGACGAACTTGTCGTCGATGTAGCCCACGCGGCAGGCGCCGATCGGGCCGCGGAAGGGGATGCCGGAAACGGCGAGGGCGGCGGAAGCGCCGAGCATGGCCGGAATGTCCGGATCAACAGCCGGGTCGGCCGAGAGAACGTGAATGATGACCTGCACTTCATTGAAGAATCCGTCCGGGAAGAGCTGGCGGATCGGACGGTCGATCAGACGGCTCGTCAGCGTTTCCTTTTCCGAGGGCCGGCCTTCGCGCTTGAAGAAGCCCCCGGGGATGCGGCCGGCTGCGTAGGTCTTTTCAATGTAGTCAACGGTAAGCGGGAAGAAGTCCTGACCGGGCTTGGCTTCCTTCTTGCAGACGACCGTCGCGAGAACGACTGTGTCATCCATGCGGCAGATAACGGCACCGGTGGCCTGACGAGCGATTTCACCGGTTTCGAGCGTCACGTCATGATCGCCGAAACGGAAGCTCTGAGTGGTCTTATTGAACATCGTCATCGGGAATGTTTCCTTCTGAAGAAAGTCCTTTCGCTGACGTCTTCATGTCCGGTCTTCACCGCAGGATTACTGCATATCAGAAAATTCCTGCGGCACGCTGCGGTCTGAGGGTTCTCAAGGTTCCCAAGAGCACTCAAATCGCAACGCGCATTCGAAGGCGATTGGAGATGAAGGGGTATTTCGTCAACGATTGGACAAGGGGTTATAGATGCGACTACGGCCTGTCGAAAATCGGCAGGCCGTGGTCAGGTGAAACTCTTTCTCGCTTACTTGCGGAGGCTGAGCGTATCGATCAGCTTGCGGTAGGCGTTGAGGTCCGTGCGCTTGAGGTAGTCAAGGAGCTTGCGGCGGCGCGAAACCATGCGAAGCAGGCCGCGGCGGCTGTGGTGATCCTTGGCGTGCACCTTGAAGTGCTCGGTAAGGTGGTTGATGCGGGCCGTGAGAAGAGCGACCTGGACCTCAGGAGAGCCGGTATCGCCTTCGGCGCGCTGGAACTTAGCAACGATCTCAGACTTGGTCAGTTCAGACATGGATATTCCTGTCAAAGATGAAAGAACTTGCGGACACGAGCGTTGTGACTCGAGCCGTGAAAGCGGGCATTTTAGACATCGAGCGAGCGACGTGCAAGCGCAACAGTCTTTATTTTTTTATTCGCTCGATATCCAAAACGAAATTAAAGGAGGGTCACCGATCGTCGGACTTGCGGAAACGCTTTTCAAGCGCAGCGACGAAGCGCGAAATCGTGAGCGTGAGCGTGAGGTAGATGATGGCAACGCAGGTCCAAATTTCAAGCGTGCCGTAGGTCTCAGCAATGATGAGCTGCCCGGAGCGCGTGAGTTCTTCAAAGCCGATTACCGAAACGAGGGACGAATCCTTCAGCATGGCAATGAATTCATTGCCGAGCGGCGGAATGATGCGCTTAAAGGCCTGCGGCAGCACGATGTAGCGCATGGTCTGTCCGTAGGTCATGCCGAGAGAAAGACCGGCGCGGAACTGCCCCTGAGAGATGGACTGAATGCCGCCGCGGAAGATTTCGGCAATGTATGCGCCGGAGTTAAGCGAACAGGCGGTAACGGCTGCGATAAACGGGTCAATGCGGTGGCCGATGATATTGGGCAGCGCAAAGTAGATGATGAAGATCTGAATGAGGAGCGGCGTGCCGCGGATGCAGTCGACGTAGACCTTGGCGGGAAGACGCAGGAGCGGGGACTTGGAAAGCTGAGCAAGGCTCGCAACGAGACCGATCAGGAGGCCCAGGCCCACGGCAAGGGCCGTAATTTCAAGCGTCAGACCCGCGCCTCGCAGAAGGAGCGGAATGCTGTGGATGATTAGGGAAAAATCAAATTCCATGGCCTTCGTGGTGTATGAATGGGGGTTGATGAATGAGTGCGTTGCTCTATTTCAGCTTCGGGCAGCCAGTGTGAAATGAGCTGCAGGATTCTACACAGATGTAGTATCACGAACGCGGTCGACCGGCTTTCGATCGACCGCGTCGTGCGGAATACGTTAAAGATTCAATGACAAAGCGCAAATACGGGCGCTTTGATCGTTCGAATTATTCCTGGAACCACTTCTTGTAGATCTTGTCGACTTCGCCGGAAGCCTTGAGTTCTGCGTAGGCCTTGTTGAGTTTGTCAAGCAGAGCCGTGTTGCCCTTCTTCACGCAGAAGCCGAACTCTTCAGCATCGGCAATGTAGGGCGGAATCGTGAGCTGCTGGGCAGCCTTGGGCTGATTCTTAAGATAGTAGGCGAGCACGGGACGGTCGAGCACAACGGCCGAGGCGTTGTGCGAGAGCAGATCCATGAAGGCTTCGCTCGTCGTATTGAAGCTCGAAACCTTGGCGCCCTGAATGTCCTTGGCCTTATCTGCACCGGTCGTGCCGATCTGGACGGCAAGGCGCTGGTTCTTCAGGTCGTCGAACGTCTTGAACTTTTCTGCGTCCGTGCGATGGATCAGCATCGAGAGACCGGACGTGTAGTAGGGCGTCGTAAAGTCAACGCGCTTCTGGCGTTCCGGCGTGATGGAAACGCCGGCAGCAACCACATCAACATTGCCCGTCATCAAAGCCGGGATCAGTGCGTCAAAGCCCATGTTGAGAATCTGCACGTCAAAGCCGGCTTTCTGACCCACGGCGCGGATGAGGTCCATGTCAAAGCCCGTGTAGTCCTTCGTCTGCGTGTCGAGGAATTCAAACGGCGCAAAGGTGGGTTCCGTGCCGACGCGAAGCAGGTCGCGGGCCTGAGCCGCGGCGGACCCGATTGCAAGAGTGGCGGCAGCGCATGCGCAGAGGACGATTTTCTTGAACTGCATGATGAATGTCTTCTTTTTTTGAGTTGAAGGATTAAGGGCGCTGCGGCGTTCAATTGCGGAAATTTCCGGTATGCGGAGTCCGAGCGTCGTCACTTAAATGTGAGGTTCAATGCTTTGCATCTTAATCAGCTCGAAGAACTTTGAACGCCTTGCAGATCTCTGCGGGGCATAAAAAAACACGCGTATTTGCCGAAACCCTTGTAGCGGGTTGTTTGCGTGAAGATTCGTTGAAAGAATGCGCGGGGCGCGTCGACAGCAAATATCAATATGTCGACAAAAGAGGCCTGAAAAAAAGCGCAGGCTTTCACGAAACCTGCGCCTCGATTTGCGGCTTGACTTCGATTGATTTTTTATGCGCTGGCTGCTGCGTCGCTCTTTTCTGCGGGTTCAGCCGTTTTGCGCCAGGCAGGCGTTGCCTTGGCCTTCTTTTCTGCAATATCCAGAATGCGTTCGTGTTCAGCGAGCTCTTCGGGCGAGGCCTTAATGACGATGCTGGCATCGAAGGCAGGCATCGGGGGAAGGTTGTCAATGTCTTCGTTGACGAGCGTAAGCGTGTCCTGTCCGCGTGAAAGCGACAGATAGACCTCAGCGAGCAGCTCCGCGTCGAGCAGAGCGCCGTGGAGCGTACGGTTGGAGTTGTCGATTTCGTAATAACGGCAGAGACTGTCAAGACTAACCGCACGGCCAGGCAAAAGCTTTTTGGCGAGCTTCACCGTATCAATGACCTGACAATAGTCAGAAATCTTTCCGCGGCCGCAGCGGCCAAGTTCCATATCGAGAAAGCCGGTGTCGAATGCTGCGTTGTGAATGACGAGTGTGGAGCCCTTCACAAAATCAATGAACTTATCGGCGATTTCGGCAAACTTCGGCTTGTCCTGCAGGTATTCCGTCGTAATGCCGTGAATGGCGACGGCCTCTTCAGGTACCTCGCGTTCCGGATTGACGAAAATCTGCAGATGATGTTCATCAGTGCTTCGCATCATGCGGCCTTCAATGGCAACGCAGCCGATTTCAATGATGCGGTCGCCGTTTTGGGCGTCCAGGCCCGTCGTTTCCGTATCGAGCGTGATAAGGCGGTTGGGTGAAGCCATGGGAGATCTCCTCCTGAACCAAATGCTGAAGCCGAGTACGAAAAAGCCCGGCACAATTTTTTTGCCGGGCTAGCGTGCTGGAGCGGGCGAAGGGAGTCGAACCCTCGTCATCAGCTTGGGAAGCTGAGGTAATAGCCGTTATACGACGCCCGCGTTTTACAGGATTTTGAAGGAAGTCTGCTCACTCCTCTTCCTGTGAGGGAGGAATTATGCCCCAAAGAGGTCAATTTTGCCAATTGCCAGCATTGCTTCCATCCGAGGCCGATCAGATCTTTGGGCGACAGCGTGGCGAGCGGCGACAAAAGATCATGACGCCAAGCAGTTTATGAAAATAATGACATCTCTGACAGTTTGGGGGCTTCGGCAGATAAAAAATGACGAAGGAGGTCAGTGCGCTATTGCACCAAAAGCGATTCGAAGATGATCTGCAAATTCGACTGCAGTCATCTCGCCTAAGGCAGCGTTGAAGCGGATGTTTTTCAGCTCCAGCATCTCTGTGCGGTCTGGGACGATGGCTCCGGCATGCTCTCGAGGCAAGTTTTTGGTCTTCACACTTGCGAAGAGTGTTTGCAGCCTGGTGCGGGGCAAAGCCCAAGGCACTGGTAAAAGCATTCGATCTCAAAATCTTCGGCAGCGCTTTGCCCTGAGTCTTTGAGAGTCAGCGCGGCGGCGTCCTGCTGCACAGGGGGCCGCGGACAGTTGGCTAATCGGCATGCTGACACGAAAACAGCGCGAGGATTTCGCGCTGTTTGAGATGATTCCGATGAAAAGGACTTGGAAAGGAGGAAGTACTGGCTCCCGCTAATTTGGGTTAAAGCGGCTCACCATCTTTGCGAAGGATTGCAAGATAGCTCTCATAAGCAAATACTCGACTGCGGTGTTTGCCTGTCGTTTCTTGCAGGATGCCGAGTTCAGCAAACTTCATGATCAATTTGGATGCCGTCGGAAATGACAGTTTAAGTTGTTGTGCAGTTGTTTTAATTTCGATGATTGGTTTGTGTTCGAGATATTCCAAGAAATTCAGCCAGCGCTGCTGGGTGGATTGTCTGGTTGTTGCATTGACAATCGTTTGAGAGTCGTTGTCATGCAAGTCACGCAATTTTTGAATGGAGCTGATCGTATCCGTGAGCGCAGCACTGGCGGCAATCAAGAAAAATTTGATCCATGCTTCGTAGTTTCCGTCTTGCCGTACAGCCATCATGCGGGCGTAATAATCTCCTCGATGGAGCTTCAAAAAATAGGAGATGTAGAAGAGAGGAGAAGTGAGTACTTTGGCGTGGATGAGATACAGAAGAATCAGTAATCGTCCAATGCGTCCATTGCCGTCCAGGAAAGGATGAATCGTTTCGAATTGATAGTGAATCAATGCGGCGTTGATGAAAGGATCGAGTCTCGGCGATTCCTGATGGAAAAACTTTTCCAAATCAGATAAAGCTTGATGCATGTCCTCAAGATTCGGAGGTACATAGCTAGCTGTGGTTAAGGAGCAGCCTGTTGGACCGATCCAATTTTGAGACGATCTAAATTCTCCCGGATTTTTATCTCGGCCGCGGCTATGGGTTAGCAGCACCTGATGCGTTTCGCGCAAGAGTCTCATGCACAGCGGGAGCCCTTTTGGGTTTGAGTCCTTCATTTGCTCAACAGCAAAGAATATAGCCTCAACGTTGTCAATCACTTCAGTGACATCACGGTTCGCGTTCCTATCAATCGTGGGATCGAGAATGTCATCAAGGGTGGCCTGTGTCCCTTCAATTTGTGATGAAAAGAGTGCCTCCTTGCGAACGCACATTGCAAGGAATAAGGATAAGTCGGGAATGGAGGACGCTAGACCGTGTAGGAGACCAATGTCAGCGTAAATTTTGCATAGAAGAGCGGTCATCTCCCTGTCGATTACAACCGGAGGTTCAGGAGGAAGAGGCGTAGGTTGGAAAGAAAAGAACGTTTGAGCCCCGGACAGGTTTGGACGCAACCGGCCTGAGCGTGCGGATCGACAAATCATTGCGAAACCTTTAATAAGGGGATTCATTATTAAAGTTTATGCGATAAATCTTTAATAGTGGAAGAGCTTATTAAAGATTTTGACTTTGCTGACCGTTATGAACCCATCGAGGAGCTTGAAGTAAACCTGCGATTGGCGGCCGGCAGGAGAGAAGAAGCGGGTGACTAGGTTCCAAATCTCACGCGAAATATGCACGTCTTGGGGCAAACAAGACTTTTTGCCGAAGCCCGCTCGAATAGGCTGAAGCTGCGAGCGAAACGCAGCGCGAGGCCGCCAGAGACTGGCGCACATTTGCAAATTTCGAATTGACAAAAAAACCCGAACCAGAACTATCCAGATCGGGGGGCTTTTTTGGCTTCTGATGGCCTATCTTATGGCCGTGCAGCACAGCAGCTTTGAAACGTCTGCGGTACAAGAAATCTTGGCGGAAGGAGAGGGATTCGAACCCTCGATACGGAATTTCCGTATGCCGCCTTTCCAGGGCGGTACAATCAACCACTCTGCCATCCTTCCATGATGTGCTCGGCTGTGAGCTGCAGCGCCGTGGTGAAGGCTTTTCTGCAGGTTGGGCAGGTACCCGAAACCGAGAAGCAGGAATATACCAAAGAACGAAAGATTTGTCACGAGTGACTGAATAAAAAAGACGGCGAAAGTTGAAATTTCCCGTCTTGTGTTTTCGGAGCTGATCAGCATGTCATTGAAGATCTTTGATTATCGCTGTGAAAACCATCACGTGTTTGAGGCATGGCTGCGTTCGGAAGTGGATGCCGGCCCAAGCGCATGCCCAGTCTGCGGCTCATTGGTTCTCTCAAGATTGCCGAGTGCTCCTGCAGTGAGAGCGGCAGAAGCCTCCGCTTCTTCCCAATCCGCGGCTCCTGCTGCGTCCCTCTCTGATCTGCTGACGGCACTGCGTCATGCCGCCATGAAGGCCCGCGATGTCGGCGAGGATTTTCCGGAAACGGTGCGTGCAATGGCGAGCGGAGCTGCTGCATGCGAATCCGTACGCGGGAAATGCACGCCGCGAGAGGAAGCGGAACTGCGCGCCGAAGGCATTGACGTGCTGGCGCTTCCAAAAGATTGGTTTGAACCAATGAACTGAGAAAAGCCTTTTCTTAAGGTCCTTGCAAACGGCTCGAGGCTAAAATCTTGCCTCGCCTCTTCCAGAAAAAGCCTTGCCGGACGATAGGCTGGAAGTCGGTCCGGTATTCCAAAAAGTCCGCCAATAAATCTTAGAGAGCTGTGCGATGGAACAATTTCCCGCTGCCAAAGAAACCCAACCGCATGGTCCCGCTGATTTGACCGACCAGAGCACCGTCTTTCTGATGCTCGAAGAACTCGGCATCGCTTCCATGCAGCGTGATTGGCTTGAAGCCAATGCACCGGAGTCGGATGACTGCAAAGATGCGGCCGAGCAGGCTGAAGAGTTTTTCGACGACATCGCGAACCTCTTCCTCGGACAGGGCGGCGATGATCGTGTTGCGCCGAACGGCTGGGCGGGGAGTGCGCTGACGAAAAATCTTCGAGAAGCGGTTTGTGCCTATGCCGGACATGACGTTTTCGAGAACGTCGATGATGAAACGGTGGTGCGCCGTACGTTGGATGCGTATCTCACATCGCTCAAACTGCTCACTCAGCAGCAGGAGGAACTTGCGCGCAGCGGCACAAAGATGAGTCCGGCGGAATACATCACACTGATGATCGCCTGGTCCGGCGTCTTCTCGGGTTCCCGTAAGTCTTTGGAGCTCTCCGCGCCTTATAGACCCACCTTCTGAGTAGAAATTTAGGTCAAATGAACTAGTCATTTATCCTAAATACTCGATAACCCTTAGATATCAGCGTCTGATCAAATGTTGATGTTGACTTTGTAAAAGTCGGTTTCCCTATGCCGGATTCTATCGATACACTCGTTAGAAGTTGGAAATCACCGAAGACCTGAGCAAACACAATCAAGCTCTGAGTAAGCAGAGGCACGAACACCCGCAAAGGATGGCTCGACTTAGGTTTTAAGGGACATCAAGATCCAAGGCAATTCCAACGCATCATCAACCCACTTAAGGAAGATCGTCATGGAATCGCTAAACGGGGTGAATGCAATCACCATCGTATTTGCGGCGCTGTGCATCTTTGCCATCGCATACCGTTTCTACGGTTTGTGGGTGGCGCAAAAGGTGCTCAACATCAATGCGGCGCGCGAAACCCCTGCAAACCGCTTTGAGGACGGCAAAGACTACGTCCCCACTAATAAATACGTGCTCTTCGGGCATCACTTTGCCGCCATTGCGGCTGGC
>ENA-ORRN01002883-ORRN01002883.1-human-gut-metagenome-genome-assembly--contig:-NODE-2883-length-10439-cov-3.971591_pt1 | contig 10439 bp, 8 predicted proteins | sample MGYA00242174_ERZ509132 | MGnify/ENA primary metagenome ERZ509132 (study PRJEB26280, sample SAMEA2338671) | human gut metagenome | biome: human gut; feature: human-associated habitat; material: faeces...
CGCCGTATCTGTAAGCGGCTGCTCTATGCACTGTCTTAGCTTTCTTCTTCCCATTGAGGTATCGGTCTTATCAAGCACCCACAAAAGCGAACCGTAACGCTTTCCGTCGCTCATGTTTCTCGTAAGTTCGAGGTTTTTTTGCGCGACGTAATCAAGATACATGATTTCGGATTTTTTTTCGAGTTTAATTCCGTTTATGTTGACAAGCGTTCTCTTCTGCGTTTCGTTGAGATATGCGATAAGCGCGCCCGAGGGACAGATAAGAGCGCAATCGTCGTCGTCGATTCCGAATGCCTTATACGAAATAACGCCGAACTGCTCTTTAAGGGTTTTATCCGCGTTTCTGAAAATGAAGTTATCGTCGTTATATTTTCTGAATCTCGGCAAAACGTTATGTTTAACCACGGGTATATCCTCGGCGAGTTCCGAAGCCTTCCCGTTGCAAATTATTTCGGAAGGAGCGATTCTTGTAAGGTTATCCGCAATTTCGCCCATACAATCGTTTGATTCGCACTTTTTTACGAAAAAATCCCCCGTAGTTATATCGCACCATGCATACCCCGCCGCTTTTTCGGCGACATAAACGCACGCTATGAAATTATTTTCTCTTTCGTCGATTAAAGATTCTTCGGTGATCGTTCCCGCAGTGATTATTTTTATAACGTCTCTTTCGACGAGACCTTTTGCAAGCGACGGATCTTCGAGCTGTTCGCATATGGCGACCTTTTCGCCCATTTCGACGAGTTTCGCGATATATCCGTCCGCGGCATGAAAGGGGATTCCGCACATAGGCGCGCGTTCTTCAAGACCGCAATCTCTGCCCGTAAGCGTTAAATCGAGCATCTTTGAAACTCTCACCGCGTCGTCGTTAAACATTTCGTAAAAATCACCGAGACGATAAAAAACAACGCAATCGGGATATTTCGATTTGATTTTATTGTAATGCCGCATCATGGGAGACAGCATTTTTTCTTTTGCCATAATCGCTCCTTCAATCGTTGATTTTTATAACTTTACCGATAAGAGACATTCCGCCCGTCGAAGTTATTTCGACGTCCGCAAACCTGCCGACGAGGTTTTCTTTAAATTCGCAATATGCCATTCTGCCTCTTTCGTCTCTGCCCATGTAGGCTTTTTTCTTTTCGTCGTAATCTTCGAAAAGAATTTCGACCGTTTTGCCGACGTATGAAAGCGAATCCTTTCTGTTTCTCTCGTTCTGCACGTCTACAAGGCGCATGATTCTGTCTTTCTGAGTTCCCGCGTCTATCTGTCCGTCCATTTTTGCGGCTTTCGTGCCTTCTCTCGGCGAGTACACGAAAGTAAACGCGCCGTCGAAACCCACTTCGTTTACAAGGCTTAACGTATCGAGAAACTCCTCTTCCGTTTCCGTAGGAAAGCCGACGATTATATCCGTCGTTATGGCGCAATCGGGAATGATTTTTCTGATGATATCGACTTTTTCGATAAACTGCTCTCTCGTGTATCGCCTGTTCATCTCTTTAAGGATTCTGTCCGAACCCGACTGTACGGGGAGATGAATCGCCTTGCACGCGTGAGGATTATCCTTTATCGCTCTTACGACTTTTTCGGTTAAATCCTTGGGATGATTGGACATAAATCTTAAACGGAATTTGCCGCTTATTTTGCCTATTTCGTCTAACAGCGAAGCGAAATCGATATCTCCGTCAAGGTCTTTTCCGTAAGAATTTACGTTCTGCCCCAAAAGGGTAATTTCTTTATAGCCGCTGTCGACAAGATTTTTAACTTCTTCGATTATCTTTTCGGGTCTTCTGCTCCGTTCTCTTCCTCTTACGTACGGAACGATGCAATAGGTGCAGAAATTATTACACCCGTACATTATGTTCACCCAAGCGTTCGGGAAGCTCGACCTCATCGGAGTTATCCCCTCGGTTATCTCCCCGTTTTTATCGAGAATTTCGACAAGGCGTTTTTTCGATTGAATTTTCTTTTGCAGAAGTTCGCCGAATTTGTCTATGTTGTACGTTCCGATAATCATATCGACGTAAGGATACGATTTAACGAGTTTTTCCGAAAAATTGCCCTGCTGCGTCATGCAACCGCAAACGGCGATGACAAGTTCGGGTTTTGCCGCTTTGAGTTTTTTAAGCATTCCGATATTACCGAAAGCGTGCTGTTCGGCGTTTTCTCTTACGCAACAAGTATTGAAGACGATAACGTCCGCGTCTTCCGGGGCTTTGCATTCGGTATATCCCATTCCGCACAAAATACCGGCTATTTTCTCCGATTCGTGTACGTTCATCTGGCAACCGTAAGTATGTATTATATAATTCTTACTCATGACATTATTATACAGCAAAAAAAGATTTTTTTCAAGTATTTTACGCTTGTAAATACGCATAATAACGGCGTGAAAACTATAAAAATTATTTTAAAAATATCAGCCGTGATTTTCTCGGTTGCAATAGTCGCGTTGCTTTTCGTCTTTGCCTTTTATTACTTCGCGACCAAGGACGTTGTTTTTGACGAAAGCAAACTTCTCTCGCCCGTGCCGACCTGCGAAATTTACGATTTTGACGGAGCGAAGTTCGAAGAAAACAAAAAATACGATTACGTCTCCTTAGACGAAATTCCGAAATTTACGCAGGAAGCCTTTATAGCCGTCGAGGATAAAAGATTTTTCGCTCACGGCGGCATAGACGTTAAGGGAATGGCGCGCGCCTCGCTAAACAACTTAGCGTCGCTAAGCCTGAAAGAGGGCGGTTCCACGATAAGTCAGCAACTCGTTAAAAATGCTTTTTTATCGGGCGAGAAAAAATTTTCGAGAAAACTTAAAGAGATTAAACTTGCAACGGAACTCGAAAAAAGATACTCTAAAAAAGAAATACTCGAAATTTATTTAAACACGATTTATTTCGGCAAAGGTATTTACGGGATTTCCAACGCGGCAAAATGCTATCTCGGAAAAAACGTAAACGAACTTGATATAGGCGAATCGGCTATGCTTGCGGGGATAATCAAATCGCCCGCAAAATACAATCCCGTCGATAATCCCGTTAACTCCGAAAGAAGAAAAGACATCGTTTTAAAGCTTATGCACGAGCAGAATTACATCGGGAAAAGCGAATATGATAATTTTAAAAATGCAGATATAACAATAAAATTTGAAAAGAATTACGACAAACGGAATAACGATTTAACCGAGATAAAAAACTACTGCTGCCTAAAACTCGGATTTGAAAACGAAGAAGAACTGAACGGATATAAAATCTACACTTCGTTGAAGAGAAACATATCCGATATCATTCCGACGACGGAAGATTACGGACTCGATTGCGACTATACGGTTATTATCGTCGATAACGAAACAAAAGCAATACGCGGCTACGCTTCGTCTGCGGGCGACCTTAGAAGATGCCCCGCCTCGGCGGCTAAACCGTGGCTTGTTTACGCTCCCGCACTGGAAGAGAAAATCATAACCGAAGCGACAAAGATAAACGACGAAAAAACGACTTTCGGAAATTATTCGCCTAAAAACGCCGACGGAAAATTTCACGGCTACGTAAGCGCGAAGGAAGCTTTATCCAAAAGCTATAACATTCCGTCGGTAAAGCTTGCGGACAGCATGGGAACGGATAAAATCATTGCATACGCAAAAAAAATGAACGTCGGATTCGATAACGACGATTTATCCGTAAGCCTCGGAAACCTTTCGGGCGGAATAACGTTAAATCAATTGATTTCATGCTATTCCTGCTTTACGAATTACGGAAATTTCGTTGAATACTCTGCCGTCGAAAAAATCGTAAATCCGAAAGGGAAGATCGTATTTGAAAACAAGAAAAATCAAAACAAAGTATTCTCCGATTCGACGGCATTTTTAATAAACGACATGCTTAAAGACGCAGTAAAAAACGGGACGGCAAAAAAACTCTCCTCTTTTCCGTTTGAAATATGCGCGAAGACGGGAACCAACGGAGACAAGAACGGAAATACGGACGCATACTGCGTCGCATACACCGTGCGGCATACCGTTGCGGTGTGGCTCGGTAACGCAAACGGAAAAGCGATGAGCAATTCGGTTACGGGCGGCAATTACCCCGCGGCGATTATCCGTGATATTTTTTCCGCGCTTTATAAAACCGCTTACCCCGAAAACTTTACAATTCCCGAAAGCATCGTCAGATTGAATATAGACAAAACCGAATACGAAAATAATCAGAAACTTTTACTTCGTGAAAAATGTGACAAAGATTCGCTCGCGTTTTATTTTTCTAAAGACAATTCGCCGACGGAATTCGCCTTAAAAAAAGACATTACGCCAATCATAAAAGATTTTAAAATCAATTGTAAAAACAACGAAATTTCAATATTTATAACGACGGATAAGGGAACGGGATTTTACATCGCGGATGAAAACGAAAATATCGTTTATAAATCGAATCAAGGGGGCGAATATAAATTTTCGGCAACCGAAAAAGAATATAATTTATTCGCAATCCCGTTTTTAACAGATGAAAACGGCAAAGAAATCAAGGGCGAAAAAATTAAACTCCCCGTTATAAAACCCGAATCCGGCAAGAAAAAAATTACCGACACCCCATGGTGGGAGGAATAAAAACGCTATGCCAGCCAAGAATAATCCGAACCTCGGTCTTGCGGCGCGTTTTTAGGCTAAGACGCGCCCGCAATACTTGTAGCCGAGAAGAACCTCTGATAAACTCGCCTTGAAGCCGTCTTTCCTATGTTTTACGGCAAATCCGCCCTCGTAGTATTTGTATACAACTTCTGTCGCCTTCGCCATAAATCATTAGAAAATACGGCTTCAAGGTTGCCCTATATATTAAGTCATCGATACCGCAAATTTTCAGGCGCGCCTTGCGATTAAGGCAAGGCGTTTCCGCGGGTTAGTATACAAATACAAGCCGTGGAAAGAACGAAGAATTAAGCGTAAGGCACGCCTGAAAATCGAGTTTAGCAGGGGTTCTTCTCGACTATCAACCAAAACGTCGCTATTTTCGATGATTTCTGTCGAAGGCGACTTTGTTCGTACTTGCTGTACGGGCGAAGGCGAATTCGGCATAAAGCGCGGAAATATCGGCGTTTTGGCGGGGTTCGGATTATTCTTGGCTGGCATAGCTATGTAGTCGGGTTGTCCGACGCTTATGTGAAAGGAGGATATATGCCGAGAGAAGGTGAAAACAGCTATAAAATTTCGTCGGGGTGCGCTATAGCGGGCGTATTCTCGGCGGCGGGAAAAAATATTGCCGGCGGAACGATTGTAAACGCGATGCGTACCATGCGCGAGCGTTCCAACGGTCTCGGGGGAGGTTTTGCGGGGTACGGAATATATCCCGATTACAAGGATTATTATGCTTTGCACGTCTTTTATAACGACGCTCAGGCGAAGAAGGCGTGCGAGGAATATTTGGACGAGAAATTCGAAATCATAAACCTTTCGAAAATTCCCGTAAGGAAAAATCCGAGGATCACGGACGAACCGCTTATATGGCGGTATTTCGTCATGCCCGACCACAATCTTTTAAGAGACAGCCAGTTAGACGAGCGTGAATACGTCGCAAGGTGTGTTATAAAGATAAACAACGAATTAAACGGGGCGTACATTTTCTCGAGCGGGAAAAACATGGGTTGTTTTAAAGGCGTTGGTTATCCCGAAGATATAGGCGAATATTATAAGCTCGACGAGTACGCGGGGTACAGCTGGACGGCTCACGGGAGATATCCTACGAACACTCCCGGTTGGTGGGGCGGCGCGCATCCCTTTTCGCTTCTCGATTTATCGGTCGTTCATAACGGCGAAATTTCCTCATACGACGCGAACAGGAGATTTATCGAAATGTTCGGCTATAAATGTACGCTTTTAACCGACACCGAAGTTATAGCTTACGCTCTCGATTTTCTCGTCCGCAAAAAGGGGCTTACTTATTCGGAAGCGGCGGCTGTTATCGCCGCGCCGTTCTGGAGTACGATAGAGCATATGCCGAAAGCGAGGGGTGAGACGTGCGATTATTTAAGAAAAGAATTTCCGAGCCTGTTGATGACGGGTCCGTTTTCGATTCTTGTCGGGTTCGAAGGCGGGATGATGGCACTGAACGACAGGCTGAAATTGCGTTCTATGGTTGCGGCGAAAAACGGCGATACGACCTATTTTGCCAGCGAGGAGTGCGCTATCAGAAAAATGGACGTCAACGCGAAAGATTTATTCGCTCCGCGCGGCGGCGAGCCTGTAATCGTAACGCTTAAAAACAAATCGGGCGGATTGCCGATGGCGGATCTCAATTGTTTTGCGGAGGATGCGAGATGATGTATAATTATGCCGAATACGAAGTGAAAAGGGATATGAGCTTATGCACTCTTTGCGGCGCATGCGTTAAACAGTGTTATAACGGAGTTCATTCTATTGTGTCCACGCCGCAAGGCAAAAAAATCGTTTCGGACGATACGAAGTGCGTAAATTGTCACAGATGCGTTTGTTTTTGTCCTTCGCGGGCGATTAAAATAGTGAAAAGCGACCTGTGTTTCAGAAAAAACGACAACTGGAGCGGGGCGGCGGTTAAGGAGATATACAAACAAGCCGAAAGCGGCGGAGTATTGCTTTCGTCTATGGGTTGCCCGGACGAATATCCCGTTTATTTCGATAAAATTCTGATAAACGCCTCTCAGGTTACCAATCCTTCGATAGACCCTCTTCGCGAACCTATGGAAACCAAAGTTTCGCTCGGCAGACGAAACCATGATATTCGCCGCGACGAAAAAGGCAGGATTATCTGCGAAACTTCGCCGAGGCTCAATCTCGATATACCGATAATGTTTTCCGCGATGAGTTACGGCTCTATAAGTTACAACGCGCACAAAAGCTTAGCGATGGCGGCGACAAAACTCGGAACGTGTTACAACACCGGCGAAGGCGGACTTAACAAGGATTTTTTCGAATACGGCAAAAATACGATAGTCCAGGTCGCTTCGGGTAGGTTCGGGGTGTATAAAGAATATCTCGAAACGGGCGCGGCGATAGAGATAAAAATGGGTCAGGGCGCAAAACCGGGTATCGGCGGTCATCTTCCGGGCGCGAAAATCACCGCGGACGTATCGAAAACGCGTATGATTCCCGAGGGTACGGACGCCGTTTCTCCCGCGCCGCATCACGATATTTATTCGATAGAGGATTTAAAGCAGCTTGTTTTCGCACTCAAAGAGGCTACGGAATATAAAAAACCTATAATAGTCAAGGTTGCGGCAGTACATAATATTGCGGCTATCGCGAGCGGGATCGCCAGAAGCGGCGCGGATATCATAGCGATAGACGGTTTCCGCGGAGGAACGGGCGCGGCTCCCACGAGAATAAGAGATAACGTCGGTATCCCCGTCGAGCTTGCTCTGGCGGCGGTCGATTCAAGGCTCAGAGAAGAGGGAATAAGGGAAAACGTCTCTTTGGTTGTCGGCGGCTCTATAAGGAATAGCGCGGACGTCGTTAAGGCAATCGCGCTCGGAGCGGACGCCGTTTACATCGCCACCTCCGCCCTTATCGCGCTCGGGTGTCACCTTTGCAGAAACTGTCAGTCCGGCAGATGTAATTGGGGTATCGCGACGCAGATTCCCGAGCTTGTCGAAAGGCTCGACCCGAAAGAGGGCGAAAGACGGCTTGTAAATCTTTTAACGGCTTGGGAACATGAAATTAAAGAATTTATGGGCGGTATGGGGATAAATTCAATCGAGGCCATGAAAGGTAACAGGCTTATGCTTCGCGGCGTCGGGCTTAACGAGACGGAACTCCGTATTCTCGGCATAAAACATGCAGGAGAGTGAGAGGTGTCAAAATGAAAATAATAAATGCTACGGGGCTTGATTTTAAGGAGCTTAACGAAGAGATACGCAAAACCGACGAGGCGGAAATAATAGGTCTCGAAGGTCAGCGGTATATAGGATGCGGAACGGAAGGTAAAAAACTTTATCTTTGCGGTTTTTCGGGTAACGGACTCGGCTCTTTTATGAACGGCGGAGAAATAATAGTTTACGGCAACGCGCAGGATCAGATCTGCGATACCATGAACGACGGAATTGTTGTCGTTCACGGTTCGGCGGGTGATGCCGCTGGGTACGCCATGCGCGGCGGAGAAATATATATCGAGGGTAAAGTTGGTTATCGTGCGGGGATTCATATGAAAGAATACGGCGATAAAAAGCCCGTGATCGTCGTTGGTGAAAACGCGGGCAGTTTTCTCGGCGAATATCAGGCAGGAGGGCTTATCGTCGTGTTGAATTTGAAAAACGCATCTCCCGTCGGATTTTTTTGCGGAACGGGCATGCACGGCGGTAAAATATTTTTAAGGACTGAAGAAGAACCCGTAAATATTTCGCCAAAAGTAAACGTTTCAAAAGCCGATAAAAACGATTTGAATGAAATTAAAAAATATGTAACAAAGTTTGCGGAGTTATTTAAAAAGGATGTAAATTTCCTTTTAAATTCGACGTTTTACGTTCTCACTCCCGATTCGAATAATCCGTATAAAGAGCTTTATATACAAAATTAACACGCGTCATTTTATCAGAACGCCGGGTATTGTTTAACAATTTGAAAAAAATATTGAAAATATTTTCAAATATATCAAAAATAGTTGACATATCTTGTCGAATGGTGTATACTGTTTGCAAATCTTAAGTAATAACCGCAAAAACAAAGATAATGAAATTGCGGTTAAAGGGAAAGGGGCAGAAAATGAAAAGCATGTTTGTAAGGAAAGAACAAGGCTCGCTTAAACTTGCCGAAGAGTTAGAATACAATTGCGGCACGAGGAATTTTGAAATAAAAGAAATTACGAACAAAGAGATTTGTGAAATTGTGAATTCTTCGTGCGACGTTCTTCTTTTTGAGGAAGCGATTTTTCACGATTGTTTTTGCGAGCTTTCGAACAGATTGCATTGGGTAAATTTCAATTCGGGAATAATCGACGTCGCTTCGGTAAATCCGATGACGGGCGTAACGGTAAATTACAGAGTTCGCATGCTCTCTTCAACGAGCAGTTATTTTCCGTTGGAGTTGTTTTGCGAGAAACACGAAGAAAATGCAATCGTAAACATATTCAAAACATATATGCTCACGAGACATGCCGATACAAATTTAAGAGTTTTCGATTTTTTTCGCAAAGTAGGGCTTTATCCAAATCTGAACGGTTATGCTTATCTTGTCGAGGCGATAAAATGCGTAACGTATAATCCGGAACTCTTAAGAAATTTAACCAAGGGGCTATACCCTTTGGTCGGAAAAAAGTTCGGCGTGAGCGGAAGCGTGGTGGAAAGAGGAATAAGAAATGCGGTAGACTCGATGATGAATAAAGGAAAATTTCAGGAAACGGCAAACGGGCTGTTCGGCGGAAATTTCGGGAAATACGAAAAGCCGACAAACGGCGAATTTATATCGTTTCTGAGCATGATGTAACACAACTTCAAATAATAAAAAAGCGTTGCATATTTGAAATGCACCTCCATAAGTTTGTCTAACTTCTGGGGTGCATTTCAATTTAACGGTGCAACGTATTTTTGTTGTTATTCCCGCTCGGTATCGATTTTGTTTTCTTCTTCGTTTTCGTTATCGTTTTTATCGTCATTTACATGATTAGCAATAGTTATAAGCTCAGTAAGTCTTGTTACGGCATGTTGAATATCGGCAACGTTGTAAACAAGTATATTTTCGTGTTTAGTTAATATTTTTAACCTGCTGCGATGCGAAAATAATGAACGACTAGATTTGTATGTGTAAAAATCGACATGCAGAACGTCCGTTAAGAGGATGTGTTTTGTTTCTTTTCCGTAATAAATATCAAGAATTTTGTTTTCGTTAAGTGTGATAAGTTCTTTTGATTGGCGAGAGGTCAAAATCGACATAATAAGAGATACCGCAAAAACAAAAATCATGCCTATCATATACAGATATTCTTTAAAAACAAAAAACGATATTCCTAATATGATCGATAAGACAGTAAATAGAATAAAAATAAATTGATTAAATGTACTTTTATATGCGATAACTTCCATAAATTCCTCCGTAGTCACAAGTTAAAACGCAATCACTTGTGGCTAGGGTATTGTATCATATCAGAATTTATTTAGCAAGTGATTTATGTCGAAATTAACAGAGCATAGGGAGCAAGAAAATCGGCGAGCAAGGCTATAAAATCAAAAAACTTTAAAAAGTTTTATAAAACGCTTGAAAAATAATTGACATTTAAAGAGAAAACATATAAAATAAAAAAGCTGTCGATAGAAGTCGCGGCAAAGCTTTAAAATAAAAACGTAATATGGAAGCGTATCGAAGTGGTCATAACGGGCACGATTGGAAATCGTGTAGTCTTCACGGGCTCAGGGGTTCGAATCCCCTCGCTTCCGCCATCTTTGTAGTACGAAAAAGCTACAACAGACAAAAAGCACAAGATATTGCGTAT
>ENA-ORRN01002903-ORRN01002903.1-human-gut-metagenome-genome-assembly--contig:-NODE-2903-length-10396-cov-2.889856_pt1 | contig 10396 bp, 12 predicted proteins | sample MGYA00242174_ERZ509132 | MGnify/ENA primary metagenome ERZ509132 (study PRJEB26280, sample SAMEA2338671) | human gut metagenome | biome: human gut; feature: human-associated habitat; material: faeces...
CAGAAAATGGAGAGAAAGTTCAAGGCGAACAGCTTCACGTTGGACGATTATCTCGAGCAATTTGCCATGCTTAAAAAGATGGGCGGGGCGAAAAGTCTTCTCGGCATGCTCCCCGGAATAGGAACGAAAGTTAAAATCAGCGACGCCGATATAGATGAAAGCAAAATCGAGAGAACGAAAGCAATCATTCTTTCGATGACCAAAAAGGAAAGAAACGATCCGTCGATTATCAACTATTCGAGAAAAACGAGAATAGCGAAGGGAAGCGGAACGAGCATTCAGGAAGTAAATCAGCTTCTTAAACAATACGAGCAGAGCAAACAGATGATGAAGATGATGAAGAACAAACGCGGTTTCAAAATGCCGTTCTGATTCGTTCGGGCTTAAGAAAGCAAAAAAAATAAAGGTAGCAACGTAAAATAATTTACGAGCGATAAATTTGAAAATTTAAACGGAGGATATAAAATCATGGCAGTAAAAATGAGATTGACGAGACTCGGGGATAAAAAATCTCCCGCTTATCGTATCGTTGTCATCGACAGCAGAAAGGCAAGAGACGGCGAATACATCGATAAGATCGGACATTACAACCCCACAATCAACCCCGCAGAAGTCGTTATCGACAAAGAAAAAGCGGCAGATTGGCTTTCGAAAGGCGTTCAGCCCACCGAAACCGTCAGAGCTCTTCTTTTGAATGCAGGCGTTATCGAGAAGTCGGACAAATTGTCTCCTTCCAAAACTAACCCTAAGAAGAAAAAGAAGTAATTTCGGGAAGTGAACTAAATGTTGGATTTAATCAAATATATCATAAACCATTTTGCCGAAAATCCCGACGCGGTAGATTACGAAGTCGTCGAGAAAGGCAATGCGGTTGACGTTACCGTTCTTCTGAACGAAAGCGACATGGGAAAGGTTATCGGACGTCAGGGCAAAATCGCCAAGGCGCTCCGCACCATCGTAAATTCCGCTTCAAAGAAAACGGGTAAGAGATACAATATCGAAATCAAAGGAAAGAACTAAACGCTTTTTTCCGATACTCGCGGCTGCGTTTTGTTAAAAACGCAGCCGCTTTGTAAATTTTATCGTTATAAACAAAAACGAAATAATGAATAAAATCGAAATAGGCGCGGTTGCAAAACCGCAGGGGATTAAGGGCGAACTTAAGCTGCGTTTGTTCTGCGACGGGTTCGATTCTGTGAAGAACGTCACCAAAGTCGAGCTTGACGGAGTTATATATGCGGTTGAAGATTTTCATTCTTCGGGCGCGGATGAAGCCGTTATCAAACTGAAAGGTCTGGACGACAGAAACAAAGCCGAACTTCTCAGAAGAAAAGAAGTTTACGCAGACAGAAGCGAAATTATCGTCGAAGAGGGAAGATATTTCATCTCCGACGTTTTAGGTTGCAAATTATATCTCACAAGCGGAAAAGAGCTTGGCGAGATTTTTGACATAGTAAGCGGTAACGTCGATTATTATTACGTGAAAACAAACGAAGGCACGGCGATTTTCCCGCTCGTTGACGGCGTTTTGGAGTCGGTTGATATAGCCGAGAAGAAAGTTGTCGTAAGCGCCGCAAGATTTACGGAGGTCGTGATGTATGAGAATTGATATTCTTACCCTTTTCCCCGAAATGTTCGCTCCGCTAACCGAAAGCATAATCGGCAGAGCGACCAAATCGGGCAAAGTGGAAATCGTCGTAACCGACATTCGCGATTACACAGAAAACAAGCACAGAAAGTGCGACGATTATCCTTTCGGCGGGGGTGCGGGAATGGTTATGACGCCGCAGCCGATTTATTCGGCGATTATGGCAGTCGATCCCGAGCACGAAGCGCGCAGAATCTTCATGTCGCCGAAAGGCAGAAGGTTTTGCCAGAGCATGGTTTCCGAGCTTTTGTCGTATGACAGAATTCTTCTTCTTTGCGGACATTACGAAGGTGTCGATCAAAGGGTTATCGACCTTTGCATTGACGAGGAAATGTCTCTCGGCGATTTCGTGCTTACGGGCGGAGAAATCCCCGCGATGGCAATAACGGACTGCGTTTGCAGATACGTGGACGGCGTTATTTCGGGCGAAAGTTTATCCGAGGAGAGTTTCACGGATAACCTTCTGGAGTATCCGCAGTTCACCCGCCCGCAGGAATTCATGGGTCTTACCGTACCCGAAGTTCTTGTTTCGGGCAACCATAAAGAAGTCGATAAATGGCGGAAAAACGAGGCGTTGAAGCTCACCGAAAAGCTTCGCCCCGATCTTATTAAAAAAGAGAACTGAAATGGAAGCAAACGAAAGAAAATTGAATTGGTTCCCGGGACATATGGCGAAAGCTCTTCGTCAAATGGAAGCCGACGTTAAGCTCTGCGACGGAGTTATTCTCGTTATGGATGCAAGGGCTGTTTTCGCATGCTTCAATAAAAGGCTCGATAAGGTATTCGGAAACAAACCGATCGTTTATTGTATCAATAAACGCGACCTGATTTCTAATGCTCAGGCAAAAAAAATCGAGAGCTATTTCAAAGCAAATAACCTCGTTTATGAACTTATAGAGGGACTTTCTAAGCGTGACGGTCAAAATTTGCGCGCAAAATGCGATTTCGTTTTAAAGGAAAAAATCGAACGCAACGCGCAAAAAGGAATGACGAGAACTTTGCGGTTTATGGTCGCGGGGCTGCCGAATACGGGTAAATCTACGATAATAAATACGATGAGCGGCGCCAAGAAAACCGAAACGGGAAACAAAGCGGGCGTTACCCGCGCTAACAAGTGGATAAGACTCGGCAGTTTCGACCTTTTAGACACCCCCGGGACAATGCCGCCGAACATAGAAAATCAAACTTACGCCAGGCATCTTGCCTTTATCGGCGCGATGAACGACGACATTCTGCACGCGGAAGACCTTGCGCTCGACCTTATAACCGAGCTTGTTAAAATCGCTCCGAACGAATTTAAGGAAAAATATAAGCTTGATACCTTAGAACGCACTCCGCTTGAGATTTTCGATTGCATATGCAAAAAGCGCGGATATCTCCTTCGCGGCGGCGAATGCGATTACGAACGCGCGGCAAAGGCGATAATCGACGATTTCAGAAAGGGCAGGATAGGTAAAATCGCGCTTGAAACCGAACCGATTTTAAAAGCAAAACCCGAGAAAAAGGATGTCGAGTAAATCATGACGGATAAAACAAAGGAAAAGCTTGAAAACGACAGAGCATTTTTGAGCGATAAAGTAAAATATATCGCGGGTGTGGACGAGGTCGGCAGAGGTCCGCTCGCGGGTCCCGTCGTGTGCTGTGCGGTTATTATGCCGCTTGACGACGAAAACGCCGTGGACGGCGTGGACGACAGCAAAAAAGTTTCTATAAAAAAACGCGAAAATCTTTACGAAACGCTTAAAGAAAAAGCAATCGCCTATAAAATTTGCAGGATAGAACCTCGGGAAATTGACGAGATAAATATTCTGGAAGCGACAAAAAAATGCATGAAAATGTGCATTGAGGGGCTTTCCGTCAAGCCCGATTTGGTTCTGGTCGACGCGGTGAAACTCGATATTCCGTATAAAACTCAGGCGATAATCAAAGGCGACGCGAAAAGTTACAACATAGGCGCGGCTTCGATAATCGCTAAGGTTTTCAGGGATAAGCTTATGGACGAATATGACGAAATATATCCCGATTACGGCTTTGCGAATAACAAAGGCTACGGAACGAAAGTTCATATAAACGCGTTGAAGGAGAAGGGAGCATGCCCGATACACAGAAAGACTTTTATAAAAAATTTCTCGGCAAAAAAGGAGAACGATTAGCCGAGGAAGAAATAAAGAAGTGTGGCTATAAGCTCGTTAAACGCAATTTTACCACTCCGTACGGTGAAGCCGACCTTGTGTTTCAAAAAGGCGACGAAACGATTTTCGTCGAGGTGAAAACGAGAAGCGGAACCTCTTTCGGGCTTCCGTGCGAAGCTGTAGGTTATAAAAAACAGGAAAAATATCGCATGATTGCCGAATACTATTTCAGAAACGACGGCGGCGCGGACGGGAAAAACATAAGCTTTGCCGTTGCAGAAGTAACGCCTGCGGGCGTGAACGTTATTTATAACGCGTTTTAATGCGCGTAAAACTATAAAAAAATGAAAATTTGCGTCACGACCGCTTCGGGGATAGAAGCGGTTACGAAAAGAGAAATATACAAAATCACGGGCATAGAAAATCTCGCCGCGGTTGACGGAAGAATTTGCTTTGAAGGCGGCTTTGAAGATATCGCTAAGTGCAATCTTTATCTTCGCACGGCAAACCGCGTGGAGATTGTCGTCGGCGAGTTCAAAGCCGAAAATTTCGACGAGCTTTTCGACAGAGTAAAGGCTGTCGAATGGGAGAAATTTATCCCCGAAGACGGCAAAATAATCGTCTCCGCCAAGAGCGTTATGAGCAAATTGTTTGCTTATTCCGCAATTCAATCGATATCCAAAAAAGCTGTCATTGAAAGGCTGAAGTCAGCCTATAAGTCGATTAACTTGCCTGAAAGCGGCGCGAGATACAAAATAGAAACTTCTATAAGAAAGGATTACGTAATCGTTTCGCTCGATACCTCCGGCGAAGGTCTTCACAGGCGCGGTTATCGCGGACTTGTGGGCGAAGCGCCTTTAAAGGAAACGCTTGCGTCCGCCCTTATTCAACTTTCGGTATGGAACCCGTCAAGACCTCTTGCGGACGTTTTTTGCGGAACGGGAACGATACCCGTAGAAGCCGCGCTCATCGCCTGCAACATTCCTTCGGGAATGAACAGAGATTTCGATTATCTTTACTGGAAAAACGTTGACAGAAACGTTTTCGATAAAATAAAAGAAAAAGCCGCTATGGAAATCGACCTCGAAAAAGAAGTAAGAATCAGCGGATTCGACATCGACGAAAATCAGCTTAAACTTGCAAGGAAGCATGCCGAGCTTGCGGGCGTGGGGAAAAAAATTCATTTTCAGCGCGCCGATATGCGCGATTTTTCCTCGAGATTTTCTCACGGCGTGATAATTTCCACCCCGCCATACGGCGAAAGGCTTTCCGAGCGCAGGGAAATAGAAAAGCTTTATAAAGATTACGGAAAAATGGTTAAAACGCTTGACGAATGGTGCGTTTACACGTTGACTTCGGTTGACGATTTCGAGCGTCTTTTCGGCAGAAAAGCCGATAAAAAACGCAAAATATACAACGGTCGGCTCGAATGTACTTATTATTCGATGCTTGCCGAGCCGCCGAAAAAGGCAGAAAAAACCGAAAAAGCGGCGGAATCTAAAAAATTAACCGATTAAATCGGCAAAATACAGGAGGAAACGAAATGTTAAAAGGAATTTCAAAAATCGTAAGCCCCGAGCTTGTCAAAGTTCTGTGCGAAATGGGTCACGGCGACGAAATCGTTATCGCGGACGGCAATTTCCCCAGCGAAAACTTCGGGAAAAGAGTTATCCGCGCGGACGGAATAAGCGGAACGGCTATGCTCGACGCATGCCTTCAGCTCATCCCGCTCGACACTTATTCCGACCCGAACTTCATTCTGATGCAGCTTATGGATTGCGACAAGGGCAGAATCAACCCCGTTATCTGGGAAGAGTATAAAAAAATCGCCTCTTCGCACGACGCAAACGTCCGCGTCGGCAATATCGACAGATTCGAGTTTTATGAGCGCGCGAAAAACGCTTATGCGGTCATCGCGACGGGTGAAGCGGCGGTTTACGCGAACATAATTTTGAAAAAAGGCGTAATTTAACAAGTTTACAGCCCGTAAAATTACAAAAAATATAAAAAATAGTTTTTAAAGGCGTTAAAACGCTTGCAAAAGTTTTATCTTTATGCTAAAATAGGAGAAGACTTCGGGCGGTCCGCTGGCTTAAACGGCTATGAACGTCGCGTAATATGGAGGTAAAAGTCATGAATATTATTGATCAGATCGAAAAAGAAAACTTAAAAGGCGAAGTTCCTTCTTTTGCAGTCGGTGATACCGTAAGGGTATCGGTTAAGGTTATCGAAGGTGCGAAGGAAAGAATTCAGGCATTCGAAGGTATCGTTATCGCTAAGAAAAACGGCGGAATCAGAGAGACCTTCACCGTCAGAAGAATTTCTTACGGAATCGGCGTTGAAAGAACGTTCCCCGTTCATTCTCCCAAGGTAGCGGGAATAACGGTTGTTAAAAGAGGTAAAGTCAGAAGAGCTAAGCTTTATTATCTCAGAGATCTTACCGGTAAGGCTGCAAAGGTTGAAGAAATTCTTTAATCCGAGCCTTGAAGAAAGGCGTTCAGGTTTTTATGCTTAACGCTTTGCTACAAATTAAAATAAAACGAAAAAGCTCGGCAGATGTCGGGCTTTTTTTGTGCGGATTGAAAATTTTCGACAAAATAAACAAGGAAATTATGCTTTTCATTATATATATATTATGAAAAGTATTTTTTTTATCGAAAAACAATTTACAAACCAAAAAATAAGTTGTATATTAGAAAGCGGGGAAATCTGCATATCGGCATAAATTTGTTTTTAAGACAGAAGCGAAACGCTCTCATGCCGACCCGAAAGACAGAAAACAAGAAAAGGAAACGCTTATGAAAAGGAATAACCTCGTGTTTTACATATTCATGATATCGCTTGCGATTTTTTTCGCACTCACGTGCGGATTCGCCGCAACGAGCGTGAAAGCTCCCAAAACAGCGTATTCGACGGTCGAGGTGTCAACAAGCGACGGAAGCGCCGTTTCTGCGCCCGATACATGTAACGTTACGCTCGACATCGCGAACGGAATCAATAAAGGCGTAAATAAAATATACGCATATATCGGCGAAATACGTTCGTTTAAAACCGACGATACGGGCAAATACGTCAATCTTGTTTTCGATTTCAAATATCGTTCGGACAGATACGCCGACGCGGACACGACGTACAGCGTGAGAGTCGGAGACGATAAAGAGGAGAGAATATATCTCTCCCACGGCAGCGGCGGGTACAGATGGAAACTTTTGTATGACGGCGGCGAAAATTCGCTTAATTACGACAGGGTGAGGATGTTCACCTCGGACGAAATGGATATTTACGAAGTGGCGTTCGTCGACAAGGGCGGAAACGTTCTGAAAACGTCGGTGTACGCGCATTCGTCGCTGAAAGGAGAAAGCGGCTATGAAAACGTTTGCGACGAAAGTTCTGCGTTTACTCCGTCTTCTTCCAAAGCGAAGAACTTCACCGACAAAGAGCTTGACGAGATAGCGGGCGTAAACACGGTTATGAGAAACAGCGGAAAAACCTTCGGCACGGGGGTTTTGAATGCGGAAATAAACGCGATTTCGGCGGCGATTTTCGGGCTTAATACGTTTGCTCTTCGTTTTCCGTCGATACTGTTCGGTTTTGCGCTTATTATCGCCGTTTATCTTATTGCCGATATTTTGTTCGGGAATTCGTATTTGTCCCTTTTTGCCGCGCTCGTCGCTTTTTTTGCGGGTAATATTTTCGCGGCTTCTTTAACCGCCTCGGGAACGCTCGCGGCGTGTCTGGCGGCTTATGCGTTTTATTTTGCGATTAAGTTCTTCGCGTGCGATTATTATATAGAGGATAAGAAAAGCGCGGGGTTTAACGTCGGGCTGTCGGGTTTGTTTTTCGGCTTAGCCGTTTCGGCGAAAGGCTCTTACGTTATGCTTATAATCGGTTTGGCGTTCATACTCGTCATGGCGGCGATAAGGGGCGCAAAGAAGTTTAAGGCGGATGAAAAACGAGCTAAAGGGCTTGAAAAAGAAGACGTTTTCCTCGCGTACAGGTCTAAAAAAATATTTTTCGGAATAACCGTAGCGGCGGCATACGTCGTTTTGCCGATTCTGCTTTTGTTTTTAAGCGGGCTTCTTGTGGACGATGCTCTCGTTAACATTTATCCGGGTTCGCTTGCGGCGGCTATATTTAAAAATATGGGGCATAGCTTCGGATTTTCGCCTGAAATAATTCCGATAAAATCGCTTATCGGTTTAGGCTCGGATAATCTCGGCAACGGGTATTACGCGTTTGCGAACTATTTCGTTTCGGCGTTATGCGCCATATCGCTATTGTTTGTTATCATCGCGTTTGCTTTCAGAAATAAAAACGACAAACTTTTCGCCGCGGCGGACGGTTCGGTTAACAAAACGAAAATTCTTCTTTCGGCTTTTGCGGCATGCTTTATAACGATGATTTTCGGCGTGGGGTACGCCGTAATCGATTTCGCGCTTTCGTCTGCGTTTTATGCGCTTATCGCCGCGCTTGCTTTATCTATGGCTGTGAAGGCGTTGGGCGAAAAGATCAAAAAAGCCGCGTTTATCGTCCTTTGCGTTTGTTTTGTCGCGTTTGCCATGGGCTACGTCGGTTACACGGGCATTCCCGTGCATGAGATTGCGAAAAGTATTCTTTACGGCTGGCAGATTTAAAGCCTGCGAATATCGATATATGGTTTTTACGGAGGGGATATGTTAGCGAAAATTACGGGTTACGTTCTCACGGGGCTTGACGGGCAGGGGGTTGACGTCGAAGTCGATACCAATCTCGGGCTTCCCGGATTTGAAATAGTCGGGCTTCCCGACGCCGCCGTCAAAGAATCCAAAGAACGCGTGCGCTCGGCGATAAAAAACAGCGGAAAGAGATTTCCCGCTCACAAAATAACGGTCAATTTAGCTCCCGCGGAACTTAAAAAAGAGGGCGCGGGGCTTGATTTGCCGATAGCCGTAGGTATAATAGCGGCAAACGGCGAAATTTTGGCTCGCGACATCAAGCCCGTTTTCATAGGCGAACTTTCGCTCGACGGGAACATCCGCGGGGTAAACGGCATCCTGCCCATTCTCATTTCCGCGAGGGAAAACGGAATAAAGGAAATAATCATTCCCGAAGAAAATGCCAAAGAAGCGAGTTATATCGACGGAATAACCGTCAAAGCGGCTAAAAATCTCAAAGAAGTATGCGATTATCTCGAAGGGAAAATCGAGCTTCAACCCGTCGAAAGAAAGGAATATTCGACCATTTATTCATCTGCGGAATACGATTGCGATTTAAAATACGTCAAAGGTCAGTTTGTTGCAAGGCGAGCTTTGGAAGTTGCCGTAAGCGGCAATCATAACATGATTCTGGAAGGACCTCCCGGGGCGGGAAAAACGATGCTCGCGAAGTGTATCCCGTCAATTATGCCCGACATGACGTTTGCCGAAGCTCTCGAAACGACGAAAATTCACAGCGTTGCGGGTAAGCTTAAAGGTACGGAAGGGATAATTTACAGAAGACCGTTCATGAGCCCTCATCACACCGCTTCAAGCGTTTCCATCATCGGGGGCGGACAGTCGGCAAAGCCGGGAATAGTAAGTTTGGCGCATAACGGCGTACTTTTTCTCGATGAAATGCCCGAATATCCGCGCTCGGTTCTGGAGAGTCTGCGTCAGCCCCTGGAGGACAGGGTAATAACGGTTACGAGGGTTAAAGCCAATCTCGAATACCCCGCAAGCTTTATGCTTATAGGCAGCATGAACCCTTGCCCTTGCGGTTATTACGGCTCGAAGGACAAAGAGTGTTCTTGTTCGCCTTTTCAGATAAAAAAATACAGAGAAAAAATATCGGGTCCGCTCCTTGACAGAGTGGATATAAGAATAAACGTAGACAGCGTTAAGTATGACGAACTGATAGGCGACGGCGAAGCCGAAAGTTCGGCGGAAGTGAGAAAACGCGTGAACAGAACGAGAGCAATTCAGCTTGAAAGGTTCAAGGGCGAAGGAATAACTTCCAACGCCGAGATGAGCGAAAAACATCTTAAAAAATATTGCAGATTATCTCCCGAGTGCGAAGCGATATTAAAATCTGCATTCGACTCGTTGAAGCTTTCCGCGAGAGCGAGAAGCAGAATAATAAAGGTTGCAAGGACGATTGCCGACATGGAACTTTCGGAGCAAATCGAATCGAAACACCTTTTAGAGGCTATAAGTTACAGAGGAGAAGAACTATGAGAGAGCTTACTAAGCTCGAAAAAGCCATTGTTTTTCTCGATTCGATTGAAGGGCTGGAATATAAATACAAAAAATTTTTCATCGATAATTATAACGGCGAAATTTTAGGCAACGCGCAAGGCGTATACGATTTTTTCAAAGAACATAACGCCGAAGTTATGGGAAAGTCGATTTCCGAAATGTTGAAAGACGAAAAGTTTGTTGAAAAGCGTATCGAAACGGCTCTTCGCGGCGCGGACGATATCGCCACGATAAAATCGGACGGGGAAGCGGGCGAATATTATCCCGAAAATTTAATAAATACACCCGTTCCGCCCGTCGTATTGTATCTTAAGGGAAACAAAGAACTTTTAAAAGAAAGATATAAGTTATCGGTTGTCGGCTCAAGGAAAACCTTGCCGCAATATCTCGCCGTTGCCGAGAAA
>ENA-ORRN01002907-ORRN01002907.1-human-gut-metagenome-genome-assembly--contig:-NODE-2907-length-10385-cov-13.823040_pt1 | contig 10385 bp, 7 predicted proteins | sample MGYA00242174_ERZ509132 | MGnify/ENA primary metagenome ERZ509132 (study PRJEB26280, sample SAMEA2338671) | human gut metagenome | biome: human gut; feature: human-associated habitat; material: faeces...
CGCGTCAAACTTAAGAACCCTCAGCGGCGAAGCCGCTGTCAATCCTAAGAACCTTCCCTTCTAAACCCTATGAAAAAGGACCGCCCCGGGGCGGTCCTTTTTCATATATGCAGTATGCTCTTGAAGGCTTTGATATAGTGCCTTGACACAGGCACCTTCTGCTTTTCATAGCTGGTCATGGTGAGAAGGAGGGTGCCGTTGTCCTGGGGCTGGATTTCATGGATCATGGAAAGGTTCACAATATAGCCCTTATGGGTACGGAAGAAGCCCAAAGGAGTGAGGAGGCTTTCTATATCCCGGAGGGTCATCCTGGATTCCACGATGCCGCTGGTGGTGTAAAAGAGGGAGCGGTCCGATTTTTCCGTACATACCAGCACGATTTCTTCAGATGGGGAAATCATGAGGGTTTTATTTTTTGTCTGGATAGATACTTTCTGGGAAGTGACCCTTACTTCGCCGGGCACTATTTTCCCGCGCTGCAGGGCCAGACTGTCGGTGAGCCTTTCTATGATGCGGCGGATGCGATTTTCAGCATAGGGCTTCAGAATGTAGTCAAAGGCTTCCAGATCGAAGGCCTGCAGGGCAAACTGGCTGTAGCCTGTGGCGAATACGATTTTCAAGGGCAGGTCCATCTTGAGGATTTCCCTGGCGCATTCCAAGCCGTTCATGATAGGCATTTCGATATCCAGAAAAAGGATGTCCACATTGGGGTGGGCCTTTAAAAACTGCAGGACCTCTCTGCCGTTGGCGCATTCTCCCACGATTTTCACGCCGGGAATGGCAGAAAGCTCATACTTCAATTCTCCTCTGGCCGGAAGCTCGTCATCAGCCACCAGCGTTTTGATTTCTTCCATAATATTCCTTTCTTATTTCTTTGTCGGCAGGACGATGGTTTTCGTAATGGCTCCTTCCTCGTCTGCCAGAGAGGCAGGGGCCTTTTCAATTTTGGGGATATTGGCAAATACAAGGGTGCCCCGGTTTTCCTTACTTACGATATGGAGGCCGCAGGCACTGCCGAAGAGGGACATGAGGCGCTGATGAACATTGATGAGGCCGATCTGGTCCCGCCGTTTGTGATCTATGAGAAGCCTCTTCCGCTTCTTGGCGGGAATGCCTACACCCGTATCCAGTACATAAATTTTGAAATACTTCGGATGCTCGATGAGGCCCACCTTGATTTTACCGCCTTCCGGCCGCTTGAAAATACCGTGGATCACCGCATTTTCCACCAGAGGCTGCAAGATCAGCGGCGGTACCTGGATATCATTCAGCTTATCCTTCGGAAAATCGTAGGTGATTTTCAGCCGGTCGCCGAACCGCGCCCGCTCCAGCTCCGTGTAGCATTCAATGACATGAAGCTCCTCCGACAGGGGAATGAGCTTGGAAGGATTGTTTAGACTGTGGCGGAAATAATCGGACAGGTACTGGATGAGCTTTCGGGCCGTATCAGGGTCGCTTCTCACATAGTAGCTGATGGTATTTAGTGTATTATAGAGGAAATGGGGATTGATCTGGGCCTGCAGCGCCCGGATTTCCGCTTCAGCCAGAAGATTTTCCTCCTCCTTCATGCGGTCGTACTCATAAATGGCTTCCATCACATGGCAGATGCCGTGCAGGAATTCGATACCCATCTTCGTGAACGTATCGCCCTTGCTTTTGGCGGCGATAATATATCCCACTGTCTCATTTTTGTAAGTTACCGGCAGCGTCATGAGATGGGGCATATCAGGCAGAGACTTCTGCAGCTTCAGAATGGCGATTTCCGCATCCCCCTGGGTCTCATCGGCTTCGGTTTTGTAATTGGTGCGGGTGTAGAACTGGTCCTTGTAGGAAATGGCCGTCCAGATGAGACTGGGCAGGGAAGAAGTCATAAGCTCTGCAATTTTGGAAATATTGGCATCGTTGAACCCGTCGTGCAGCGTGGCAAAAAGGGCAGCCACCGCATCGAAGGTATTCTTCGTGGTCTGGGTCTTTTCTGAATCCCGCTGGTGGATAAAGAACTCAATCACCATGTAGAAAAGAGAAACGGCAATGGTATTGGTTACGATGATAGGCAGGGACAGGGCAAAGAAATCCTCGGGATGGCTGATGGTCTGGGGAAAGGTGAGAAAGGCGTAAAACAGCCAGAAAAGGATTTCCAGCGTAAAGGCATCCAGAAAAGCCCACATCCACAGCTGGTGATGGTGCTTCTTCAGCCGCTTGGAAAGGAAACCGGCCGCAATGCCCTGAATAATGGTGAGGCCCCCATGGATAAAGGCGGCATCGGTGGGAATAAAGAAAGCCCGATGGAAACCGGTGATAAGTCCTGTCACCGTACCCACCACCGGTCCACCGATGAGGCCGGCCAGGATAATGCCTACCGCCCGGAAATTGATAATGCCCCCGCCGGCCCGCACATTCCAGTAGGTGCCGCAGATGGAAAGGACGGAAAAGAGCAGGATGAAAAACACCATATGCCGCCGGCTGAAATGCTTGGCGGAAATGGCTTCGCGGAAAAAAGTGGTGCGGCAGATCAGAAGCAGGAGAAGAAGGAAAATGGAAATGCCGAACCATACATGCTGGATGCCGATAATCCAGGAAGAATTCATAGTATCATCCTTTCCATGGGAAAAGTGGGGAACTTCTGGCGATGGGGAAATGGAAATTTTAGGGCCTGACCGGGTGGAGTATCATTTGAGGCTCTTGCCGTACAGCACCCCCGTGCCACTTCGTGGCCCTCTCCGCCCCGGTGGGAAGCGTGTCACTTGATTCTCAGTCGTCTTCGACTCCCTGCGAATCAAGTTCCCTTGCCACCTCAAGGGGGCGCAAGGGGAAGCGGTACAATTCCTTGTTTCCCCTTGAGGGGAAATGCCGCGGAGTGGCAAAAGGGTGTATGAGGCTGCGTGTAGAGATGAAGCGCAAAGGCAGCCCTGACCGCCAAACGGCGGCCTGCCTGAATGGAGTATCATTTGAGGCTCTTGCCGTGCAGCACCCCCGCGCCACTTCGTGGCCCTCTCCCCCTCAAGGGGGCGCAAGGTTCAGCGGTGTTTTGCGCTCTTGCCATCTCAAAAAGACGCAAGGGCCAGAGGCGTTTTTCCCAAGGGTTAAATCCCAGCCTGTCTTGCAGGATGCGGTCAATATCTTTCTTTACCTCAATGAAATGAAGGGAAATGTCACGATTGGTGTAGCGAATCACAAGAATTCCTAACTTTTTTAAATAAGCAGTTCTTTCAAAATCATAGGTTTCCTGCTTATCTTCATAATGCTGGCTGCCATCTATTTCTATGGCAAGCTTTGCTCTGTGGCAATAGAAATCAAGTATGTATTTGTCCACAATTTTTTGACGATAAAATCGAATCGGGTAATTTTTCAGGAAAGTAAACCAAAGCTTTCTTTCCTGCTCTGTCATGTTTTTACGGAGATTCTTAGCATAACCTAAGATTTGTGTATGACGATTATCTATAGTCATAGTGATACCGGCCTTAAAGGAAAATATGAAAAGAGTATTTTGACCATGGTTGTTCATTGAAGTTTTCAGCATAGTACACCCCCGCGCCACTACGTGGCCCTCTCCCCCTCAAGGGGGCGCAAGGGGAAGCGGCACAATCTCTTGTTTCCCCTTGAGGGGAAATGCCGCGCAGCGGCAAAAGGGTGTACGAGGCTGCGCGTAGAGATGGAGCGCAAAGGCTGCCCTGACCGCCAAACGGCGGCCTGCCTGGGGGATGCCACTTGCGGTTCTTGCCGTACAGCACCCCCGCGCCACTACGTGGCCCTCTCCCCCTCAAGGGGGCGCAAGGTTCAGCGGTGCTTTGTACTCTTGCCGTCTCAAGGGGCGCAAGGTTCAGCGTGCTTTCTTAAATCATAGACAACAGCCTTTATGTTTTGACAAATTCATAACCGATAAACTATGAATTGTTCAATCAATACATTTTATTTGCATCTTATCCCCCGTTTTCTGCATCTGGGCTCATAATTTTTTAATTTATCAACGAAAGCAGGTATACTAAGGCTGAAAGAAATCAAAGGATTTTTGATAAGTCCTATTTGCTTTTATTATAACAAATAGAGACTTGCAGGGTTCAAGTTTTTTGAAAGGCGAAGCTCCCTGGGGGAGCGGAAACGGACGTTTTTCAAAGAAAGGAAGGGTTATTATGGTTGTTTACGGTGTTGCACTTTTAGCCGGCTGCTATATGGCAGGCAATTTCATCGGTGATGTGCTGGGAGCGCTTCTGGGCGTGAAGGCCAATATCGGCGGCGTAGGTTTCGCCATGCTGCTCCTCATCCTGATTTCTACCTGGGCCATTCAGAAGGGATATATGAAGGCACCGGAGGAACAGGGCATTAAATTCTGGAGTGCCATGTACATTCCCATCGTTGTGGCTATGAGCTCCATTCAGAACGTGGCAGCTGCTCTTTCCGGCGGCGTGGTGGCTGTTCTGGGCGGTGTGCTGGCAGTAGTCATCGGTTTCCTGGCTATTCCCTTCTTCGCAAGGAAGAAAGCGGAAGCTCCGGTATCGGACAGCGAACTGGCCAAGGATCACAAATAAGGAGGGAAAATCATGGATATGGCAGCAATGATTACAAAGTTATTTGTTAAAAACGGCATGATTTTCGCCTTTATGCTTCTGGGCATCATCATGTTTGTGGCCTATAAACTGGGCGGCCTCACCAAGGGCCGGGTACATGGCAGTGCTATTGCCATTTTCCTGGGCTTGGTACTGGCCTACATCGGCGGTGTCACCACCGGAGGAAATAAGGGTATTGCCGATATTCCTCTCTTTGCAGGCATGGGCCTGGTGGGCGGCGCCATGTTCAGAGATTTCGCCATCGTTTCCACTGCATTCGGTGCGGATCTCCGTGAAATCAAGAAAATCGGCTGGCGCGGCGTAGCGTCCCTGTTCTTCGGCGAATTCATCTGCCTGGTGGCAGGTATTGCAGTGGCTTATCCTCTGGGATACACCAGCGCCGTTGACCTGGTGACCATTGGCGCCGGCGTGGCAACCTTCGTAGTGGGACCGGTTACCGGCGCCGCTCTGGGTGCTTCTTCTGAAGTCATCGCTATCTCTATTGCAGCAGGTGTGGTGAAATCGGTACTGGTCATGGTGGTGACCCCCTTCGTGGCAAAACCACTGTCCATTGATAATCCTCAGTCCGCCATGGCTTTTGGCGGCATCATGGGCACTACCTCCGGCACCGCAGCCGGCATGGCCGCTGTCAACCCGAAACTGGTTCCCTATGCAGCCATGACTGCCACCTTCTACACCGGCCTGGGATGCCTCCTTTTCCCCTCGGTATTCTACTTCCTGACTACCCTCTTCTTCTGAGTCGGTCATAGGAAAGAGAGATTCCTTTTACGGCATCCCCTTTCCTTCACTATCCCATTCCGGGGAAGCGCTCCGGGCGCTGAAAGATTCCCCTTCCTTCAGCGCCCATCTCTCACAGGAGGCGGATCCGGAATGATTCCCTTCCTTTTTCAGGCGCGGGGCATCCAGGAAATGCCCTGCACCTGCAAAAGTAAAGGACTTATATTATAATAAAAGAACCTGTATTATCAAAAAGAACCTGCCAGCCAAGTGCTGCAGGTCATCACTCTGCTTATCGCATTTCATAAGAAAGGATTGATATTATGTTGGAAATCAAACCAAGCAATAAAAACTGGCATACCAGAGGAGACGACACCGCTGCAAGAATCGCTGCCGCCGCTCCCTATGCCCATGGCAAAATCGTAGATCCTGCCGATACAGTAAAGCTGCTGGAAGCAGTCCTTCGCCCCGGCGACAAAGTCAACATCGAAGGGGACAACCAGAAACAGGCAGACTTTTTGGCTAAGAAACTGTGCGAAGTGGATCCCGCCAAGGTTCATGACCTCCACATGATCCAGTCCACCCTTTCCATTCCGGAACACCTGGATGTTTTCGATAAAGGCATTGCCCGCAAGCTGGACTTCGCCTATGCAGGCAGCCAGGGCAAACGGCTGGCCCAGATGGTACAGAACGACGGCATCGAACTGGGCGCCATCCACACCTATCTGGAAATGTACTCCCGTTACTTCATCGACCTGGTACCCAGAGTTTCCCTGGTCTGCGCCGATGCAGCCGATAAAGACGGAAATATTTACACCGGCTTCTCCACCGAAGATACACCGGCTATCGTAGAAGCTACGAAATTCAACCAGGGCATCGTGATTTTCCAGGTCAACAAAATGGTAGATAAGCTGCCCCGCGTGGATATTCCGGCTGACTGGGTAGACTTCGTTATCGAAAGCCCCACCCCCTACATGCTGAACCCCCTTTTCACCAGAGACCCCGCCAAGATTACAAACGACCGCATCATGAAAGCCATGATGGCCATCAAAGGCATTTACGCTGAATACGGCGTGAAAGTCCTGAACCATGGCGTAGGCTTCGATACCGCTGCCGTAGAACTCCTTCTCCCCACCTTCGGCGAATCCCTGGGACTCAAGGGCAAGATCTGCACCCACTGGGTACTGAACCCGCACCCCACCCTGATTCCTGCCATTGAAACAGGCTGGGTACAGGCTGTCTACTCCTTCGGCTCCGAAGTAGGCATGGAAGAATACATCAAAGCCCGTCCAGACATCTTTGCCATCGGACCGGACGGCACCATGCGCTCAAACAGAGCCTTCTGCCAGGCAGCAGGTCACTATGCAGCAGACATGTTCATCGGCTCCACCATGCAGATCGATAAATACGGCAACTCTTCCACCGCCACCAAGAACAACGTGGCAGGCTTCGGCGGCGCACCGAACATGGGCTGCGATGCCAAAGGCCGCCGTCATGTCACCCCGGCATGGCAGAAAGCAGGCGCCGAAGTGGCTAACCGTTTCGAACTCATGGGCGATGCCAACCGCGGCAAGAAACTGGTGGTCCAGATGATTACCACCGTTTCCGCCAAAGGCTTCCCAGGCTTCGTAGAACAGCTTGACGCCGTAGCACTGAAAAAGAACGCCAACCTGGATCTGGAACCGATTATGATCTACTCCGATGACCTCACCCATATCGTTTCCGAAGTAGGTATCGCTTATCTCCATAAATGCCACAACATGGAAGAAAGAATGGACGCTATCCGCGCCGTGGCCGGAAACACCGAAGTAGGCAAACTGGAAGATCCGGAAATCACAAAGAAACTCCGCAAAGAAGGCATCGTCAAACTGCCGGAAGACCTGGGCATCAACCCTGCTGACGCTACCAGAGACCTCCTGGCTGCCAAGAACATGAAAGACCTGGTAGACTGGTCCGGCGGCCTCTACAATCCGCCAGCTAAATTTAGAAACTGGTAATCAGAAATAGAAAGTCATCAGAAAGGGCTGTGAAAAAATGGAAATCATTTTTCACAGCCCTTTTTTGATGACTTATTCTGATGGCAATCCTCCAGCCATGCGTCATCTCGAGGGGAGAGGTCCGCAAAGTGGCGCGGGGTGCTGTACGGCAAGAGCCCTCAAATGACACTCCATCCAGAGGCCGCCGTTTGGCGGTCAGGGCAGCCTTTGCACTTCATCTCTACACGCAGCCTCGTACACCCTTTTGCCGCTGCGCGGCATTTCCCCTCAAGGGGAAACAAGAAATGGTCCCGCTGGACCTTGCGCCCACTTGAGGGGGAGACGCGTCGGTATGGGTGGCAAGGACTTTGGGGTCTAATGAAACGCAGAGCCGGGAGATCTCCTGCCACCATGGGCTTGCTACATTTCGGCGTGAGATTTCTCCACTCCGCTTCGCTACGGTCGAAATGACGGGACGGGGCGGTATCATATATTTCTTCATAGCCCTTTTGGCTTTAGGACTGATGGGGAGACAGTTTCTTCCTTTACCGGACTATATCAGCAGAGAGGCGAAAAGGCCGGGCCGAAATCCTTCCTATGCCGCAGCGCACAATCCATGGAAGCGGAGAGGGGAGGACAGAAGCCTTCATGAAATTCACCTCTCCGGCGCGCCAACCATATAAAAACTCCTGAAGAAAACCTGCTAGAAATCCTGGTGGCAACTATGGCTATACCTGGTCTTCCTTGACGACACAGACATTCCGCTTAGGCGGCTATCCCTGGCCGATTCATCGAAGCAGAACGCCTGAGCCCTACCGTGCATCAGTATGGGACGAATCAGGAGTTTTTTGCGTGAAAACAGCCCTTCGGGGCTGTTTTTTTTATGTACCTCTATGAAAATCATGAAACCTGGAGAGGCCGGATAAGGAGAAGCTGCTGAAGGCGACTGATTCTTACGGAACTTTTATGAAGATAGCTTCCTCTATCTGCCAAATCCGCAGTCACAAAGAAATGCATTTTTAGATTTTCCGGTGGTATTTGTTTTGCCTGTGGCTTTCTCGCATTAAAGGGCAGGTATTCATTTAGCATGGTTAAGTTTACTATTCGATTCCTATTGTCTATTCGGATCGTCAATGATTCTTTTTGCGCCATACATGGTGAGAAATCGTTCGGGCCTGTTGTCATATTTGGAGGAGGTAAGGTCATTTTCCGGCTGGTTGAATTCAGGAATCTGGATGCCCATGATGCCCATAAGTGCATTGAACATCAGGTCATTGGTAAAGTCAGCGTTTTGATGGACTTTGAGTGTATCAAAGGTATGAGGATGATTATCTATGTATTCCTGAGAAAAAATCATATACAGGGGAATGTAAGTAATGGGATATTTGAAGTTTACTGCGTCATGGGTGAGACCATAATCTACCCCTTCTCCGTGATCGGAAAAATAAATGAAAGCTTGGAAATGGGGAATATGGCTGACAGTATTATAGATTTCTGAAACCACATGGTCATTATACAGGATACTGTTATCATAGGTGTCAATGAACGAATTCCCTCCTTGATAAATATTGTATGAAGAAGGATATCTTTCTTTGTAAATAAAGTGATTTCCCATCAGATGGATGACGATTAGCATATGGGATGAAGGATGAATCTGCTTCATGCCTTTTAAAACGATTTCATCATAATCAAAGGTCTTTATTCTTGTCCCGGATTCATTGCCTATATAGCTGTTCATCCACAGGGTCTTATCAGCAGTGGAAGCAATATAGGAAATCGGCGTGTCGTACATGCCGAACTGCATTTGATTGCTGATCCACACTGTATCGAATCCGGCGGCATGAGCAGCTTCCAGGAGGGAAGGGGACTTTTCCAGGGAAATGGTATTATATTGATTTTTGGCAGTTAATGCATAAGTCAAAACCGGTACTGTTTGTGTATAGCAGGAATAGGCGTGATTAAAGAGGATGACATGGCTTTTGTCTTTTATTGAGGAGAGCCAGGGAGTAGTATCGCGAGGATAGCCATAGGCGCCCATATGAAGTCTGTTTTCTGATTCACCGATAACAAGTACATAAACCCCTCCGCCGGGCTGCTCTTTTAGTGTCGAAAGAAGAGAATTCATCTTTGATTGCCGTTTCTCTCTTTGCAGATTATATTGCTTATAGCTTTCCAAATAATTTTTGCTATCAATGTATATATCGGTAAACAGATTTTCGCGGCAGGTATAGAGAAGGAAAATAGATGAGGTAAGAAGTAATATGATTGAAATCCATTTTGCCAAGGCAGATGTAAATAGCTGAGATTTCATATCTGCCCAGGCTTTAATGAAATAAACAGAGACAAAAGTGAAAATGGCCCCAGCCATAAGCACGGGCAACATGTTATGCATCTTCAGATAATTGATGGCTTCGTAAAAGTTTGTCTGGCTTATTGCAAGTATGGTAGATGTTTTTATCCAGCTGCCTGTAATGAAATAGTAACTCCATAAGCATAAGGCAGGACCGATGAGGCATAAAACACCAGCACTATTCAAAAGAAATCGAAGTATGAGTGGTTTTACCATACTGATGGAAACAAGCAGCAGGCCTGCAATCCCGGCAAAAAAGCCAATATAAATATAGACTTCGTATAAATGAATGGGTTGATGAGATAAAGGAAGAATACATAAAGAAGATATAGAGAAGATAAAACATGAACACAGGAAGAATATTAACTTTGGAGGGGGCATGATGCACATCATAAGGATGATGAAAGCAGTAGAGCAAGAGATGAAAGGAATACCTTTTAAAGCAGAAAAACCATAATTATTACATAATTCTGCGGCATATATATGTTCTGCCAATATAGCAGTAATTAATATAAGAAAATACTTGAAATAACTATGAAATTTTGCATGATTCATAGGGCTTTACTCCGAAATTTGAATAATACTTAAGGCATATGAAGGTTATTATTTATATTATTTTAAATTATACCATGTTTAAACTATATGGAAACATGAGAGTAAAAAAGATGCTGCCATTTTATGAGGTCACACTATGATTCGTAGGGAGTGTTTCTCCTCTGAACCTTAGTGTAAAATTTTACTCGGTAGGGGAATTTTTCCAGAAACAATAAAAAAGGA
>ENA-ORRN01002915-ORRN01002915.1-human-gut-metagenome-genome-assembly--contig:-NODE-2915-length-10364-cov-4.279271_pt1 | contig 10364 bp, 8 predicted proteins | sample MGYA00242174_ERZ509132 | MGnify/ENA primary metagenome ERZ509132 (study PRJEB26280, sample SAMEA2338671) | human gut metagenome | biome: human gut; feature: human-associated habitat; material: faeces...
CGCCACGACCTTCTCGGGCGTGATCTCGCGGGAGAAATATACCTTAGCTTTCATCGCATTTTCCTCCTTGCACGGAAAATATCACCTGAATTATAAACCATCGCATGAAATAATGCAACTCTTTGGGGGATGGGACCTGTCTGCGGACGGATCATGTCACGGATGTGTCAAAAAACGGCGAAAAATGCTGTGTAGATATCCTAAAATTCCAAAAAAGTGATGTTTACGATTGACTATGCTATCGTGATAGCGTAGAACAAAACCTGTTGATTTGGTGGGATATAGCAGATAACAAGAAGAAAACGGCAAAATATTGATGTATAGAAGAATGAATATTCATACAAAAGCATTTTGCGTGTGATCCGCCGCTCTCACGAAAACGGCTGCGCGCGCTTAACGGAGACCTTACGGCGGAAAACATCTCCTGAACGCCCCGGATACAGGGGGAGCACGGGCGCGAAAATGCGGCAGAATATGAAGTTTTTACGGCGAAATTTGAATTTTGCTGAAAAAACAAAAGGAGAAAGTGACTGATAGCACAAAAAGAAAGAAGTATTTCTGTGCGGAATGACAATGACCAGAAAATTTCATCGAAAAAACAGGAAAATATGCTTGTGAAAGACTTGACAAGACGAGGATGAATGAATTATAATCCGTCCATAAAAAATGAATAAGCTGTGAACGTACCAAACATACCGCACGAGGGTGCGGCGTACGCGAAAAAGACCATGTGGTCTTTTCTCTGTTCCGAGCCGGAACAGAGAATTTAACTTTTTTGTCGTATTCGGCGCAAGCCGGGTATATAATTTTTGAAAGGAAGATATCAGCATGAAAAAAGTATTGTCTCTGATCCTCGCACTGGCAATGGTTTTCGCTCTGGTCGCCTGCGGCGAGAAGCAGCCTGCCTCCGACGGTGACGCCTCCGGCGACGGCGATAAGTCCGCCCGCGGCAACGTCATTATGACCTTCGGCACCGCCGACACCGGCGGCTCCATGTACCCCGCCGGCGCGGCCGTCTCTCAGGTTTGGACGAACAACGTTGAGGGTGTGAAGTGCAATACCCAGACCTCCACCGGCTCCTTCCAGAACTGCCAGGACGTCTCCACCGGTGAGGTCGACGTCGCGGTTGCTACCTCCGACGTCGTTCTCAACGCCTACAACGGCACCGGCAAGTTCGCCGATATCGGCAAGCTGGACAACCTGCGCGTCATCGGCGCGGTCTACACCTCCGTGCTCAGCGGCGTGGCTCTCAAGAGCTCCGGCCTGACCTACATCCATGACCTGCTCGGCAAGCGCGTTGACTATTCCGGCCGTTCCGTTATCGTCGTCGGCCCGGAGCTGAAGCTCTATCAGTGCGGCGTGCCGAAGGAAATGGCCATCGAACTGTTCCGCCCGTTCGTCATGAAGAAGCTTGTCGAGGACGGCCTTGCCAACAACATCAAGTCTGCCAAGAAGATGATCGATAAAGGCAAGGACGAGGTCTGGGACGCACTCGAGGATATCATCAAGGATCGCCCGGTCATGCTCAACCGCGCGCCGACGCTGCACCGCCTCGGCATCCAGGCGTTTGAGCCGGTGCTGGTCGAGGGCCGCGCGCTGAAGCTGCATCCGCTGTGCTGCACCGCGTTCAATGCGGACTTCGACGGCGACCAGATGGCAATTCACGTTCCGCTGTCCGCAGAAGCGCAGGCAGAGGCCCGTATCCTTATGCTCTCGGCCAACAACCTCCTGCGTCCGCAGGACGGCAAGCCGGTCACGGTTCCGACGCAGGATATGATCCTCGGTACCTATTACCTGACGTACCAGCGCTATGACGTCGATGCGTTTGATACCATCCATGAGATTTTCCCGCTGCTCGAGTGCGGCAAGCTGCCGTATGAGAAGCCCATCTGGGTCAAGAATATCTGGGACGATCCCGAATCTGAGAACTATCAGTACTATCTGCGCACCCGCGGCGCGCTGCTCGACAATGAGACAGATCGCCCGGAGACGATTCCCGGTTCCTATCAGACGCTTTCGCAGGCGGTTGCCGCACTGGATGCAGGTGAAATCCAGCCGGACGAGGTCATCTATGTCTGGAACATCTGGGATTCCGAGGCCGATATCAAGGAAGAGAACCATATCTATATCCGCACCGTCGGCGCGTATGCCCAGCAGGCGCACGAGGCGGGCGATGCCCGTCCGAAGGAATACTTCAAGTATTATCATGATGAGGACGAGGCCATGATGGCTTATGCCGATGGCATGATCGCCATGCACGACCCGATCAAGGTCTGGAAGGAACTTGAGATCGACGGCAAGAAGGAACACCGCATCATCGATGCAACCGTGGGCCGCCTCATCATCAACGATGCGATCCCGCAGAACCTCGGCTTTAAAAAACGCGAGTCGGTCGATGATCTGTTCCCGCTGGAGATCGACTTCGTCGTCGGTAAGAAGCAGCTTGGCAAGATCATTGATAAGTGTATCCGTATCAACGGTTTCACGCAGTCTACCGAAATGCTCGACAAGGTCAAGGCCCTCGGTTATAAATATTCTACCAGAGCCTCCATCACCGTTTCCATCGCGGATATGGAGATCCCGGAGAAGAAGTATGAACTCATTCGTGAGGCCGAGAAGGAGGTCGTCAAGATCGACCGCCAGTACAAGCGCGGCTTCATCACCAACGACGAACGCTACCGTCTGACTGTCCAGCAGTGGGAGAAGTCCATCAAGGACGTCACCGATGCACTGCAGTCGAACCTCAAGCGCTTCAACCCAATCTTCATGATGGCTGACTCCGGCGCGCGAGGCAGCATGAACCAGATCCGTCAGCTGGCCGGTATGCGCGGCCTGATGGCAGATACGAACGGCCGCACGATCGAAATCCCGATCAAGGCGAACTTCCGCGAAGGTCTGTCCGCTCTGGAATACTTCATCTCCTCCCGAGGTGCTCGAAAGGGCATGACCGATACCGCGCTTCGTACCGCTGACTCCGGCTATCTGACCCGCCGCATGGTTGACGTCTGCCAGGACGTCATCATCCGTGAGAACGACTGCGGCTCCACGAACGGCAGCTGGAAGGGCGACTATTATGAGAAGGGCCAGCTGATCGACTCCTTCGGCAACCGTATCCGCGGCCGCTACCCGGTCTACGATATCACCGACCCGAAGACAGGCGAACTGCTGCACTCCAAGGACGTCATGCTCCGCGAGGAGGATGCCGCCAAGTTTACGGCCCACGGCATTGACCGTGTGTACGTCCGCTCTGTCCTCGGCTGCAAGGCCCGTTCCGGCGTGTGCGCACGCTGCTACGGCATGAACCTTGCGACGAGCGAACTTGTCAATCTGGGCGAGGCAGTCGGCATCATCGCTGCGCAGTCTATCGGCGAGCCCGGCACGCAGCTGACCATGCGTACTTTCCACACCGGCGGCGTCGCGGGCGACGATATCACGCAGGGCCTTCCCCGTGTTGAGGAATTGTTCGAGGCCAGAAAGCCGAAGAAGATGGCGCAGATCTCCGAAATCGACGGCGTTGTCGATGTTGACGATTCGCACCGCACGGCGCTGCGCAACATCACCATTACCGCCGACGACGGTGAGGTCAAGCAGTATCAGGTCCCGTATTCCGTCGGCCTGAAGGTCGAACACGGCAAGCGCGTCCGCAAGGGCGAACCCATCACCGACGGTGCGCTGAACCCGCACGACGTGCTGCGTATTTCCGGCGTTGAGGCCGTACAGGATTATCTGACGCAGGGTGTTCTCGCCGTGTACCGTCAGCAGGGTGTTGACATCAACGAAAAGCACATTGAGGTCATCATCCGTCAGATGATGCGCAAGGTTAAGGTCGAAGAGCCCGGCGATACGACGCTGCTGTCCGGCACGGTCGTTGACATGTTCGAGTTTGAAGACGCCAATGCCGCTGTGCAGGCGCGCATTGACGCCGGCGAGACGGATCTCAAGTTTGCAACCGACAGCCTGATCCTCATGGGCATCACGAAGGCGTCCCTTGCAACCGAGTCCTGGCTCTCTGCTGCTTCCTTCCAGGAGACGACAAAGGTTTTGACCGATGCAGCCATCAAGGGCAAGGTCGATCATCTGGTCGGCCTGAAGGAAAACGTCATCATCGGCAAGCTGATTCCCGCAGGCTCCGGCCTCAAGGCCTACCGCGACTTCGATACGCTCACTACCCCGGAATCCATCGTGACCGAGGAAATGATCGACGACGAGAAGCTGTAAGCAAGCAAAGTTTATTTCCGGCAGGCGCGGCGAGAGCCGTGCCTGCCGACTGACAGAAAAAGCACCGTTTTCAACAGATGAAAACGGTGCTTTTTGCATATTCAGCTGGAAAGACCAGCCTGCTTCACAGTGAACGGACTGCAATTTTGGCCGGGGCGGCGGTGCAGACGCAGACGGAATATCCCGTGAACAGCGGCAGCAGCTGCAAATGCACGCCCGGAACAGACGGAAAGACGCAGCCCTGCGAGACGGTGCAGACCGCAGTCAGACCGGAAAGACCCTCGCCGGTATACTTGAGATAGCTTTCCTTTGCGCACCAGAGATCAAAGAAGGGAACATATGCAGTCCGCTCCAGAAATGCGCACTCTGCCGGCGAAAAAAAGCGGCGCGCAAGCGCCTGCTTCTGACAGGCGCGGTGCTGCTGCACGTCGAGGCCGACGGGGGCGCCGGAAAACGCACACAGCCAGTGTCTGCCGCTGTGCGAGAGATTGAAGTGCAGCTGCGGCGCATGCAGGAAATACGGCTTTCCGTGCGTGCCAGATGCAAGCGTCAGATCTGTCTGGGCGGGTGCAGACAACTGCGCCGCCTGCCGCAGCAGCCGGTGCGACAGGCCGGATGTCCCGTCATACGCGGCGCAGTAGATTGTGACCTGCTGCGGCTCAATCATTCGGCGTGTCGGTCAGGACCTTGCCGATGTTCCACAGATGCGCTGCGCGCTGGGCTGCGTCCAGCCGCTCAGCGTCGCGTTCGTAGCGGATTTCCGCTGTGTGCGCGCCGCAGTCGAGACAGGCTGCGTAAAAGCACCAGCCATTTTCTTCTTCCATCAGTCCTGCGCCGCCACAGATGGGGCACTCCTGCAATTCAATCTGTTCGTAAAGTTCCATGTTGTTCGCTCTCCTGTTTCATTTGGATTCTCAGACCAGTATAGTGCAGCTTTTCCGCCGCGTCAACCAAAACCGTGCCTGCGTAATCGCTAAAAACGCTTGCCGATTCAAGCATTGGCTACTTGACGGATGATGCAGTATACCGTTATACTGAGAAAAAACAGAAGGGCGGCGCAGTATGGACAAGCTTACGATCTTTTTTGACCTCGACGATACGCTCTACGACCGCAGGATTCCCTATGAGCGGGCGTTTTATCAGTTCTTCGGCGGAGCATATACGGAAAAGCTGCCGCAGGCATTTAACGCGGTCATTCATCGCGGCTACGAGGTCTTTACCGCTGCGCATACCGGAAGAATCACCATGGAGGCGATGCACATCTACCGCCATCAGACGGGGCTGGCAGACGTCGGCATTTCCATCACGTCGGACGAGGCGCTGCGCTTTCAGGCACTCTACGCCGAGCAGCAGCGGCACATCACGCTGAGCGATACCATGCGCTGCGTGCTGGACCTGTGCAGGGAGCGCTTCGCCGCCGTCGGCGTGATCACGAACGGAAGCGTTGGCTCGCAGACCGGGAAGCTGAAAAGCCTTGGCATGGAGCGCTGGGTGCCTGCGCAGCTGGTCTTCATTTCCGATGCAGTCGGCGTGATGAAGCCCGCGCCGGAAATTTTTCGCATGGCGCAGAAGGCTGCCGGAGGCGGCCCGTGCCTGTTCGTGGGCGATTCGTGCACGCAGGATATCGCCGGAGCCGCCGCCTGCGGCTGGAAGACGGTCTGGATGAATCGGCGCTGCGAAAAGCCGGAGCACGTCTGCCCGGACTACACCGTCACGACTGAACAGGAACTGCTTAGCTGCCTGCAAACGATCGCAGACACCGCACAAGGTTGACACTGCCCCGGACAGATGCTTGTCCGGGGCTTCATGCTGCCTTATAAAAACCCGGCGGCGGAAAACTCCGCTGCCGGGCGCTTGAGGGCAAATTTAGATGTTTCTGACGTTCTCGTCTGCAAGGAAGAACAGCGCCAGCGCACCGGGGCCAACGTGTGAGCCGGTCACAGGCTCATAATCGACCATCAGGATATTCTTGGGCGGCTTGCTGCTGCGGCGCAGGAGGGACGCGAGGATCTGCGCGTCGGGCGCGCAGTCGGCGTGGGCGATGCCGACGGTCTGGTCCTGCGCATCCACAACAAGTTCCTCATACCGCTTGGCAATGGCCTCGACGGCACGCTGCCGTCCGCGAAGCTTGGCGAAACAGACGATTTTTCCCTGCGGGTCGCCCTTTAGAAGCGGCTTAATCTGCAAGACTGTTCCGACAGCAGCCTCCAGATTGGACAGACGGCCCGTCCGGCGCAGATAGCGCAGATCGTCAACGGTAAAGATCTGCGCCATGCGGTGACGCAGCGCGCGAAGCGTCTTATAGGTTTCGTCGATACACATCCCTTCACGGCGGCAGTTGACCGCGCGCATGACAAGCAGACCCTCGCCCAGCGATGCGCTGTAGGTATCGACCAGAAGCAGTTTCCTGTCCGGGAATTCCTCGCGCAGCTGCCGCGCGGCAATCTGACCCGAGGCATATGAGCCGCTGATACCGGAGGACATGCTGACGAACAAAACGTCCTCACCGGCTTCCAGCATCGGCGTCAGAACGTCAATATAGCGCTGCGGCGGGATCTGCGAGGTCGTGACCTTCACGCCGCTGCGCATTTGTGTGTAAAAATCTTTTGCGTCAAAGGTTGCCAGATCCATGCAGGACTGCTCTCCCTTGCCGCTCTGGAAGGTGTAGGGGATGATGGTGATCTGCTCCGAGAGCAAATAGTCAGTCGGAAGATTTGCGGATGTATCGGTAACGATTCTGAACATAACGGAACTTCTTTCTTGATGTAATCTTAAATATTAGATTATCACATTTTGACTGCAATGTCAATTCATCTTTCAAATCTGAATTGCTCTTGCATTTTTTACCGGATGTGATATACTTAGTTCCGAAAGGTGTGTGCAGCAATGAATTTTGACAATGATCTTGTCGTCGGCAAGCTTCGGCGATGGGAAAAGTTTCTCGCGGCCTATCGGCTTCCGGACTGGGACGCCATTCCGGATTTCGGCCTCTATATGGAGCAGGTCGTGCAGCTTCTGAAACAGTATCTGGACTATCTGCCGCCGGAACTCAAGCAGGCGGAGCCCATCACGGCAGCGGCCATCAACAACTATGTCCGTACAAAGCTGCTGCCGGAGCCGCGCAAAAAGCGCTATTACCGCATCCATATCGCGTATCTCATCATGATCTGTACGCTCAAGCAAAGCCTGCGGCTGTCGATGCTGTCCACGCTCCTGCCGGGCGATCTTCCGGAGGAGGATGTCAAAAGGGCCTAAGCTGCGTTTGCACTGCGCCATCAGCGGTGTGCGAAGTACTTCATCGAGCAGGTCCGTCTGACGGCTGCTGCCATGTTTGACCGGGAGGTCACGACGGAACTGAATGTCCGCGACACGCCGGAGATGATCGTCTCCGCTGCGATTTTGAGCGGATTTACGAACCTGTTCGCGGAGAAGCTTGTGCTGCTGGAGGGCAAAACGCTCGTCGACGGCGGAAGCATCGAGGTAAGAAAATAAACCGGAGCCGGCGTTCCCATTTTGGAACGCCGGCTCCGGCTGTCTAAGAAGTTAAATTGTACAAGCAGCGTATTGTTCGGCTTATCCGATGAGGCTGCATACCAGATCGGTGTATTCGCCTGCGTTTTCGACCGGCAGACCGGCCATGAGCAGCGCCTGCGTGTAGAGAATCTTTACCAGATCCTCCGCCTTCTTCTCGTCCTGTGCAACTGCGATCTGCAGCTTCGCAAAAATCGGATGGTCGGCGTTCAGTTCGAGGATGCGGTCGGCCTTCATGCCGGCCTCGGGGTTCATGCGCTTGAAATATTTCTCCATTTCAAACGTCATGCCGCCGTCGGGGACGACGCTGACGGGATGGCTGCCCAGATTGTCGCTCAAGCGTACGTCCTTTACTTGCTCACCCAGCGTCTTTTTGACGAATTCAAGCGTCTGCTTCGATTTTTCGCTCTTTTCCTCGGCAGCTTTCTTTTCCTCTTCTGTTTCGAGGCCCAGATCACCAGCCGTAATGGCCTTGAGTTCTTTCTCCTGATACTTTGCCAGCGTTTGCGGTACGAAACCATCGACCTCATCGGTCATGAACAGCACATCGCAGCCCTTCTGCTGCAGCTTTTCCATCTGCGGCAGCTGGAGCAGCGCCTCGCGGCTCTCGCCGTTGGCATAGTAAATATACTTCTGATCCTCCGGCATGGCAGCGACGTATTCCTTGAGAGAGATCAGCTTGCCCTGCTTGCTCGACCAGTAGAGCAGCAGATCCTGAAGCGTTTCCTTCTTTGCGCCATAATCGGCCAGAACGCCGTACTTGATCTGCGGGCCGAAGGCTGCGAAGAACTTTTCGTATTTCTCACGGTCGTTGTCCATCAGCTTCTGCAGTTCGGTCTTGATCTTCTTTTCGAGGTTTCCTGCGATGAATTTCAGCTGACGGTCGTGCTGGAGCATCTCACGGGAAATATTCAGACTCAGATCCTGCGAATCGACCACGCCGCGCACGAAGCGGAAGCAGTCCGGCAGCAGATCAGCGCAGTTTTCCATGATCATCACGCCGGAGGAATACAGCTGCAGACCCTTCTTGAAGTCTTTGGTGTAGAAGTCATACGGCGCTTTCGCGGGGATGAACAGCAGGGCCTTGTATGTGACCGCACCTTCGACGTTCGCGTGGATGACGGCTAGCGGGTCTTCAAAGTCGAAGAACTTTTCCTTATAGAAATTGTTGTATTCCTCGTCAGTGACATCCTTTTTGTTCCGGTTCCAGATCGGAACCATGGAGTTGAGCGTCTCAACCTCGGTATACGTCTCATATTCGGGCTTGTCGCTCTTTTCCGTGCCCTCCTTCATGCGGCTCTTTTCAACCGCCATGCGGATGGGGTAGCGGATATAATCGGAATACTTGCGGACAAGGGATTGCAGTTCCCATGTTTTCAGGAAGCGGGAGTATTTTTCGTCGTCCGTGTCGGCCTTCAGCTGCATGATCACGTCCGTACCGGCGTTTGCACGCTCACACGGGGTCATGGTATAGCCGTCCGCGCCCTCGGATTCCCATTTCCAAGCCTCATCGGAGCCGTATTTCTTTGAAATGACGGTCACTTTGTCCGCAACCATGAACGCAGAATAGAAGCCTACGCCGAACTGGCCGATGATATCGGTGTCGGCGGCCTTTTCCTTGTCCAGCGCCTGCTTGAACTGCAGGCTGCCGGAGCGGCAGATCGTGCCGAGGTTGTTTTCCATCTCGTCCTTGTCCATGCCGATGCCGTTGTCGCTGACGGTCAGCGTGTGTGCAGCCTCGTCGGGCTTGAGTTCGATCGCAAAATCGCTGCGGCTGAGGCCGACGTTTTCATCGGTCAGTGCCTGATACGCCAGCTTGTCGATGGCGTCGGAGGCGTTGGAAATAATTTCACGCAGGAAAATCTCCTGATGCGTGTAAATGGAGTTTATCATGAGATCCAGCAAACGCTTGGATTCCGCTTTGAACTGTTTCTTTGCCATATTGAATGTCACGTCCTTTGCAGATTAGCACTCGTACTTCTTGAGTGCTAATTGTATTCTAGCACACTTTTCCTCGTTTGCAAGGGGTTTTTACAAAATTCATAAAGTGTTCATAGCGTCGGTTGATGCTATGCCGCAAAAAACCAGCAGCGCCCGCATGGGCACTGCTGGTTTGAATTATGCCTTTGCCATCAGTTCGGCAGCGGGCATGAGGCCGCTGACGTCGGCCTGCGCCATGCTTCCTGCGTCAAACAGCGCTGCAACGTTCGGTTCGATCGGCAGCCGCGCGAGAACCGGCAGCGAGAATTGCAGCGCCAGTTCGTCCAGCTTGCTCTTTCCGAAGATCTCCACCTTTTTACCGCAGTCCGGACACTGGAAATAGCTGTAGTTCTCCACAAAGCCATAGACCGGTACGTTCATCATCCGCGCCATGTTGACGGCCTTGGAGACAATCATAGACACGAGGCTCTGCGGACTTGTGACAATCACCACACCGTCAACCGGAAGCGACTGGAACACCGTCAGCATCACGTCGCCCGTTCCGGGCGGCAGATCGACGAACATATAATCCACATCGCCCCAGCAGACATCCGTCCAGAACTGCTTGACCGCGCCCGCAACCACAGGCCCGCGCCAGACGACCGGGTCGGTTTCCTTGGGAAGCAGGAGGTTGA
>ENA-ORRN01002925-ORRN01002925.1-human-gut-metagenome-genome-assembly--contig:-NODE-2925-length-10342-cov-3.312142_pt1 | contig 10342 bp, 5 predicted proteins | sample MGYA00242174_ERZ509132 | MGnify/ENA primary metagenome ERZ509132 (study PRJEB26280, sample SAMEA2338671) | human gut metagenome | biome: human gut; feature: human-associated habitat; material: faeces...
CAACCGCTCATACTCACGATAAACATACTGATTATTATCATTATCGACAAGAGTCTTAAAAACTTATTCTTCATTTTCAATTTTCCTTTCTGCGGCAACGTTTAACTAAAATCATAAACACAAACGCTATAATTCCAAGGCTTGTATAAAAAGAATATACACAGTTCAAAGAGCCGCGACAACCTGTATTTTCCGTTTCACTGCTCTTTTCTCCGATTTCCGGTTTAACTACGTCTATATCGTCAACGACGTTCGGGTCGTAGTCCTGCGTTGCAATCTCTATGGTGGCGTCAAGCGAATAAACATTTACCGAATCGACTAAAACAGCCGAGCCGTCATCTGCCGAAAAAGTCAATTTTCCTCGAACGACACTCGTCGGCAACTCAAACTCCGCAGCATATTCGAGAGCAAGTTTCACAGGCTCGTTTTCGGCTGCATACCCGACGTAAAGACGTCCGTTCTGAACGCGGACGCACATAATACCCGATTCTCCGCCGAATATTTTTTCTTCGCGAGCGCCGGAAGAAATCTTTTTAAGTCCTTTACCGATAACGCTTCCTTGTTGAACGGCAATACCTGCTCCGTTCGGTAAAACGATGTTCAGCTTCCCGTTTATTAACGATTTTACCTGTGTATACATAATAAAATCGCCGAATTCGTCTTGCGTTGTAATTTGTGATTTACACGTAAGCAATATGCTTTCGCCAACCTGCTGCACATCGTTATCTTTCTGCAATTTCTGTGCAGCGTTTGTATTCTTCGCGTTGATATTGTTTACCGAAAAACTTCCTATACGGAATGATGCGGAATTATGTCCGGCAACCGCCATATACCCTTTCGTATCACTGTATTCGAATACTCCGCGCAAAACATTCATTTCTGCGGCAGACGCATCGCTCGGGGCAAAATAAACTTCCAACTTACCTTCGATGACAACAATCATTACGTTGTAAGTTATAAGATTGTTCTCCGAATCACGATTATTCCAGAACGATACGTCGCCCGTAACCGACTTACCCGAAACACCGCCTCCTCCGGCAATTTCCATTCCGCGCGGCTTTTTGGTAAATACGAGGTACGGCGTATCCCACGCCGCCCCGGACAAAGTCTGTCTGGCAAACGAAAACAAAACAGCCGTTTCGTTTTTTGCCGCATCATCGGTAACCGTAATGGAAAAACGACAAATAAACTCGCTGTATTTTTGTTTCGGTCCGAATAACATGTTTACGTCGCTTTCCGAAAACTGAACGTAATTTTTTTCTTGTCCTGCTTTGTATATCGGGCTTGTACATCCTTGCATCAGCCAATCTTTTCTGTTTACGTAGTATTGATACAACGTCACTCCCGATTCCTCGTATGTGCGAACTCCTTTGAAATTTATCGCCTGGTCTTTCGCATCTATTGCGGAATCATAATGATAACTTTGCAGTTTCGCGTTATCAAAAACCACATAACCGGTTTCGGTTTCATCTGCGGAAACGTGCGCCGTTCCGATTTTGAAAGAGCCGGAGAAATCACCGCCTTTCAACGTATATACGCAATCGTCTGCCGTAATTACGATTCTTCCGTCGCTGTATCCTTCAAATAAAATTTTAACGTCTTCGGCGTTCACAAGCCTGTTCGGTGCGGTAGTTTCCGTTATTTTTCCCGAAGAAACACTGACGGCTCTGTATTCGCCCGCCCCGACTTTTTCCAATCCGGCAAAAAATTTTCCGTTCCCCAATTCCATACCGAAAACCGTGGATGAGGAAATATTAGACAGATCTGCTTCTATTGAAAAACCAAACTGCTTATCTACAAGCGAATCGCGAACGATACCGCGAGAGTTTGTTATGCTTCCGCCTGATTTTCCCGTAATAATTTTTACGTCTGCGGTAGGACCGATGGCAAGCATAGAAGAATCGAAATACGTTACAGCCCATTTTGCATCGGGAACTTTTACGTTATCGAACATAAACGCGCTTTCGGTAAAGTTGTCTTCAAACACGCTTTTCCCGTTTTCTTTTACGACAAAATCCGTAACGGTGGCTTTAACGTTTCCCATAGAAGAAAAACCATAATACCCGTCGCACTCCAGATTATCATACGTCGCCTGCGGAACCGACGGACATGTTGTACCCGCTTCGTACATGTAAAGTTCGAGCTTATACATTGTTGCCCCGTCGCTTTCGCGAGGTTCGTCGTTTTTAGTCAATATATATCGCATCGAAGTTCTGCCGAAGTTCCACGGCGAGACACGGTAAGTAGCGTAATCATCCATAGTCGAAGCGGCAGGTCCTCCGCTCGTTCCATTCTTATCATCCATAAGACGAGTAGAATCGGCGAAAAACCACGTTCCGACATCGGCATATTCCATAGATGTATTATATCTCGGCAACCCGAAAACGAAAGCCAACCAGCCTCCGCCGCTCACCTGAATATCAAACGTAATTTCGGTATTACCGGTAATTTTATGCAACATAGGGCTGACGCAAGCGCCCCATCTTCCGTTATCGCCGTCATATCGCAACGAATATCCGCCTGTCTGCAATTTTGCATTTACAGGCTCGGACCACCGTTCCGAAAACGTATTGCCGTCGAAATCGTCGGAAAAAACATCTGCCTGCGTTTCTGCCGCATATGCTTTATTTATCTCCGGCGAAAACACACCGGTTGTCAGAACCGTGATTGCGCCAAACAAAACCACGAATACTGTTACGAAAAATTTCTTTATAATGTTTTCACGAAAATTATTCTTCATGTTTTTACTTCCTAAAACTGTACATCCGGCGTAAATTTTTCCACAAGTATACGAACAGCTATAATTACAGGCAACAGTAACATCGAGAACATCATTCCTATTGTTGCAGCTTGTATCATATTGCCCGATCCGCCCGTATCTACGCTGGTAAAAATATACCAGCCGATCGTCATAAACTTATTGTCGATACCGGGATTGACGGCAATCAACATAGGTTGAAGAGTGAAGCTCAAAGGACTCGTCACCACGCCTATCATAAATACGCCGACTGTGGGCATTACAAGGGGCAACACGATAGACCATGCTTCACGCAAAAATCCGATTCCGTCCAGGCGAGCCGCCTCGATGATATCTTCGGGTATACGTTGCATAGCCCCACATAAAATAACGGTATTGCCGCCTAAACCTGCCCAAATGCAAAACACAGTTATAATTCCCCACATCTTATCGGAATTATATCCGAGCCAATCGGTAGGATGTCCCGTAATTTTTTCGATAACCAATGCAATCGGTCCGAAATCGGAGCTGAACATATGCCTGACCATCATGCAAAGCACGACAAGAGATATAATGTTCGGCAAGAAAAACACGACCTGAAAAAATTTACGAAATCTGATCTTCTTATAAAAACTATACGAAATCACAAACGTAACGGGAAGAATAATCACATTAATCAGTATTGCACGGAAACTGTTAACGAAAGCATTAAACTCTCCAGGGTCGCCGCCCAGAATCATCGATTTAAAAACCGAAATATAGCCGTCGAACCCTCTCCAGACGTATGAAGCCGTAGGCACGTCGAAACGTTTGAACGTAAGCAATATCGTATCAAAATTAACGTACACCCAGAAAATTATAAAATTGATTACGGGAATAATAATTAGTTCCGCAATAAAAATATACTTTCGCGTCGTACGGTTTAATTTAAATTTCTTTTTCTCTGCGGAAGCCGCCGTATTCATGGTTTACTCCTACTCTATGCCGAGTTCTGTTTTCCAGGTATTAAAATACGTTTTAGTAACGGAATATACGTTCTTACCGTTATTTTTACCCACCATAATCTCTTCGCCCGTCATCGTGCGCATATCGTTGATGATCGACGAAGTAGCCGTTCTGCCAAACATGGACGGATGCTTATAAAGATACATAGGCGAAACGTCTTCTATGTCTTTATTTGCAGGATAATTTGAAAGACGGATATCCGAGCCGAAATACAAATCAAGATAACTCTTCGTATACGCGCCCCATTCATAATCCGGCAATAATTCCAGCGGATTATAATCGAATGGTCTCATCGTACCTGTTCTTTTTGTAAAATCAAGCAACATTTCTTCGTTGCACAGATAAATAAGGAAATCCTTAGCCAAGTCCTTATTTGCGGCACCGGACGGAATAAAAATCGTCTCGTCGTTCATGAAATAATTGATGTTTGCCGTTGTTCCGTCATCTTTTTTCATTGCAGTCGTTCCGTCGTCATAAAGCGGCATGCTCATCATCTTGAATACATCGTTTTTATTCGTAATGTACTCCTGCATTTCTTTGTAACTGAAGGAACCTGCAAGTACGAGTGCGCTTTCCCCGCGGGCAAAAATCTTTTCGGCATCCTGAACGCTGTGTTCGGTAATGTTATCGACGGTGTTTTTCCAGTTTCCGTCTTCTCCGATAATAAGAGTACGCCACTGATCGATTGCTTTTTGTATTCCGACCTGTTTCCAGACTTCCGCGCTTTCAAAATTGTAAAAATCATAATATGCGCCGTCGCCGTCTTTTACGGTTAATAAATTTTCCTCGTAAACTCCCTGATATTGCGCCCACCAAACCGACATAAAGTATTCAAGCCAGTGCATTCCGTCGGAAAACGGTAACGAAAACGGTTTAATTCCGTCGTTTCTGGCAAGAACATCGGTGCAATAAGCGGCAAGTTCGTTTACAGTCTTCGGTGGTTCGGTCCAGTATTCTCCGAGCGTAAAGTTACCTCCGTCTGGCTGCACCGTATGCTTCGTCGTAAGCAGTATGGATTCGTTATAAGCGAAAGAAATCCCAACGCTTGCCCACGGCAGCATCCACGGATAATATGCACCCTGCCCGTAAATGCGTTGCGAATAGTTCTTCTTCATTACATCGGCATCGAGATAATCTTTAATTTTACGTTTTCCCTCGGAAGTATTCACCTCCGCCTCGTACACCGATTCGAGATTTTCGATATACCCGAGCGACACCCATTCCGTCCAGGACGCAGATCCTTGCGTCATATAAATATCCGCAAGATTCTGCCCTGATTTAAGATAAGTATTCACCGTATTCGTAATCTGCGTATCGGGATACAATTGGTATTTAAAACCGGGATGTTCTTCCTGATATTTCTTTGCCGCATATTCAAGCCATTCGGTACCGTATCCACCCTCGAAATAGCGAATCGTGAGAACTCCGCTTTGCGGTTTGTTCGTTGTAGTACTGCATGCCGCAGCACTCAATACTACAGATGCCGATAATATTCCGGCAAACGCCTTGACTAAAAATCTTTTTAAATTCTTCATTTTTTTACCACCTTGATATTTTTTGTGTGTTGTTTTATCCTTTAATTCCGCCGCCCATACTGAAATTCATAATTTTTTCCTGAAAAGCCGCAAACAGAATAACCACGGGCATTACGGATATGAGCATTGCGGCAAAAAGTTTCGGATAATCCCCGGAAAATTCGGAGAATCCAAGGGAAACCTGGGAAGATATATTGTAAATTCCCACCGACAAAGTCTGATGTGACGGTAAATAGAGATAGGGGGTCATATAATCGTTCCAAATACCGATAAAACCAAGCAACCATTGCGCGCCGAATACAGCCGAAAGTTGCGGCAAGTATATCTGTAAAAATATACGCCAGTTTCCGGCTCCGTCGATTTCGGCAGCCTCGTGATAAGTTCGCGAAGTATTCTGAAACACACTGCCGAACAGCAGAAATGCAAATCCGAAACCGCTCGTTGCCGTAAGAAGTATTCCTGCCATATTGTCATATATGCCGATCTTTACAAACAGATTATATTGCGCAGGTAAAGTGCCCGTTATATTCACAAGCATAGGAATCATTGCCACCCAGTACAATACATGTTTGCCTTTGAAATCGTGTATTGCATAAGCATAAGCAGTACAGGCGCAGAAAAACAAATTGATCAACGGCATAAAGATTGATAAAATTGCCGAATTGAAAAACATAGCGCCCAAATTGAATTCCGTAAAAATCTTTCCGTAATTTGTCGCAACAGAACCTATTGCGTCGATAGGAAAACCCCAGGGATTCGCAGAAAATTCAATTTTGTTTTTTAAAGAATTGAAAGCAAGCCATACAAAAGGAAAAATGAGGGTAACAGCATAGACGAAAAATATTATGCACAACACGGTAAGTATCGCATTATGCTCTCCCCTCGTCTTTTTTTTCACTTTTATCGGCATATTGCCGTTTAATTTGCGTGTCATACACTTCTCCGAATGTCAATTTCAGTCTTTTGTCAACGATATATCGGATAATTGAACGTTTACGGCTTGCCCACAGTCGCCTTTCGAGGCAAGAATTAATGCAAAATTATCTGTATCTTCGGCAACCGTTATCTGCAAAGTAACGCTTTTCGATTGAGCGGCGTGCGTAACTTCCGCCGCATTAGCGCTGATCAGTCCTCTTGCCCCGTCATACGTTATTTTACCGTTCACGCATACGCCGCCGTAAACAAGACCGGTAAACCAATAATTACCCGACATATTTATCGCTTCGATATTCAGCCGCAACGTATAAGTTCCGGCTTTTACCCGTCCGAAGCAAAGCGCGATTTCCGACCACGCCGTAGGCGTTACTACTTGCAAAGCGCCATTTGAGACGTTCGCGCCGGTTGCTGCTTTTGTAACCGCCAGTAAAAAAGATTTTTTATCCAATCCCCCGGCATATCCCGTCAGACTGCCGTCTTTTCCTATTACAGCAATACCTGCGCCATAGTTATCTATATTGTAACCGTAAATCGCAGAGTCTGTAAAATTCAATTCTTTAGTAAGTTCCTCTTTCACAAACGCGAACGATTCCAAAGTGATAGAAAACGCTTTGTTTTCGGTTCCCCACGTTTCAAGCATCAAACCGAAATTCGTCTGAGCCGAAGCGACGTCGATAAACATAGTGTACGTTCCGCCCGTGGTAGAATTTCCGCTGCCGCTATACAAATAAAAACCGGCTTCGTGAATGTTTCCGTAAGGATTTTCCGATTTCGCATACGCTTTATCGGTAAAAATCGTCTGCCAATCGTTTCCCCAGTTGAGCGCGTATAAATAGCCTTTGAAACAATCCCAACTCAAATCGCCGCCAAGGCTCAAAGTTACGCGATATCTTCCTGCATCTATATTGCCGAGATAAAAACTTACAGCCGTCCCCGACGCGGGCACATACGCTTTGACAAACTTAAGCTTGTTATCGGCGGTTTTTTCTATGCTCATGTTGAATGCGCGAAGATAAACGTTTGTGCGCTCGATATCATAGAAATTGCCGTGTTTTGCGGGATTTATCGCGTCGCCGTAGTTTTCGTCCGTCGTGCCGCCAAATTCCTTTACCGTAATACAAAGAGTTCTGCCGATAGGAAGTCCGTCGATTTCCGAGGAAATGACAAGATATACCGTGCCGGCTTTTTTCGCAATTAATTTACCGTCTTTTATCTCTACTATTTCCGAAGTATCGGTTTCGTCGGCGGGTTCGGCTGTTTTATACTTATAAACGAACGTCATATCGTCGGTCAGCGGAATAGGTTCAAAATCATACGATGCTCCCTTTACAAGAATATTGTCCGAATACATATTCGAGTTTATGGAGATTTCTCCGAGTTCCACCGTGAGATTTCTGGTGATCGTGAACTGTTCGCCTGTCGAACTCGTTAATTTAAGCGTCAACGTAATTCCGCCGGGTTTTAAACATTGCAACTGTTTTTTCCCGTTTTCGTTTTCGATTATGCGTGCGCTTCCGCCGTTCTCGCCATTGCTTGCGACAGTCCATTCGCATGTATACGGCTGCCCGCTTTCCGCTTTGTTTTCATACGTTACGATTTCATTCAAATCGCGAACGTCGCCGCTCTTTAACGTTTCGTCTTCATCTACTCCGGAGATATCGGCAGAAGTTATATCGGGCAATTTTTTAAACTTAAATGCATCAAGGAATATCGTATAATCAACTTCCGTTCCGCCGCAAAGTTCGATACCGAAATTATCCGCGTCTTCGGTAATGGTAATAGTGCTTGTAAACACATTTCCGTTACGAACTCCCGTATAAATATCGCCGTACGGAGCAGAACCTCTCGTATATGCAGCGCTGCCGAACGTCGTTTTATAGTTTTCGTTCCAGATAATCGGGTAAATATGTCCGTGGAACTTATCCCATTTACCTATATCGTCTCCGCGTAACGTAAACGACACTTCATAAGTGCCCTTTTGCACCCTTCCCAACATAAACTGCACAGAGCCTTCCCACGAAGGTGCATACTCATGCGTAAATTTTAACGCTTTTCCGCCGTTATAAGTTTCGATTACGGGCTTCCAGTTATACGTTCTGAGATATACGGAAGTTCGTCTTACATCGTAAACAAGTTCGGCAAGTTGCGTAACGTCGGTTACATAAGAATAATCGTCTTCGTTTTCGTCGAACGGATTCGCAATCACGGAAAACTCATAATTTTTTTCAAGAGTTTTTCCGTTATATACGGTAGATACGTTCAGCTTAATGTTTTTGCCGATTTTTTTAGGAATCAGCTTTCCGTCTTTCAATTCTATGAATTCGCTGTCATTTTCGCCGTTAGCGGCAAAACGATAGCTATATTCGCACCCCGCTATTTCTTCGGGTTCAAACGTATATTCTTCGCCGATAATCAAAACCCCGTCGGAATAAACGTCTGTATTCACGGCAAAGTCTGCAAGTTCCAACGAAAACGACCTGATATTCAACGTATATTGTCCCGACGTTCCGTTGTCGTCATAGAGTTCTATTCCGAAATTTTCATAATTTTTATCCAGCTCAAACTCTACTGCGTATTTAGTACCCGTCGTTTGTATATCGGAAAGTTTTCCGAAATCCAAGCCCCCTATTGTATCGGAACGAATTCCGTATTCATACTCCGCAGAAGTGCTTTTATATTGAGCACCGTTTATCTTACCTTGAAAATCACCTTTGACTACCTCTAAATCGACGGTAAAAATATATTTACCCGGCGTTAAATTCCATGAACCGAAACATACGTGCGTCCAATGCGCAAAATCGGTATTTTTTTCAACGACAAGCATTTTTTTATTTACATCGTACGAATCGATAAATATATCGGTATTATGCGACGTTACTTTCGTACCCGTATAATCCAGCCATGCATCTGTACAAATCCCGTTAACAAGGCATCTGTTTGCTTTGGCATACATAAAATCTTCGCTTTTATCGTTCAATTTTACAACATTAAACGTTTTTGTTGCTTTTAAATCATTGCCTTTTACTTGCGCCGTAACGGTGACCGTACCTGTCTCTTTACCCGCAATCACTCCGTTTTTATCTATTTTGGCAATGTTTTCGTCGTCTACACTCCATTCCAATTCAAAAGGACTTGCATCCCACGGCGCATATTCGGTTTTTAAGGCGTAAGAATAATTACTATTAAGTCTGAAATCGTACCCTGCAATAATCGCTCCGCTTTCCACGTCGCAAATCCGAAGGGTTTCAACTGTACTGATTACGGTCAGTGTTACTGTCTCTTTTACAGCACGTTGACCCTTTTTATACACGGTAATGTCTGTATTTCCGGCACCCGTAAATGTAACCAAGCCGTCGGAATTCACAGTTGCTACTTTCTCGTTTGAAGAATGCCAGACAAGCGTGGCTGAAGCATCCGAACACGTCGCCGAAAGTTGAATGTTTACGTCGGAATACGCTACCGTATTTGTTTCGGGCATTCCGGTTAAAGTTATTGTATCGGTTATAGATCTCTCGTCCTTCACCGTAAGAAGTGCTTCCGACTTTATTTCCGAATTATCCGCAAAAGTCGCCGTAATCACAACCACCCCGCTGTCTATGAGCGTAACTTTGCCGTTCTCGTCTATCGTTGCCACATCCTCGTCACCCGAAGTCCAAAGAACGTTTCCATTACCTTTATCAAACTTTACACCGAGTTGCAGTGTGTTTTCGGTATCTGTTATGGTTACAATTCCGTTTTCAGGCACACCTGTAATCGAAAGACCGGTTACCGACACATCTTCAGTACATGCAATAGCAAAAATCATAGACAATGACAACATTGCAATAAGAAGATATACCTTAATTCTGTTTGTTCTCTTCATTTTCTTGCACCTATTCCTTTATAGTATACTGGCGATGCTATACCTGCATCGCGTTTCGATTATATCATATGGCAATTTATTATTCTACAAATAACAAAATAAGAAATCACAAAATTGTGATATTTTGCTTGCGTTAGTAATAAAAAACTGTTATACTGAAACTATGAAAAAAGATCTTCTTAATTCAAAAAGCATTAATCAACCTTATAATTATACAAAATTATGGAATCAAATTTCCACAAAACACTTGCATGAATCCTTTGAAGT
>ENA-ORRN01002931-ORRN01002931.1-human-gut-metagenome-genome-assembly--contig:-NODE-2931-length-10332-cov-2.476404_pt1 | contig 10332 bp, 7 predicted proteins | sample MGYA00242174_ERZ509132 | MGnify/ENA primary metagenome ERZ509132 (study PRJEB26280, sample SAMEA2338671) | human gut metagenome | biome: human gut; feature: human-associated habitat; material: faeces...
TGTTCTCTTGCATCTCGTGAGAAACGGTTGCGTCGATACCGAACCGTTTTTCTCCCCGCGCCGCACAAGGATGCTGTCGATGGGTCTGCCCGCTTTAAGCGCCTCCGTAACGGCATTGCGCCCTGCTATGACATCTCTTTCTCTCTCGTTTTCCATGAACAAACCTATTCCTTTCCGCGGCTTCAGAACACGTCTGCGGCCGAAATTCGCAATACTATCGCAGTATATAGTAGATTATAGCATACTTATATTTGCCATTGCAACCGAAACGCACAATTTAGCGCGGTTTTTGCGCCTAAAACCGCTGTGTTTTTGGGCAGTTTTTTCGCCGCGCTCTTTTCGTCATTTTGACGGTGCTTTTGCGCGTTCATTTTGCTTGGCATAATTATTCATTCGAGTTGCATATCTTCTCACATCTTGCTGTATATGAGCCGGCCTTTACATTTATACAATCTGTAATATGCACGGCAGAAGTATACACACAGCGAGCTTTCCACAGCGTTTTCCGTTTAAGCTGTGGAAAACTCTGTGGAAAGTGTTAAAAACCCGCTTTCGGTGCTCTTTTTACTTTCCACAGCTTTTCACAATGTAAAATATTATGTAAACTACTCCGTCGAAAATACCGCTTTTTACCGTTTTTTCACAGAATACTCACTATAAACCGTGTGTAAAATTTGCGTGAAAAGCCTTGTGTTTGCCCGAAAAAATGTCCCTATATATGGTGTTTTTGCGAAAAACAGCGTTTTAACCTCAAATTAGAACTATTTAGGCGAAATCCTAGGCGGCGAGATTTTCCGTTTAAGCACATTTTGTGAAAAAAAGCAAGGCGGCAGGCTTTACACGGTTGTTTTTTCGCCTAAAATCGTGTAAAATGAAAATAGCGAGCAGAAAGACACCGGAAAGCTGCGCACTTTTTAGATGTGTCCCACAAAAAAGCGGGGCCGCACAAACCGTAAGCCACGGCAATTAAAACAAAAGACATTTTTCGGATAAACATGCACTGTATACAACTATAAGAAAAGAGGAACCCAAAATGCGTGAAGACATTTGCTCTATACCGATCAGTGAAATTTTCGAGCCGAAGGACGGCTGCCCGTTCTGCCGCATGCGCGACATGCTCGAGGACCGCATGGCCACCTACATTACCGGTGCGGCCATGATGGAGCCTGACGTGCGCGTGGAAACGAACCGTCTCGGCTTCTGCCACCAACATTTTGAGCAGATCTTACAGCGCGGCAGCCGCCTGTCCGTCGCCCTTATTCTCGAAAGTCTCTTGGACGAAGCCGGCAAAGAGATCCTGCCCGAGGACGACAAGCTCGCGCCGAAAAAAATTCTCGCCGCCGCAGATCGTCGTGCGCACAGCTGCTTTGTCTGCGAAAACGTTGAGAAAAACATGCAGCACCTCAGCGCCACGGTTATCAAGCTCTGGCAGAGTGAGCCGGAGTTCCGCACACTGTACAGCGAGCAGACGCACATCTGCCTGCCGCATTACAGCTTCATTTTGGCTGCTGCGCAGAAAATGCCGCGTAAAAACTTTCAGCCGTTTGCGGCAGAAACCAAGCGCCTTGCGAAAAACTATCTCGATACCGTCAAGGCCGACACCACCCATTTCTGCCGCATGTTCGATTACCGCAATGCGGGCGGCGACTGGGGCAATTCCCGCGATGCCATTGAGCGCGCCATCACGTATCTGACGAGCCGAGAGCCCACCGTCACCACCAAAACGGAAGGCAAAAACCGTTGATGCGCTTCACCCCGCCCGATGGCGTTTTAAACCTCGCCCAAACGCTCGACTGCGGGCAGTCGTTCCGCTTTTATCCCGTCACGCTCGAAAACAACATTCCCGCATGGCGCGGTGTGGCATTTTCCCGCGGGCTGACCGTCTATCAAGATGAAAATAACGACCTCGTTTTAGACTGCACCGAGCAGGAATTTCGTGACATTTGGTTTGATTATTTCGATTTTAACACAGATTACAAAAAGTCCCGCGAAGTGCTTTCCGCTCTGCACCCCGCGCTGAAAGAAGCCGCCGAATTCGCGGGCGGCATCCGCATTTTAAAGCAGGAGCCGTTTGAGGCGCTGTGCTCGTTCATTATCTCGCAGAACAACAACATTCCGCGCATCAAGGGCATTATAGAGCGCTTGTGTCTGCATTTCGGCGAGCCGTTTCTTTATCATAACGAGACCCGCTACGCATTCCCGACACCGAAAAAATTGGCCTCCTGCACGCCGGAAGACCTCGCTCCGCTGCGCGCGGGCTTTCGCGCGAAATATCTCATCGATGCCGCAAAGCGCATCGCTTCCGGCGAGATCGATTTAGAAGCCGTGCGCAAAATGCCTCTTCCCGATGCCAAAGCGAAATTGCAGACGATTTCAGGCGTCGGCCCAAAAGTCGCGGACTGCGCTTTACTCTACGGTCTGCACCGCACGGAGTGCTTCCCGATGGACGTGTGGATGAAGCGCGCCGTATCGCTTTTGCCGAGGCTTTCCCCCGCAGATTTCGGTGAAAACGCCGGCATCGCGCAGCAGTATTTATTCCACTATGTGCGCATGCACCCCGAGCTTTTCAAATAAATAATTCGTCCGGGACCGGCGGCAGGTCATCGGGTATCGCCGCCATACTTCTTTTTATGATCTTCGCCATTTCTTCCGGCGTTTCCGGGCAGCCGTACAAAAGCCATTTGCGCGTCACGGCAAAGTACCCCGCTTTCACAAATTCAAAATGATATTCCATGCAGTGCTCGCTCTCGATGCCGAGCCGCCGAAAAAAAGGCTTGAAGACGTTTTCAAACAGCGTCTGATAGCCTTTTTCCAGTTCTGCCGTGCCGAATTTCTCAAAATACGCCCGGTAAAAAGTCCTGTCGCGCTTTGCCTCGCGCAGCGTCGCCGCCACATATGCTTCGGAGAAGATATTCGGGTCGCCGTGCATCTCTTCGTGTATCCGCTCTACGGACTCCGTCCATTTCTCCCTTACGATTGCTGTTATCAGCGCGGGTATGTCCGCATAGTGCAGGTAAAACGATGAGCGATTGATGCCCGTCGCCTCACAAATTTCCCGCACGGAAATTTGATTTGTTTTTTTATTGAGCACCATTTTCGTAAACGCCTTGCGGATGCGCCGGTCGGTCTCCGCAAAGCCGTATTCGCCCGCAAAAGTCGAAAATCCCCTCTAAAAATCAACTGAATTTTCATATTCTGTCCATGACTTTTTCCCGCGCTTCTGTTATACTTTAATATAGAAACCAACGCAGTATAAGGAGACGGTACGATGGGCGCATTTGTAGAATTTGAAAATGTATCGAAAATTTATAAAACCGGCGACGTAGAGGTGCACGCCTTAACCGATGCAAGCTTTGTAATTCAAAAGGGCGAATTCTGCGTCATCGTCGGTGAATCCGGCGCGGGAAAAACGACGCTTTTAAATATTCTCGGCGGCATGGATACGCTGTCTAAAGGCACCGTCCGCATGGACGGACGCGACATCAGCCACTTTAACCGCACCCAGCTTGAAAACTATCGACGCTATGACATCGGCTTTGTCTTCCAGTTTTATAACCTCATCCCGAATTTAACGGCGCTCGAAAACGTGGAAATTGCGGCACAGCTGTGCACCGATGCCATCCCCGCTGAAGACGTGCTCCGCGCCGTCGGTCTCCATGACCGCATGCAGAACTTTCCCGCACAGCTCTCGGGCGGTGAACAGCAGCGTGTTTCCATTGCCCGCGCACTTGCCAAAAAACCGAAGCTCCTTCTGTGCGACGAGCCCACCGGCGCACTCGATTACGAGACCGGCAAATCTATTCTAAAGCTTTTGCAGGATACCTGCCGCCGCGACGGCATGACCGTCGTCATCATCACGCACAATGCGGCGCTTGCCGCCATGGCAGACCGCATCATCCGCGTAAAAAGCGGCCACATTTACTCCGTTCGCATGAACGAGCACATCACGCCTGTGGAACAGATTGAATGGTAACGCGAAGGGAGCCGGAAAACGCATGACAAAAGCACTCAGAAAAAACACGCGGCGCAGCATTTCGGGCAGCCTTGGGCGGTATATCGCTATCCTACTCATCATTATGCTGGGTGTGGCGTTTCTCACGGGTCTGCGAGATACCCGTCCCATCATGTCCGCCACCGAGATCGCCTATGTGAAAAATACGAAGCTCTACGATCTTCGCCTCATCTCCACCATCGGCTTTGATGCGGACGACGTTGCCGCCGTGCAGAAAGCCGACGGTGTGGTTGCCGCCGCAGGCAGTGTGAATGCCGATTTCATCTGGCAGCACGACAACAAAGAGCGCGTTTACCGTGCACATATGCTGACAGATAACATCAACGAGCCTGTGCTCACTGCCGGACGTATGCCTGAAAACGGCAGTGAGTGCCTTATAGATTCCAGTCGCTTTTCGGAAGGCATGATTGGACAAACGATCGAAATTTCCGACTCCAACGACGAAGATACAAAGAAAAACTTCAAATACAGCACCTACACCGTGGTCGGCCTTGCAGATTCTCCGCTGTACATCCACACGCTGCGCGGCACCACGTCGCTTGGCGACGGCACGCTGCAGGGCTTCGTTCTCATCCCGGAGGACGGCTTCGATTTCGAGTATTACACAGAATTATACGTTACCTGCACCGATGAATTCCCGCTATACAGCGATGATTACGACGATTACATCGATACGTTCTCCGATACTGTCGAAGCCGCCGCCACCGCTTCCGTCAACGCGCGTTTTGATCGTCTCACGTCCGACGGCAAAGCCGAAATTTCAGACGCCGAGAACGAACTGAACGACAAAAAAGCCGAAGCCGAAACGGAGCTTGCCGATGCCAAAGCACAGCTTGCCGATGCAAAAGAGACCATCACCTCCGGCGAAACGGAACTTGCCGACGCGAAAAAGCAATTGGACGATGCCAAAGCACAGTTGGATGCAGGCGCAGAGCAGATTCAGCCCGGCTTCACTTCGTGGGAAAGCGCCCTGCAAAGCGGCTTTGACGCATATTACAGCGGCAAGCAGCAATTAGAAGATGCCCTTGCGGAGGGTCAGGCGCAGATCGACGCCGGTTACGCGCAGCTGCAGGAAAACGAAAAGCTCTACACTGAAAAATATGCCGAATTCACGTCCGGCAAAGAGCAGTATGAAGCGGGTCTTGCCGCCGCAAAGGACGCCCGCACACAAATTGACGCCGCACGCGCCGACTTAAACGAGAAAAAAGCGCAGCTCACGGCGGGCTTTGCCGCACTCGACGAAGCACAGGCGCAGCTTGATGCCGTAAAAGATATGCTCGACCCGGCAGAAGCCGAAGCGCAGCAAACGGCGCTCGATACGCAGCGCGCCGCTTTGAATCAAAATCAAACGCAGCTCGACGATGCCAAAGCCGTATTAAACGAACAGGATGCCGCCCTCACCACGCAGGAAGCGCAGCTCACAGAGACCGGCAAGCAGCTCGATGAAGCCGAAACCGCTCTCTCGCAAATGCGCACGTTGCTCGATGTCGGCCAAAACGATTACACCGACGGCATAGCACAACTTGAATATCAGAGAAAAACGCAAACCGCAAAGCTTGACGAAGCGTATAACTCGCTCATCACGTTTCAAAACGGCATCAAAGAATACAACGAGGGCCTCGCTTCGTACAACGACGGCGTAAAAGAGCTCGCCGACGGCAAAGCCGAATACGAAGACGGCCTTAAAGACTACGAGGACGGCAAAAAGGAATTTGACGAGCAAATTTCCGACGCCGAACAGAAAATCGCCGACGCCAAACAAGAGCTCGCCGATTTAAAGAAGCCGGAGCTCTACGTTTTAACGCGCGACACAAACGCCGGCTACGTCTCGTTTGAAAGCGACTCCACCATCGTCGAAAAGCTCTCGGGGCTCTTCCCCATTTTCTTCTTCCTCATCGCGGCGCTCGTCTGCTCCACCACCATGACCCGTATGATCGACGATGAACGCACACAGATCGGCACGCTTCGCGCGCTCGGATACAGCCGCGGCTCCATCCTCGCAAAATATCTGCTCTATTCCGGAAGCGCCGCCGCACTCGGCTGTGTCATCGGCTATTTTGCGGGCGGCTATGTTTTCCCGTTCGTCATCTGGACAGCCTACGGCATGCTGTATAGCATTCCGGGTTTCGTCATACTGTATGACCCCATGCTGTTTGTCATCGCGCTTGCGGCGTCGCTTTTATGCTCGGCGGGCACCACATATTTAGCCCTGCGCATCGAGATGCAGAACATGCCCGCAAACCTCATCCGCCCGAAGACCCCGGCCGCCGGAAAACGCATTTTCCTCGAGCGCATCACGCCGCTGTGGAAGCGCCTGAAGTTCCTGCACAAGGTCTCCCTGCGCAACATTTTCCGTTTTAAAAAGCGCATGATCATGATGATTCTCGGCATTGCCGGCTGCACCGCGCTGGTGCTCACCGGCTTCGGTATCCATGATTCCGTCGCGAACATTGCAAACTTCCAGTTTGATGATATTCAAAAATACGATGTCAGCGCCCAGTTCTCCGATACGCTGACCGAAGATAAAATCAACGAAGTCGAAAGCGACCACAAATCGGAGCTTGACGCCGCCACCGCCGTGCAGATGACCTCCGGTGACGTCACAGGCGACAGCATCACAAAATCCGCTTACATCGTCGCGTCCGACGACCCCGCCATCACCGACATTTTCGATCTGCATATCGACGGCGAGACCGTACCCTACCCCGGCAAAGGCGAAGTACTGCTCACCGAAAAACTCGCCGAGCTCACCGATATCAAAACCGGCGATACCGTCACCGTTTCCGTTTTGGACACGGAAAAAGCCGAGCTCAAGGTCGCGGGTTTAGTTGAAAACTACGTGCAAAATTACCTCTACATGACAGGAGAAACGTACGCCATGGTCGCCGATAAGGGCTACGAGCCGAAAACGCTCCTGCTGCGCGTAAACGACAGCGCAGACGAATATGCACTTTCCGCCGCACTCTCCAAAACGGACGGTGTATCCTCCGTTTCCGTCGTCACCGATACGCGCAATATGATCGACCAAATGATGCAGAGCCTAAACTATGTCGTCGCGCTCGTGCTCATTTCCGCCGGCGCACTCGCGTTCATCGTCCTGTTTAACCTCGGCAACATCAATCTGACCGAACGCGTCAGGGAAATTGCCACCATCAAGGTGCTCGGCTTCCATTCCGGGGAAACCGGCGCGTATGTGTTCCGTGAAAATATCATTTTGTCCATGATGGGCATCGTCGTCGGCCTGCCGCTCGGCGTTCTGCTGCACACATTTGTGCTCATGCAGATCCGCGTCGATATGGTTTCTTTCAAGACTGTCATCGCACCCGTCAGCTTCCTTTTGACCGTTGTTATGGTCGTGCTGTTCACCGTCATCACCGACCTCGTCATGCGCAAGAAAATCGCCAAAATCGACATGGCGGAATCCTTAAAATCGATCGAATAAACCTATACCACCGAAGAGCTCCTGAAGCTGCCGAATTCATTCCTCCCCGAGAACTGCGACTGCTACGGAAGCTACACCGCACTACTGCGCGAAAAAACGAAGTAAACATTTTTCGTAAAATTCTTGCCGCAGCTCCCTCGGTTTTCTCCGTTTTGAACTATTATGAAGCGAGCGAAAATCCTGTATAATAGAAACCGTTAAATGGTTTATATTGGAAACGCACATTCCTCCCGAATGATAACGAACAACACATTGGCAGGCTCTTTATCAAAGTGCCGCTTTCAGTTTATCGTTCAGGAGGAATTTTTATGCCCAAAAACAAAGTACAGGACGCCGTTTTCACCGCTATCATGGCTATTATCATGGTCTATGGCATGATTGTCTACAATGTCGCGCTGAACACCGGCGGTGTCACAAGCGAAACCTTTCTGCTTGCCCTGCATGAACTGCCCATTATGGCGCCGATCGCGTTTATTCTGGAATTCTTCGTCGTCGGCAAGCTTGCAAAGCGCCTCGCGTTTTCGTTCATGAAACCTACAGACCGCCCGCAGTTCATCACCTATGCCGTTTCCATCTGCATTTGCTGCATCATGTGTCCCATCATGAGCCTGATCGCGACCATGCTTTTTAAAAACACCCACACCTTCGGCACGTTTATTCAGACATGGGGCATGAACTTCCCGTGTGCCGTGCTGTGGCAAATGTTTTACTGTGGCCCGCTCGTCCGCCTGATTTTTCGCTTGATTTTCAGGGAAAAGAAAAGTAAATAAGCATAGAAAAAATTCTCCCTCGGCTCCACAGCCAAAGGAGAATTTTCTTTATCCCGGCAAAATTTCCGCCAAAATCGCATTGGAGACCAAAAAGCCCTCCGCGGTCAGCGAAATTCGCTCGTAATCTGCATGTATCAGATTTTTCGGCAAGTGCTTACAACCTTCCAGAACCCCGTCAAACAGCGCACCGCCGTTTTCAAATCGTGTCTCGCAAATCTTTCTTTGCAGCCCCTCGGTCAGCCGAAGCGACAGCATCGCAAATTCCGAAAAACCGCCGCCCGCGCCGTCGTCTGCGGGCGCATTGCCGTTTAAAAAGCCCTCTAAATCGCGTGGGAAATAAAATCGCCTGCCCTCCATAAAGGAGTGCGCCGCGGGACCGAGCCCCAAATATTCCCCGCACCGCCAATACTGCAAATTGTGTCGGCTCTCTTTGCCCGGCCGCGCAAAATTGCTGATCTCATACTGGTCGTACCCGCGCTTTTTAAGCTCGTTTACGGCAAACAAATACTGGTCTGCCGTGCCGTCCTCATCGGGCAGATTAAGCTCTTGCTTTGCAAACGGCGTACCGGGCTCTATCTTTAAAATATACGCGGAAACATGGTCGGCCTCGAGTGCCGCGCAAAAATCGATCGAGCTTTTCAGTGTCTCCAAGCTCGAGTTCGGCAGGCCGAGCATCAAATCGACCGAAACATTGTCGATGCTCGCTTCTCTCGCTGCTTTCACCGCTTCCCGCACGGTTTCCGCCGTGTGCCTGCGGCCGAGAATTTTCAATTCCGCCTCGTTTGCGGACTGCATACCCATTGAAATACGGTTGAACCCGCCGCGTTTCAGCGTTTCAAAAAATGAAACGTCTACATCCGCCGGGTTGCACTCCGTCGCGATTTCCGCGTTTTCGGCAACATTAAACTGCTCTTTCACTTTTTCGAGCACGCGGCACAGTCTTTTCGCACCGAACACACTTGGCGTGCCGCCGCCAAAATATACCGTATGCAACAGCCGTTCGCCGTATTTTTCACCGTACACTGCAAGCCGCGCACACAGCGCCGCCAAATAGCGGTCAAATATGTCGTCTTCTTCCGGCCGCGCGGAGTAGAAATCGCAATACGGGCACTTGCTTTTGCAAAACGGAATGTGGATATACAGCGAAAACGGTTTATTCATCAAGCTTCAGAACCGCCATAAACGCCTCCTGCGGTACTTCTACCGTGCCCAGCTGGCGCATGCGCTTCTTGCCTTCCTTCTGCTTTTCCAGCAGCTTCTTTTTACGGGTGATGTCACCGCCGTAGCACTTCGCCAAAACGTCCTTGCGCATCGCTTTAACGGTCTCGCGCGCGATGATTTTGCCGCCGATGCACGCCTGCACCGGCACCTCAAACAACTGACGCGGAATTTTCTCCTTCAGCTTTTCCACCATCTTGCGGGCGCGCGGGTACGCCTTTTCCGCGTGGATGATAAACGAAAGCGCGTCCACCACTTCGCCGTTCAGCATAATATCCAGCTTCACAAGCTCGCTCTTGCGGTAGCCGATGAGCTCATAGTCAAACGACGCATAGCCGCGCGTGCGGGATTTCAGCGCGTCGAAGAAATCGTAGATAATTTCATTGAGCGGCAGCTCATAGTGAATATCCACACGGTCGGTGTCAATGTATTTCATATCCTTGAAAATACCGCGTCTGTCCTGGCAAAGCTCCATGATGTTACCCACAAATTCTGTCGGGGAGTAAATGTGCGCGTTCGTAATCGGCTCCTCCGCCAGTGCAATGTGCGAGGGATCAGGGTAATTCGTCGGGTTATCGATAGAAAGCTTTGTGCCGTCCGTCTTTGTAATGTGGTACACAACGCTCGGCGCGGTTGTGATGAGGTCAAGGTTATATTCTCTCTCCAGACGCTCCTGAATAATCTCCATGTGCAGCAGTCCCAAAAAGCCGCAGCGGAAACCGAAGCCGAGCGCCACGGAGGTCTCCGGCTCAAACGTCAGCGCCGCGTCATTCAGCTGCAATTTTTCGAGCGCATCTCTAAGGTCTGCATAGTGTGCACCGTCTGCCGGGTACACGCCACAGAAAACCATCGGCTGCACCGCACGGGAACCGGGCAGCGGCTCTGCCGCC
>ENA-ORRN01002935-ORRN01002935.1-human-gut-metagenome-genome-assembly--contig:-NODE-2935-length-10325-cov-3.511392_pt1 | contig 10325 bp, 8 predicted proteins | sample MGYA00242174_ERZ509132 | MGnify/ENA primary metagenome ERZ509132 (study PRJEB26280, sample SAMEA2338671) | human gut metagenome | biome: human gut; feature: human-associated habitat; material: faeces...
AAAATTATTCTAATCTCTTGCAATTTTAACGATTTTTTGTAATAATAAGTATGTAAGAAAATTAGAGTAAACTCGCTATAAATACAAGGAGTAGTGATTATGAACAAAAAACTAATTAAGAAATTAATAATTTGGGCAATATTTATTGCCTTAGTAGTTACAGCAATTATATTGCTTGTGACAGTAGTTAACAAAAAAGAAACAACTCCTATTTTCCAAACTGATGGTACTACTTTAGTTAAGTACAATGGTAAGGATGAAGAAGTTGTCATATCTAAAGATATTGAGATAATTGGCAAAAGTGCTTTCCAAAGCAATGATAAACTTAAAAAGTTAACTTTTGAATCTGGCTCAAAGATTAAAGCAATCTCTAGACGTGCATTTGAAGATTGTTCAAAACTTGAAGAAATAGAACTTCCTAATACAATTACTTCAATTGGCAGTAGTGCATTTGATGGCTGCACAAGTTTAACAAATGTTACACTTCCTTCAGCACTTGCATCATTAGATTTTGGTGCTTTCTACGATTGTATTAGTTTACAAGCGATAACTTTAAATGAAGGATTAGAAACAATCGGTGAAGATGCCTTCTATAACTGTGGAAAACTAGTAGATGTTACGCTTCCTTCAACACTTGTAAGTCTTGGAGCGAATGCTTTCTATAATTGCACAGCTTTAAATCTTAGTGTAGCTTCTAATAATACTAATTATGTTATTACTAAAAATGTTTTATACCATAATGTTGAAAACAATAAAAAAGAATTAGTTTTATCTTTAGATTCAACAATTACAGAAATAAAGAATATTGATGCATCAGTTGTAACAATTTGTGCGAATGCTTATTATAATGCAAGTAAAGTTACTACTATAGATATTCCAACTACAGTTACAACAATTGAAGAAAATGCCTTCTCTGGTTGTGCACAAGTATCAGATGTAACATTACCTTTCATTGGCACATCAATAGATAGTAGTTTTGCTTTTAAGGCAGTGTTTGGTAATAGTACTCAAAATATTAGGCTAGTAACTATTAAACAAGGTACAAGAATTATTGAAAAAGCTTTTAAAAATTTAAGTACAATTAGATCAATTGATTTGCCAAATACAATAACAAGTTTAGGCAGTGAGGCTTTCGCTGGTTGTACAAGTCTTCAAAATGTTACAAATCTACCAACAAATCTTGAAAAAATTAATGCTTCAACATTTGAAGGATGTCCATCTTTAAGAGAAGAAGTTCTTACTTCATTGATTAATTCAAACCTAAAAGTAATCGAACAAAAAGCTTTCGCTGGTTGTACAAAACTTACAAAAATTGATTTACCAAATAATGTAATCAGTATTGGTGTTGGCGCATATGAAGGATGTACTGGCGTAACTGAAGCAGTTCTTCCATTCATTGGTTCAGGATATAAATATGATTCAAAAACACTAGTTAAAAAAGAATTTAATAGTGCTGAAATATTTGGTTATATTTTCAATTCTAATGGTGTTGGCGATACAACTAATTCAAAAACTTTAGATAATTTAATTACTTTAACAATAACAGGAACATATGATATTCCTGAAAATGCTTTTGTAAATTGCAAGAGTTTAGTAACTATAAATCTACCAAATGAAATAACATCAATTGGTGATTATGCGTTTAAAGGATGTACATCACTTGTAAATATGGTACTTCCTACTAGTTTAACTAACCTTGGTATGAATGCTTTCCAAAATTGTACTGTTCTTGAAAGTGTTACATTACCAGAAAGTTTAACAACTTTAAAAGATGATACATTTAGAAATTGTTCACATCTTAAAGAAATTGATTTAACATATATAATTTCACTTGGCAAAAATGTATTATATGGTTGTGATGAATCTATTAGAATAATTATTAATTCAAGCAATCAAAAATATCAAGTAATTGATAATTCACTATATACTGCAGATGATGAAAACGGTATGAGAGAATTAGTATATTATGTACCAAGTGTTGATGGTGAAGGAAATGTCAAAGATACTTTTACTGTTGATAATAAAGTTTCTGTTATCCGCTCTGGAGCATTCGCAAATCAAAGAAATTTAAAAACTTTGGTAATTCCAAATACGGTTAAAGAAATTCAAACAGGTGCAATCGTAAATTGCACAGCCTTAACAAACATTACTCTTCCATTTATTGGAACTATGAGTGAAGGTAGTATTGGTAGAGATGAATCATTTGAATCAATTTTCGCAGAAAATAAACCAGAAGAATTGGAAGTAACAATCACAAATTGTACAGAAGTTCCAAGCCTTGCGTTTATGAGCTCAATTATAATCAAAAAGATTACTATTACGGATAGTAACTTACAAACGATAGGTGCTTATGCATTTGCTGGTTGTACTAATTTATCAGAAATAGTTTTAGGTGAAGGTATTACTACTATTGAAGAATATGCTTTCCTTGGATGTGTTGGTATTACTAATCTTCAAATTCCAAATAGTGTTAGAAAATTAGGTGACTATGCTTTAGCCGATTGTAGTAATATTGAATCAATTAATATTCCTGATGGACTTGAAAAATTAGGTGTTGGTGTATTTAGAAGTTGGTCATCATTAAAGAACTTCACAATCAATCCTAATCATGAAAGATATAGTATTGAAAATACTAGCGAAGGCAGTAATGTTTGCCAAGTATTATGTTCAAAAGATAAAACAACATTAATACTTTATATGCCATCTAACAAAGTTAGTTCATATACTGTTCCAACAACTATCACAAGTATTGATGCCTATGCATTTAGTGGTGCATCATTAAGAAGCGTTGTAATCACTGATCAAGTAACAAGTCTTGGTAATGGTCTATTCTACAATTGTAATAAATTAAGAAGTGTTACCTTACCTGCAAATACTACTACAGTTAAGTATAGTATGTTTGAAAATTGTTACGCATTAACTACTATTGAAAACACTGCTAATATTGAAGAAATTGAAGGCCGTGCATTCTTAATGTGTACAAGTCTTGAAAATGTTCCTGTAACTGAAAAAGTAACATTAATCGGTGAAAGTGCATTTGAAGGATGCGAACAAATTAAATCAGTAGTTATTCCTGCCACAATGACATCCATTCCTAAGTTTGCGTTTAAAGATTGTAAGAATCTAAGTGATGTAACTTTCCCTGAATCAATTACAATAGTTGGTGAAAGTGCATTTGAAGGATGTTCAAAACTTACATACATTGAACTTAAAGAAGGTTTAATTACTATTGAAGATAAAGCTTTCGCAAACTGTTGTCAATCATTTGTATATGAAGTTGATGAAAACGGAGAAGTTAAAAAAGATGCAGATGGAAATAGCATAAGAAAAGAACTTCTAATTAAGATACCTACAACTGTTGAATCAATTGGCCGTCAAGCCTTTATCGGTTGTCGTGGTGCTACTAAGATTTATTTACCAGTTGAAGTAGATAAAGATGGTAAAATTATTAGAGCTGCATCTTATGTAGGTGATGAAGCCTTTGGTAGTATGGCAACAACTACTTTCTTTACAGAAGGTATCGTTCGTTTATTAGATGAAGAAGGAAATGCGACAGGGGAAAAAACTTATCCGGCTGGTTGGAGTAAAGCGCTAGACCAACAAATGGGTACTTCTCTATATCGTGGTGAATTCAAATTAGATAGTAACGGCGTTCCTGTTTCTATAAATGATAATTCAAATAATGATAATACTGGTACTGAAATTCCAAAACGTGATACAAAACCAGGACAATGTGATTATAAAGAAAACTTAGGTTATTACTTTATGATAACTGCAACCCTTGTATCAGGTGTAGTACTATTAAGAAAGAAACAAAATCACTAAAAAAATAAGGTCTCAAGGATGAACTTGAGACCTTTATGTTATTCCGTAAACATAATAAATTTTACTGCATCTAAGAAATTATTGGCATGATGCACTGTTTTGTCGCTACCAAGATAAGTTGCATTAGGATAGAAAGAAGCACGGTAGGCACGCTTGTGTGTTCTAAAGTGAATTTCAGTATCAAAATGATTAGGAAGCGTAACCATAAATTGTGAAGGATCACTCGCAAGCATTTCTACGGCTTTTTTGGTTTTTTCTTTAATATCATTATATACAATACTAGGGTGTTTAGTTATAACAGCTCCATGTAAACCAACGTTTGTTGATACTGTTTGGATAAATACATTTTCAGAATGAACAATATTTGTTAAGTTGTTATCTCCACAAAGAAGAATTACTGGAACATTATATTGTGATTGAGCAAAATAAGTATTAAGTAAGAATTCACTAACAATGTTGCCATTAATCTTAATATGATTAAGAGTTGTAGTTAAGGTATGGGATAGAGGATTGCCAATACTTCTAGCGGGAGAATGATAACCAATAAAGATAACACCATCATAAGTATTATCAAGACCTGCCATCATATCACAAGGCCCTTCTGTCCAGCCTCTTATTAAAGTTACTTCCTTAGGTAAACGATTAGGAATAATATTTCTTGCGCTATCATGAGCATCACGTACGGTAATATTTGTGATGCCTAAATTAATTAAAGCTTCACAACAAGCAATTGTTTCTTGAATCATTTCTTCTTGGAAATAATTATAATCATTTTCACCAAGTTCTGTTTCCTTCCAATCACAAATACCTACAGTACCTTCAATATCTACACTAATATAAATTTTCAAATCTTTAATATTTTTCATAGTAATTTCCCCTTTGCTGTTTTAATTACATCATCATCAATATTACTAGGATTAGCCATATTTTCAACATTTAAAATAATATCAGCTTGTTCTTTAGTAAGTAATCCTTTTTCAACAGCTAAATCTTTAACGGATCTATTAGTTTTTTTAGCAAGTTCAACAATTTCAACAGCTTCATCATGACTAGTGTAATGAGCAAGTGCTGTAGCGAGAGCAACACTATGGTCAGTTAAATCACTAACTTTATTACATGTAAGTCCTTCAATACAACTTTCTCTTAAAGTACGAGCAGCCCTTCTAAGAGTTGACACTTGCTCAAATATTGCCATTAAGATAACTGGTGAGAAAACGTTAAGTTCGAGTTCCCCAGCCTCAACTGCACAAGTTACGGTTACATCAAGTCCCATAATATAGTAAGCAACTTGATTTACTACTTCAGGAATAACTGGATTAAACTTACCGGGCATAATAGATGATCCCGGCTGCATAATTGGTAAACTAATTTCATCAATACTACTACTTGCCATAAGTCTTAGGTCAGTAGCTATCTTAGAAAGAGAAGTTGAGGTAAGCTTTAGCATACTACTTGTATAAGCAAAACAGTCTAAATGACGAGTTGCATCTACTAAATCTTTAGCACTCTTAAATTCTTCGCCAGAAAACTTATTTAAATAAAATACAACTTTCTTTAAATATTTAGTATTTGTATTAATGCTTGTACCAATCGCGGTACCACCCATATTAACTTCTGCTAAGTAGTCAATACAAGATTCAACTTTTTTAATATTACGAGCAAGAACGCTAGCATAAGCATTAAACTCTTGACCTAGAGTAATTGGTACAGCATCTTGTAAATGTGTACGACCAATTTTAATAATATTACTGAATTCTTTACTTTTATCTAAAAAAGCGTTCTGTAATTTTTTAAGTTCAACTAAAGTTTTCTTTAATTGCTTGATAATAGCAAGCTTACCAGCGGTTTGAATTACATCATTGGTTGATTGACTACAATTAACATGATCAAGTGGATTAACCAAATTATAGTCACCTTTATTACCACCAAGCATTTCATTGGCTCTATTTGCGATGACCTCGTTAGCATTCATATTCATACTTGTTCCTGCTCCACCTTGGATTAAATCAGTAACAAATTGACCATGCAAGCGTCCATTTAAAATTTCATCACAAGTAAGCATAATAGCTTTCGCAATTTTCTCATCTAATAAACCTGCATCAAGATTAGCTTTGGCTGCGGCTTTTTTAACAATAACGAGGGCTTTAATCATTTGACGACAAATTCCACGTTTAGTAATCTCAAAGTTATCTTTACTTCTTAAGGTTTGAATACCATAATATACTTCAGCAGGTACTTTAAGTTCACCAAGGGAATCTTTTTCTATACGATATCTCATAGCACTCCTCCTTTTTAATTTACTATTTCACATAGTATTATCATACCACATTTTTAAATAAAAAACAAGAAAATGTATTATAAACAATTAAAAAGCATAAATTGTAGTATGTAAGAAGAAGGGAAGAAAAAGATGAAATATAAAGTAACAGGAAGCAACCCAGTGAATGGTACAATTAAAATAAGTGGATCTAAAAATGCTAGTCTACCAATTATTGTTGCGGCGACACTAACCAAAGAATGTGTAATTATAGAGAATGTTCCATTAATATCTGATGTTATTAATATGATCAGATTATTGGATAACATTGATGTAATTACAAAATATGAATATGCTACGAGGAGACTAATCATTCATGCTAAAAAAATTAAATCAATTATTACATCAGATTATGTAAAGAAAATTAGAGCATCATATTATCTAATAGGAGCTTTAATATCTAGAAAACATCAAATAGAAATGGCCAATCCAGGCGGTTGCGCTTTTACAACAAGGCCGATAGATATACATTTAAGTGTTTTTGAACAACAAGGTGTAAAAATAGATGTTGGTGAAACTTTAAAGTTTAAAGTTAAAGACCTAAAACCAACAATCATTGATTTTCCTAGAGTCACAGTAGGTGGTACAATTAATGCAATTTTATCATCAGTATATACAAAAGGTGAAACGATACTTAATAATGTTGCGGTTGAACCAGAAGTAATAGATGTAATTAACTTTATAAAACAAATGGGTGGAGATATAACTTTTATTAGTAATCAATCTATTAGTATAAAAGGTGTAAAAAAACTTCATGGTACAACTTATAAAATAATGCCAGACAGAATTGAAGCAGGTAGTTATTTACTACTTGCGATGGGAAACCCTAATAGTAAGCTTACTTTAACAGATGTGAATCTACTAGATTTACAAAACGTCACAAAAGTGATAGACCAAATGGGAGGCGAATTTATAGCTAAAAAAAATGAACTTACGCTAACCACTCCTACTATAGTTAAAGCCATCAATTTAAAGACTGGACCATATCCAGCTTTTCCTACCGACCTTCAACCAATAATTACAACGGTATTATTAAAAGGTAATGGTACTTCAGTTGTAGAAGATTTAATATATCATGAAAGAATTAGTCATCTTAAAGAACTTAAAAAAATGAATATTATAAAAATGATAATTATAGTCAAGAATTTCTTGATTTGTTAACTACTTTAGTTAAAGGAGGAATAATAGATAATTCTTTTTTAATTTTAGATAATGCTTATGAATTTACTAATTTTAATTATAGAGATGGTATTCTTTATTTAAATTCTAAAGCTATAAATCTAACAAGTGATAAATATGATGTATTAAGAACTAAAAATCCTTATAAGAAAAAGGAAATAAAAGAGGAAAAAATTGAAGATAAAAAGATAGATGATGATGTTTTAATTGATGTAGATGATATAGAAGCTATTAGAAAAATTATTTTAGATTCTCAGCTTAGTTATTTAAATAATGCTAATTTATTTATTAGTAAATTAGAAAATAGTGATGAAGATTTAATTTATCATACTCTTCTTAATTTAAATGATATTAGATATATTCAACATTGTATTTCTAATTTAAGTTTAGATACTTTAAAAAGATTATTGTCTTATATAGAAATAACTGAAAATAATAAACATAACTTAATTAATACTTTTATGGAAGAAGCTATTAAAAAAAGTATTCATCAACACAAAAAATAGTATAAAAAAAAACAAATAAAATTTAAATTATTTGTTTTTATTTTAATTTGGATTAGTTGAAAATTGTAAGTTAAGTGATATAGAACCAACTGAAGCATCATTTTCACAGTCAACATCTTGTCCTTCTAACCACATATAAATTCTTAGTTTGGTTATTCCTTGATTAACTGAAAATATTTCTACATTATCAGTAAAATTAGTTTTAGTATAATAGGAAACTTTAACCGTATCAAAGTAATTTGGATAATTTATTTTATTAGCTTTATCAATTGCTACTTTTAAATTCTTTGGTATTTCATTTTTTATTCCTTCGTATGGTAATTCTTGATAATTATTAGTGATATCTAAATTATAAACATTTTTAGCATTTAAAATACCTGACTTAGTATGAGAATCATAATTTGGTTCCCAGATATAAACATTATTGTTGCTGTTGGTTTTTAAGTTTTGAATAGTATTTAAATCAGTACTTTGGGTACTTCCTTCAATAACAAAAGCAAATCTTGTAGCATTTTCAATTCCTACATATTTATCTTTATAAGTAGCTCCTGAATCTGTTGTTAAATATAGTTTAGTATTAGCATAGGTTTTTAAAAAGACATCAAAAGCAAGAAATTTTTTATCACTATTTTCAAATAAACTTCTTTCTTCAACTGTTTTTATAGCTTCTATATTATATCTATCATTATAGGTAGCATCATTTTCAACTTTACCATGAAATATTTCTATTAAGCCATTATTTACATTACCAATGGTTGAAACTGGCTCCAACACTTTTGGTAATTGATTTATATTATTTGGATAATTATCAACAGCATCTACTAAATCTAAAATACTTAAAACTGATTTCCAATTTGTTCCATCACTTGAAATTGATATACCATTTTGAGCTCTTACTTCTACTTCCATCAAACCAATTGATACTAATCTATTAGAAGTAAACCAAGCATATGAACTAGTACCTAAAGATATTCCTAAAACAAATAACCAAAGTAATAGAAAAAATAAATGATATTTTCTTTCTTTTTTAGTTTTTTTCATAACTATTCTCCCTCTTTTTCTTGTTCTTTATGTTCTTCACGTATTTCCATGTGCATTTTAATTTCTCCCCCGATTATAGCATCAACACAATCAGGATCATCACCTTCTAACCAAATTACTATGGTAAATTTATCTTTATCTCCAACTTTAAAATCTTTTCTTTGTTCAATTATTACTTCTTTTTCTTTGTTTTCTAAAAAAGGAATTGTATCTTTTTCAGCCATCTTGGTTGCTGAATTAATCTTAGCATATACTTGCTTTTCTCCATTTAAGAAGATCATAACCCGAATTGCTTCATCAACATTTTTAATAACATCATCTATTAAAATATAATACCAATAGTTAATAGTTCTTTCCCCATTATTTTCCAGATAAAAAGTATAAGCAATATAATTTTCACCGTTATGAGAGCCAGTTCCTTCTTCATCAATATTTTTTGGTATCCAATCAATTGAAATATTATCTAAAAAATCAATATTCTTAGCATATAATTTTCTTGTTTTATCATTTTTAAACTCTTCATTTTCGTATAAAATGATACCACTTTTAAGAGCAAAGTTATTATCAAGAGTAACTGTAAACTTACCCCCATTATAGATAATACTTAAAATTATAAAAGAAAATATTAAGAAAATTAAAATTACAAAAATAACTATTTTTGTTCTTTTAACTCTTTGTTTACGATTTTTAATTTTTTTAGCTGTTACAACTACTTCTCCCATATACTTACTCACCTATTATAATTTTAGCATAGATAAATTATATCTTCAATTAATTTTCTTTTTTTTAAAAAAACTTTTACATTTATTGTAAAGAAAATTAGAATATGTTATAATTTTTATATAATAGGTGGTGTATGAAAAAAAAAATAATTTTAGGTTTAGCATTTATATCTTTATTAATATCATTTTGTTTTATAGGAGAGTCATATGCTAAATATGTAACTAATGTTAATAATGTTGCTTCAATGTCAGTTGCTAGATGGAAAATCTTAGTTAATAATAAAGATATTTTAAATAAAAATGAAGCAAGTCAAATAATAACTCCCATTTTTTTAGAAAATGAACATATTAATTCTAATGTAATTGCTCCTACTAGTAAAGGTTATTTTGAACTAGTATTAGATGCAACAGGAGCTGATGTTTCTTTTAGTTATGAAATATCTACTAGTATAAATGCTGATAGTGCTGTTAAAGATTTAAAAATAACTGGTTATTCAATTGATGATGGTGAAATAATTGATGTATCAAATAGTAGTTTAATATCTGGTAATATCTTGTATACTGATACTAAGGTTAAAAACATTAAAGTTTATATTGAGTGGAGCGACACCGAAAATGATACAATGGACAATAAAGCTGATACAGAAGCTAGAAATAAACAAGCTAAACTTGATGTTAAATTAAATTTTAAACAAATTGCTAATTAAAAAGAATAAGTTAATGATGTGAACCCTA
>ENA-ORRN01002937-ORRN01002937.1-human-gut-metagenome-genome-assembly--contig:-NODE-2937-length-10319-cov-4.032054_pt1 | contig 10319 bp, 11 predicted proteins | sample MGYA00242174_ERZ509132 | MGnify/ENA primary metagenome ERZ509132 (study PRJEB26280, sample SAMEA2338671) | human gut metagenome | biome: human gut; feature: human-associated habitat; material: faeces...
GGGAGAGACGTCTGCCGTCACGCTGACGAACGTGCGCATGTACGACACGGATGGGAAGCCGCTTGATGCGTCCGCAGAAGATGGCAGCGTCGATGTTGTACTCCCGTCTGCCCGCGCACCCAAGCTGTGGGCCGTCGGCGGCGCAATCCAGGCAGACGGCTCAGCAGTTGTGTCCGTCATTCTGCAAGGGCGCGGCGTCGTCTGCGGCGGAAGCTTTACATTGACTTATGCTCAGTCCCTTTCTGCGCAGGCGGAGCCAGAGAGCAACTGCCAGATCAATGCGGAACCTGGCAGAATCCGCGCTAGCTTTGCCTCGGCAACGCCGGTCGCAGACCAAATCGCGCTTTTAAAAATCACAATTCAAAATGCTGTGCCCGGCAAGATTGATCTGTTGGACGCCGTATTTCTTGATGACGACGGCAGCCGCATTGCCGTTGCGGACGTTCGGCCCACAACGCTGAGTCGAACCAGTTCCGCTGCGGCTTTCGCCGGAACGCTGCGGGCCGATACGGTCGGCGGACAGACACAATATCTGCTGGATGTGGACGTGAGCGACATGCACGCTGGAACCCCGGAAGCAAGAACGGATTTCACCTGCCTGTTGGCTCTGTATGACAGCGAAGGTGTGTTAGAGGGACTTTCTATTCAGAAGATCATTGCAGCGGACACTGGCGTGAATGAGTTGACTCTCGCCGCCAGTACGTCTAAAGTGCCGTCATATGCAAAGGTCTTCCTTTTGACAGACTCCTCCGCATGTCTGCCGCTCTGCGGTGCGCTGCAGGCTGCCTTTGAACGCGAATGAAAAACAAAGCAAGAACTGACCACCATTTATTCGGAGGGGTCACGGATGTCTATCTTGCAATGATGCTGAGCGTGTTTCTCCTCTGGCCGGGAATGGACGGATATACAAAGATCACGGCAGCAAAATATCGATTGTTTCTGATTTTGACAATCGGCTACTGTGCAACCAACGCATTGCTGTATCTGGAACTACTCGTAATGCGGCAGATTAGAACGGTTCCATTTCGTGAACTGTTGCGTGCCGTTAGGCCCGCAGAATGGCTGATGCTAGGCTATGTGCTGTGCAGCCTACTCTCCTCACTGCTTTCACCATGGCGCAAAGACACATGGCTCGGCCTTCTCCGACGAGAGGGATTTTTGACGCTTGCGCTGTATGGTGTAATCTTCCTGCTGCTTGGACGGCTTGCACGTCCGAAAAAATGGCTGCTTGACGTTTTTGGAGCAGCAATGAGCCTGTGCTGTCTGCTGTCGCTCTGGCAGCTGGCAGGTGGAAACCCGCTTGGTCTGTATCCGAATGGACTGAGTTATTCCGACGCTGGAACAGCCTACAGTGGGGCATATCTCGGGACGATTGGCAACACGGACCTGTTGGCAGCTGTGATGTGCGTAGCTGTTCCTGCGTTCTTCTATGGGGCATGGAAGCTTCGGCGCCACTGGCTGCTTGTGCCGCTGGCACTTTGTGTGACCGTCAGTATCTGGATGGATGTTTCTGCTGGACTGCTCGGCATTGCGGCGGGTCTTGTCCTGCCGCTTCCGCTGGCGTTGGGTGAAAAAAAGCGCCGCGCAGCGGCGATTACGATCGGATGCAGTCTGGCAACAGCTTTTTTTGCGATACTTTTGCTCCCGGGATTGCCCGGGATGCTCGGCGAAGCGCATGAGATCTTGCAAGGCCGTGCAGAAGACGAATTCGGCTCCGGACGAGTCTTCATCTGGAAAAACGTCTGGCAGGCAGTGAAGGAACGGCCGCTGTTTGGCGGCGGTCCAGATACGCTGTCCCATCGCATCACGGCGTATTTCGAGCGTTATGATGAGGCAACGAATATTATGCGCCGTTCCGGAATCGATACGGCACATAACGAGTATCTGAATATCCTTGCAAATCAGGGGATTTTTGCACTTCTCTGCTGGCTGGCCGCACTCGGATACTCTGCTGTTCGATTTGTCAGAACAGCAGGCGAGGAACCTGCAGTTCTCATCTGCGGCAGCGCGGTACTCGGGTATTGTATGCAGGCATTCTTCGGCATTTCCATGTGCTTGTCAACGCCGTTTTTCCTGATTGCATGGGCAATATTGGAGAATCGTGAAAGTTGCCGAAAGAAAATTGAATAGATAAAATGACCGCGCTGGGAGGCCCAGCGCGGTTTTTATATCTTAAGCGGGGGGTTATTGCACGCAGCGATAACAGACTTCGGTATCCGATGCAGCTTCGCCGCGCTTGAATTTCAGCAAATTGTCTACCGTTGTCGCCGCAATGTTATTCAGCGCCTCTCGAGTTAAAAATGCTTGATGAGACGTGACAATCACATTGGGCATCGAAATCAGCCGCACCAGCACATCGTCTTCAATAATGCTGTCCGAGCGATCCTCGTAGAACAGGTCGCTCTCCTCCTCGTAAACATCCAGGCACGCAGCGCCGATCCTACGGCTTTTAAGTCCGTCAATAAGCGCTTCTGTGTCGATCAGCGCACCTCTGGAGGTGTTGACGATCACGACGCCTGGCTTCATTCCAGCAATAGCGGCAGCGTCAATCATATGCTGTGTCTCGCTAGTCAGCGGGCAGTGGAGCGAAACCACATCCGCCTGTGCCAGCAGTTCCAGCAGCGGCACATAGGATAACCCATTATCAGGGGATGGAAATTTGTCATATGCCAGAATCCGCATACCGAAGCCCTTGCAGATCTCGGAAAACGTGCGTCCGATTTTGCCGGTTCCCACAATGCCGGCTGTCTTGCCGTGCAGATCAAATCCGGTAAGACCGGAAAGGCTGAAATTAAAATCACGGGTGCGGATATAAGCCTTATTGGTATGCCGGTTGACTGTGAGCAGCAGTGCCATTGCATGCTCTGCCACAGCGTAAGGTGAGTACGCAGGGACACGGAATACCCGGATTTTCCCGAAACATGCTCGGATATCTACGTTGTTGAATCCCGCACACCGCAGGGCGATCACTCTGACTCCAAACGCATGCAATTCACGAACAACGGCATCATTCAGCGTATCATTGACGAATACACATACGCCGTCAAACCCGCTTGCCAACGAAACAGTATCTTCGTTCAGCTTTGTCTCAAAATACTTCATTTCCAGCCCCGTCCCAGCTGTGTATGTGTCAAAACCCGGACGGTCATACGGCTTGGCATCGAAAAAGGCAATTTTCATACCTGCACCTCACCAGATCAAATTTTCTCTAGTTTTTGCACAGATACAAAATATATTCCAATCGAGACAATTATCTGTGGACGGGGCGGAGCGTGATATTGTCTGTTATGGCAAGCCCGCATTCCGAAAGAAGTGCTTGATACGGCGCAAACGAGTCCGGCTGAAAGAAGCAGTTTGGGTCGTGCGCATCGATACCAACCACAATCGTGCTGTCGCAGGCTTTCGCAATATGGAAGAAGCGTGCCGAAGGGTAGGTACGGTTTGCGCGCAGGCCCAGAAGGTTGAGTTCCAACGGAATGTTCCGCTCCTTTGCAGCGAGACACAATCGCTCCATCTCCTTGCGGTAGAGCGTTTCGGCGCCGGTGAAGTTGATCAAATCCGGATGTGCCAGATAGGTATACAAACCGGTGTCCAGTCCTGCAATACACTGATCCACATAAGCTTTCAATATTTTGGGATCGTCCGTCGGTTCGTAGACATAGGCGCCATCAATCTCATTGTGGATATAGTGCTGGCCGAGCAGCAGATAGTCAACGGGATACTGCGTGATACGCCTGAGAAAATCGTCAAAAAAACGGGGATAAAACTCTGCCTCATAGCCAATCAGGATCTCAATGCGTCCGGCGTATTCTGCTTTCAGCGCCAGCAGTGTCTGGATATAGTTCTCCAGATCCTCTGGAAACATATGAAAATAAGAGATATAGCCATCCGGAAACCGGTATGGCGCATGCTCGGAAAAACCTAGCGTTCTGAAACCGTTTTTTATAGCAGACTCAATATATTCGCGCTCCGTTCCAATGGTGTGGTGGTTGCGGAACGTGTGCGTGTGATAATTATGAAGCATAGCACACCTCGAGTAAATTCTTAAGCCAGTATACCACGCAGCCGCGGCAAAAACAATGGCGCTGTCACAAAATCGCGCTTTTCTGTATATTCTGGATTAGAAACCGGAAGAACGGAAAGGGGAGTGGCGCCCATGAAAAAACAGCGGGTGAGCTTGGATGCGCTGCGTCCGGGGCAGCGCGGGATTCTGCGCGAAATTTTGATGCCGGATGATGCAAAGTCGCGCATGGAAGAACTGGGGCTGCTGCCTGACACAGAACTCAGCTGCCTGTATCGCGCACCACATGCGTCGCCTGTGGCATATGAGATCGGCGGCGCTGTATTTGCACTGCGGAAAACGGATGCGGCACAGATTATTGTGGAGGCGGTCGGATGAGCCGGAAGGAAACTAAGCCATATCCCATTGCACTGGCTGGAAATCCAAATGTAGGAAAGAGCAGCATTTTCAACGCGCTTACCGGACTGCATCAGCATACAGGAAACTGGCCAGGGAAGACGGTCGCAGTTGCACACGGCACATACTCTTACGCAGCGCAGACATATGACGTAACAGATCTTCCGGGGGCATACTCGCTGAAAACTGGATCAGAGGAGGAGCGCATTGCAGCGGAATATCTGTATACGCATACAGATGCCTGCGTAATTGCTGTCTGTGATGCGACCTGCCTTGCCCGAAGCCTGTCGCTTGCGCTTCAGTTGATGTTGCGGTGCAGAAAGCTGGTCATATGTGTCAATCTAATGGATGAAGCGCAGGCAAGAGGAATCCAGATTGATCTTCGTGCACTACAAATGCTGCTGGGTGTACCTGTCGTTGGTACATGCGCAAGCAATGCGGAGGATATCCGCCGTCTGCAGCAAACGATTCGCGACGTGACGGACGGCTATATTACAAGTACGACGCATCTGTCAGACCAATTTACACCTGCTGACTGTGTCCGCCATGCAAGGCAGCTTGCAGCAGAGGTTGTTCAAACAACAGGCAACGGAGGTTCACAGCGCAACATACGAATAGATCGAATCCTGACAGGAAAATATACTGGCACTGCCGTATTTCTTTTTTTGCTGGCCATTTTATTCTGGCTGACATTGGAAGGCAGCAATGTTTTTTCAATATGGTTGCAAAACGGATTTGACTGGCTGCAGCAGGTTTTAATTCGTGCCTGTTCACACTGTCCGCAGCGGCTTACAGATGCGCTGATAAATGGCATCTATGCAACGACGGCGCGCGTCACAGCCGTCATGCTGCCGCCTGCAGCAATTTTCTTTTTCCTGTTTTCCGTTCTGGAGGACGCAGGATATCTTCCACGCGCCTCATTCCTGACCGACCACAAATTTGCGCGCTGCGGCACCTCTGGCCGTCAGGCCCTGACGATGTGCATGGGGCTGGGATGTAACGCAGTCGGTGTAACAGGATGCAGAATCATGACAACACGCGAGGAAAAGCTGATCGCGGCCTGCACGAATGCGATGATTCCGTGTAATGGCCGGTTTCCGATGCTTCTGACAATGGGAACAGTCCTGCTGAGGCATGAAAACAGCGTTCTGCTGGCGTTGATCCTGCTAGCGGCAGTCTGCGTGGGCGCAAGCGGAAGTTTACTCGTTTCGGCGGCCATCGGAAAAGCGCTGCGCAGAAAAAGCAGTGCTCCGTTTGTTCTGGAACTTCCTGCGTATCGCCGTCCGCGGCTGAAAAAGATTCTGAATGACGCGATATTCGTAAAGACACTACATGTTCTTTCTCGCGCGTTGCTGGTTGCTGCGCCTGCGGGATTGCTCCTGTGGGTGTTTGGCGTGTGGCAGATGGGCGGAAAGAGCCTGCTGCAATGGATTGCACATGCGCTGGATGGGGTTGGACAGTTGATGGGCATGAACGGTGCGATTCTTCTGGGGTTCCTATTTGCAATTCCGGCGAATGAACTTGCAATTCCCGTGATCCTGATGTTGCTTACACAGCAGAATACGCTGAGCGGTGCACAGGGGCTGGACGCTGCCATGCAGTTGATAAACTACGGCATAACCGGAAAAACAGCTATCTGCTGCCTTATTTTCTGTGTGTTTCACTGGCCGTGCAGCACTACATTGCTTTCTATCAAACGTGAGACAGGGAGTATCTGGTGGACATTGCTGTCCGCTGTAATCCCAACAGCAGTTGGTGCGTTACTTTGCGTCGTCATTAATGTCGTTTTTTAAACTGAAAAAACCGGACTGCACCCGTGCAGTCCGGTTTTTGGATGAACAACAAGTAAACTTACTTGACCTCGACCTCTGCGCCAGCTTCCTTGAGTTCGGCAGCGATCTTCTCGGCCTCGTCCTTGGAGACGCCTTCCTTGAGGTTCTTCGGAGCGCCATCGACGAGTTCCTTGGCTTCCTTCAGGCCCAGGCCGGTCAGAGCACGGACAACCTTGATGACAGCAATCTTGTTGGCGCCAGCAGCCTTCAGAACGACGTCGAACTCAGTCTTCTCTTCCTCAGCGGCAGCAGCACCGGCAGCGGGAGCGGCGACAGCAGCGGCAGCGGCGGAAACGCCGAATTCCTCTTCCAGAGCATGAACCAGTTCAGCCAGTTCAAGAACGGTGAGGGTCTTAACTTCTTCGATCATAGCAGTAATCTTTTCGGATGCCATTGTAGTTACCTCCAGTAAATTGTTCAGTAAAATGTTTCAGTCGAAATTTTATTGATTGATGGATTAGGCCTCTGCGGGAACTTCTTCCGCAGGAGCGCCGCCCTTCTGCTCCAGAATCTGGTTCAAAACAACTGCCAGAGAGGAGATGGGCGCGAGGAACGTGCCGAGAACCTGTGCAACGAGTGCGTTCTTGGAGGGCAGTTCGCCGAAGGACATGAGTTCTTCAACAGACAGAACCTTACCTTCAACCATGCCGCCCTTGATCTTGACGACGTTCTTGTTTTTCTTTGCGAATTCGCAGACGACGCGAGCCGGTGCAATGGGATCATCGGTGGTGGAAGCCATGGACGTGGTGCCGTTGAGAAGCTCATCGAACTCGGTGTAGCCGGCCTTATTGGCAGCGAACCGGGTCAGGGTGTTCTTGACGACAGCGTACTCGACTCCCGCAGCACGGAACTGATTGCGAAGCTCGGTATCCTGCGCGACGGTGATGCCCTTGTAGTCTACAAAAACAGCAGAAGTAGCGTTCTGAATTTTCTCAGACAGAGCATCAACGACGGTTTTCTTGCTTTCAAGTACCTTTGCGTTGGGCATGAATGTCACCTCTGAAAATAAAATGTCCTCACGCCAAAGACGTGAGGACACAGAAATGTTACCATTTGTGCGGAACCTCGGCAGGAAGGGCGAACCCTGTTACGATAAACTATCTCCTGCTGTCTTTGGCAGCTTGTATATTATAGCAGAATCTGCGCGAATGTCAAGAGCTATTTTTTAGATCTTGGTGGTAGCAACCTTGATGCCGGGACCCATGGTGCTGGCAACGGTGCAGCTTCTGATATACTGGCCCTTTGCAGCGGCCGGCTTTGCCTTGATGACGGCGCCCATGAGAGCGTTGAAGTTCTCAGCGAGTTTTTCGGGGCCGAAGGAAGCCTTGCCGATGGGGCAGTGGATGATGTTGGTCTTGTCGAGACGGTACTCGATCTTACCGGCTTTGATCTCCTTGACGGCGGCGGTGACGTTGGGGGTCACGGTGCCGGCCTTGGGGGAGGGCATGAGGCCCTTCGGGCCGAGAACCTTACCGAGACGACCGACGATACCCATCATATCCGGGGTAGCAACGACGACATCGAAATCAAACCAGTTTTCTTTCTGGATCTTAGGAATTAATTCTTCTGCTCCTACGAATTCTGCTCCTGCTGCTTTCGCTTCTTCAGCTTTTGCATCTTTAGCGAATACAAGAACTTTAACTTCTTTACCAGTTCCGTGTGGAAGTACAACTGCTCCACGGATCTGCTGGTCTGCGTGACGTCCGTCACAACCAGTTTTGATGTGAACTTCGATTGTCTCGTCAAATTTAGCAGTAGCTAATTTCTTAACTGTGGAAATAGCATCTGCCGGATCGTACTGAATGCTACGATCAACTGCTTTTGCAGCCTCTAAATATTTCTTACCATGTTTCATTGTCTAATAACCTCCTGGTGGTAGTTGCGGGAATCTCCCTCCCACGTCAATACGAGAAGATGTAAACTCTTCTTCTAAATTAGTCCTCTACAACGATACCCATACTTCTTGCGGTACCTGCGATCATGCTCATAGCTGCCTCAACAGTTGCTGCATTCAGGTCTGGCATCTTCATCTCTGCGATCTCACGAACTTTGTCCTTAGAGATAGTAGCAACTTTCGTTTTGTTCGGAACGCCGGAACCAGATTTCAGGTTGCAGGCTTTCTTAAGCAGAACTGCTGCCGGAGGAGTTTTGGTTATGAAGCTGAAACTTCTGTCTGCATATACAGTGATAACTACAGGGATGATCAGGTCTCCCTTATCTGCTGTTCTTGCGTTGAACTCTTTGGTAAACTGTACGATGTTTACTCCGTGCTGTCCAAGTGCAGGTCCAACCGGTGGTGCTGGTGTTGCTTTACCAGCAGGAATCTGTAATTTGATATATCCTGTAACTTTCTTTGCCATTTTACGGCACCTCCTAAATAAATGTGGTAATTGCGGGAATTTCCCTCCCACGAAACGCCCCTGGGGCATTTCTTACATCTTCTTGACTTCTGCGAAACTTATTTCTACCGGCGTTTCGCGGCCGAACAGCTCAACATTGATGGTAACCATCTGTTTTGTATCATTGATACTCTGAATCAGTCCGGTTGTATCCTTCCATGCGCCGCCTGTTACAACGACGGTTTTGCCTTCCAGATTCAACCAAGATGTTGCCATGTTCGTATCCTCCAACTTTTTTGTATTTTCACAGTTGGCCTTGCTTTTCCGGCCATGCCGTGTTCTTTTTTTCACTGTTTTAAATATAAAATCTTTCGCTGTTCTTTGTCAAGGAATCGTCTTACCAATCTCCTATGTTTTTCTGTATTTTTTCCAATTTTACAGGCTTCAAACCGATATTCTTTTCCCGCCGTGTATGATATACTGTTTTTGTGTCGCTTTTTGGCCGTAGACAGAAAGAAAAGGAGCGTTTTTTATGAGGTTTGATCTCAATCAACTTGAATGGATTTATCCGCCCACTCAATCTTTCCTTTCCGATGAAAAAATCGTCATCACCACCGATCCCGAAACGGATTGCTGGCAAAGAACCCATTACGGGTTTCAAAAGGATAACGCACATGCCCTTGTTTTCCATACAGAAGAAGACTTTTGTTTTACCTTCAAAGCGGAGTTTGTCTATGGTGGCCAATATGATCAATGCGGCCTGATGGTCTATCAGGACAGTGAAAACTGGTTCAAAGCTTCCCTTGAATACATCAACCCTTCTTTGCAGCAGCTTGGCAGCGTTGTCACCTCCCGCGGCTATTCGGATTGGGCCATGCAGGATTTTGACAGCGAGGTCCATTCCCTGTATTATCGTCTTTCCCGCAGCGGTTCGGATTTTTGCATTGAATACAGCCCGGACGGCATTGCGTTTTCCCAAATGCGCGTGTTCCATTTTGAAAAAGGCGCCGGGCTGCTTGGCTGCGGCCTGTATGCGTGCAGCCCCTCTCAGCATTCGTTTGACGCCGTTTTCAGCGAATTTAGCATCACGGAAAACAAGTGGTAATTTTATCGCCGTTTATCCTCTTTCCCAAATAGCAAAAGAGCCGCTCTCCATTCCGGCTCTTTTTTGTTAAAAGAACCGGTCTGCCTTATCCCCTTTGCCATGGTATACTGTATTTATTGATTCTTTGCGGCTTTGCCCGTTTAACATTTTCGCCTTATAAGAAGGAGGCTTTTCATGCCTTTAGAGATTCTCAGCCGATACAGGCCGGATTGCCCAGCGCAAAAAGCCGTAAAAGTGCAGATTGAATTTGCCTATGAAGCCTTTGGCACAGCGCTATATACCCGGGAAAATCCGCTGTGTCATTTCACTGCTTCTTCGCTGATCTTAAATGAGCAAAAAACGCACACGCTGATGGTTTATCATAACATCTATCAATCCTGGAGCTGGACGGGCGGGCATACCGATGGCGAAACGGATTTTCTGTCCGTGGCGCTCAAAGAAGCCAAAGAGGAAACCGGCCTTGGCGCGCTGCGTCCGCTTTCGCCCTATCCTGTTCGTTGGGATGTGCTCTGCGTAAAAGCGCATGAAAAGCGCGGAAACCCCGTTGCGCCCCATCTGCATTTAAATGCTGCGTTTGTCTTTACGGCCGATGAAAACGCGCCGCTTTCCGTTTGCCCGGAGGAAAA
>ENA-ORRN01002938-ORRN01002938.1-human-gut-metagenome-genome-assembly--contig:-NODE-2938-length-10317-cov-5.259014_pt1 | contig 10317 bp, 9 predicted proteins | sample MGYA00242174_ERZ509132 | MGnify/ENA primary metagenome ERZ509132 (study PRJEB26280, sample SAMEA2338671) | human gut metagenome | biome: human gut; feature: human-associated habitat; material: faeces...
TTCTTTATTGCGACTGCACAGCCGAGAGTGTATGCCCAGCCTGCGTTGTCGAATGCGATCGGCTGAACGCCCTTGACGATAGCGTCAACGTCGATGCCCTTTGCAAGGCAGATATCGCGCGCGTCCTCAAGGTCCTTTATGCCGTATTCCTTCATGCAGGCTTCGATGCCCGCCATTCTTCTTTCTTTGCCTTCAAACTGTACGTTGTTTGACATTGTCGTTACCTCCTCACTCTGTTCTGGGGTCAATGAATCTGACACCCTCGTCGTAACGGCCGTATGTCTTTACGTTGCTCTCGAAAGCCTCCTGATAGGACTTTCCTGCCTTGACGGCGCTGAGCATCTTTCCGACATGGACGAACTTGTAGCCGATGACCTCGTCGTTTGCGTCGAGTGCCATGTCGAGGATATATCCCTCTGCCATTTCAAGATAACGGACACCCTTCTTCTCGGTTGCGAACATTGTTCCGACCTGCGAACGCAGACCCTTTCCGAGGTCCTCGAGACCTGCGCCGATTACGAGACCGTCATCGGAATAAGCCGACTGAGTACGACCGTAAACGATCTGTAAAAACAATTCTCTCATAGCGGTGTTGATAGCGTCGCATACAAGGTCGGTGTTCAATGCTTCCAGAATAGTCTTTCCGGGAAGAATTTCGGAAGCCATAGCCGCCGAGTGAGTCATACCCGAGCATCCGATGGTTTCGACTAAAGCTTCTTCGATAACGCCTTTTTTAACGTTGAGCGAAAGCTTGCACGCGCCTTGCTGAGGAGCGCACCAACCCACGCCGTGGGTAAAGCCGCTGATGTCGGTGATCTGTTTAGCTTCAACCCAAAGCCCTTCTTCGGGGATGGGAGCGGGACCGTGCTTAGGACCCTTCGCAACGCAAACCATATCCTTAACTTCGTTTGAATATTGCATAAATATTCCTCCAGATTTTTTTCGGTAAAAAACGCGCCGATAAGCCGTTCGGCGTTTGTCCGTGTCTATTATAGCATATCGAAAAAAATTTTACAATTATTATTTAAGCATAATTTTAAGATTTTTTGCTTGCTTTTATAATGTTTTAATGATAGAATAGAAATCGGCGGACGGGTTTTCCCTTCCGCAGCTTAAAACAACTATTCGAGACATAAGCGAAACGCTTAGCCCGAAAGATAAAACGAGGTAAAAAAACATGAAAAACGTAATGGACGTTTTAGAGGAACGCGGATTCATCAAACAAACCGTTTACGGCGACGATTTACGAAAAAAACTCGGAACCGAAAGCGTTACGTTCTACGTCGGCTTCGACCCGACGGCGGACAGCCTTCATATCGGACACTATATTCCGATAATGGCGATGGCATGGATGCAGCGATACGGACACAGACCCATCGCGCTTTTCGGCGGCGGCACGGGCATGATCGGCGATCCTTCGGGAAGGTCGGATATGCGCCAGATGATGACGAGAGAAACTATCGACCACAACATCGCGTGCTTTAAAAATCAGATGTCCCGCTTTATAAATTTCGAGGGCGAAAACGGCGCGATCATCGCCAATAATGCAGACTGGCTTTTAGACCTTAATTATATAAACTTCCTGCGCGATATCGGCGTTTATTTCTCCGTAAACAAAATGCTTACGGCGGAATGTTTCAAACAGAGAATGGAAAAGGGGCTTACCTTCTTCGAATTCAACTACATGCTCATGCAGGGTTACGACTTTTTGCATTTGAACCGCGAATACGGCTGCTCGCTCGAAGTGGGCGGCGACGACCAGTGGTCGAATATGCTCGGCGGCACAGAGCTTATTCGCCGCAAGCTCGGCAAGGATGCTCACGCAATGACAATTACGCTTCTGCTCAACTCCGAGGGCAAAAAGATGGGCAAAACCGCGGCCGGCGCTGTATGGCTTGATCCCAACAAGACCTCGCCCTACGATTTCTATCAGTACTGGCGCAATGTTGACGATGCCGACGTTCTCAAGTGCCTGCGTATGCTGACCTTCCTTCCGCTTGAGCAGATCAACGAGATGGACAGCTGGGAAGGCTCTCAGCTTAACAAAGCAAAAGAAATTCTTGCATTCGAGCTTACCTCACTTGTTCACGGCGAAGAAGAGGCAAAGAAGGCCGAGACTTCGGCAAAGGCTCTGTTCGGCGGCGGTGCGTCCGGCGAAATGCCGACGACCGAGCTTTCGGAAACAGATCTTGCAGACGGCGCTATTGATATCATGAGCGCGCTCGTTCTCACCGGCCTTTGCTCTTCAAAGTCGGAAGCTCGCCGCAATATCCAGCAGGGCGGCATTTCCGCAAATGACGAGAAGGTAAGCGATATCGGCCGCAGTTTCACGGCAGACGAGCTCAAAGCCGGCGTGGTTCTCAAGCGCGGCAAGAAAAACTTCAACAAAATTATTCTCAAGTAAGGTGGATCGGCATGTCCATAGAAAAAGGCAGAGCATATTTCAGACAGTTCGGAATGGAAGACAGAGTGCGTGAGTTCGATGTTTCAAGTGCAACGGTCGAGCTTGCAGCGCTTGCGCTCGGTGTTGAAGGCGCAAGGATTGCAAAGACACTCTCTTTCAAAAAGGATGATAGCTGTATCCTGATCCTCGCAGCAGGCGACGCAAGGATCGACAACCACAAGTTCAAGGATAAATTCCACATGAAGGCCAAAATGCTCGCACCCGAAGAGGTTCTTAGTATAGTCGGCCATCCTGTTGGCGGCGTGTGCCCATTTGGCATAAACGATGGTATCGATGTTTATCTTGACGAAAGCCTCAAGCGCTTTGAAACCGTGTTCCCGGCGGTCGGAAGCGCAAACAGCGCAATTGAGCTTGATCTTGATGAGCTGTATAAATACTCAAATGCCATCGAGTGGATCGATGTCTGTAAGCTCCCCGAATAGTAAATAATATTAATAGCAGAAGGAAATCACGGTTTCCCTCTGCTATTTTACTTTGTAACTCTTGTAATTCATACAAAACTGCTGTATAATGTTTATAATTGTGCGCAGACCGGGGGCGCCGCAGCGCCCCCCTATATAAAAGCGGCTGTGCGCACTTTACCGCTGCAACATTTTATGCCGCCTGCTTTTCCGAGGTTATTGATATGATAAAGATTGCGCCCTCGATCCTCTCTGCCGATTTCACGAAGCTCGGTGCCGAGATTGAAGATATACGTTCTGCCGGCGCGGAATATGTTCATTTTGATGTTATGGACGGATTTTTTGTCCCTAACATTTCAATCGGCATTCCCGTTTTGAAGTCTGTGCGGAAAATGACCGAGATGTTTCTCGACGTTCATCTGATGATCGATAAGCCTGTCAGATACGCAAAGGCATTTTGCGATGCCGGCGCCGATCTTGTCATGTTCCATGTCGAGGCGGACTCTTATCAGAACATATCGGACGCTATTGATATCGTTAAGGAAAACGGGAAGAAGGTCGGCCTTGCGCTCAAGCCGAGGACTCCTGCAAGCGTACTGTACCCGTTTATAGATCGACTCAATATGGCTCTGGTCATGACGGTAGAACCGGGCTTCGGTGGGCAGAGCTTTATGCATGATCAGCTGCCTAAGATAGCCGAGCTCAGGCACGAGATCGACAAAAGAGGTCTTGCCTGCGAGCTGGAGGTTGACGGCGGCGTTGATCCTGTAACGGCAAAGCTCGTGAAAGATGCCGGAGCCACCGTTCTTGTTGCCGGAAGCGCCGTTTTCGGAAAGCCGGACAGGAAAGCACAAATTGATGCGATTAGAAACGCATAAACACTTATTGGAGATAATATAAATGCCGTTTTTCCCTGCTTCACTTGAAAACCTGATAGATAAATTTGCATCTCTCCCCGGTATCGGCCGCAAAAGCGCACAGAGACTTGCGTTCCACGTTCTTTCACTGCCGGAGGGCGAGGGCGAAAGCTTTGCGAACGCAATTTTGGAAGCGAGGAAGAACGTATGCTGCTGCAAAATATGCCAGAACCTTACCGAGGGTGAGGTGTGTTCTGTTTGCTCAAGCACCAAGCGCGACAAAAGCATCGTATGCGTTGTCTCCGAGCCTCGCGACGTATTGTCAATCGAGCGCAGCCATGAGTATAATGGTGTGTATCATGTTCTGCACGGTGTTCTTTCGCCCATAAGTCATGTCGGTCCCGACGACATTCGCATAAGTGAGCTTATACATCGCGTTGCTGCCGACGACAGTGAGATCAAAGAGATCATCATGGCAACAAACCCGGATACTGAGGGTGAGGCTACTGCCATGTATATATCAAGACTCTTAAAGCCCTTTGACGTTAAGGTGACACGTCTTGCATATGGCATTCCTGTCGGGTCAAACCTTGAGTTTGCCGATGATGCTACACTTCTTCGCGCTCTCGAAGGCAGAATTGAAATGTGATAAACAGGTTATAATTCCTGTACGATAAAAATTACTACATACCGAATATTAGAGGGGGAAAGCTTCACGGCACGCTGCGTATCGGGGCAGTTGTCGTGAGGGTCCCTTTACTTTGCGTTTTCGGAAATAATCACTCAAATGGAGGTTAATATATGACTCATAAGCTTAAAATCATTCCCCTTGGCGGTCTTGGAGAGATCGGCAAGAATATGACAGCCATTGAATTTGGCACGGATATAATCGTTGTTGACTGCGGACTTGGCTTTCCGGACGAGGATATGTACGGCATTGATATTGTTATTCCCGACATTTCTTATCTCAAAGCCAACGCCGAAAAGGTGCGCGGCATTGTTATAACCCACGGGCACGAGGATCACATCGGCGCAGTGCCTTACGTTATTCATGACCTGAACGTTCCCATATACGCGACTCCGCTCACTGCGGCGCTTATTGAGCTCAAGCTCGAAGAGCACGATCTGCTGTACAATACGCAGATATTCACCAAAAAAGCCGGCGATATATTCCGCCTTGGCTGCTTCAGCGTTGAGTTTATTGCAGTTAACCACAGCATTGCAGACGCTGTTGCTCTTGCGATAAAAACGCCTATCGGAACGATCGTGCACACAGGCGACTTTAAGATAGACCTTACGCCGGTTCAGGGCAAGGTTATCGATCTGCCACGCTTCGGCCAGCTTGGAAATGAGGGTGTACTCGCACTGCTTAGTGACTCTACAAACGTGGAAAAGCCGGGTCTGTCCGCATCCGAGCGCAAGGTCGGCGAAACTTTCGATAAGCTGTTTAAAAACTGCGATCAGCGTATTATCATAACGACATTTGCGTCTAATGTTCACAGATTGCAGCAAATAATCGACGTTGCCGCAAAATATAAGCGCAAGGTTGCGATCACCGGGCGCAGTATGGAAAACATTCTTCGCGTCGCAACCGTTTTGGGATATCTTAACGCGCCGGAAAATGTGCTCGTTGATCTTGCTCAGATCAATAAGCTGCCCAAGGATAAGGTCGTAATAATTTCGACCGGCTCGCAGGGCGAGACCATGTCCGCTCTGTATCGCATGGCGTTTTCGGAGCACAGGCAGATAAACATTGCCCCCGGCGACAGGGTCATAATATCCGCATCCGCAATTCCGGGCAATGAAAACATGATCAGCAAGGTCATCGACGAGCTGTTCCACAAGGGCGCCGAGGTCATTTATGACCGCAACACCGCGCTTCACGTTTCCGGTCACGCCTCTCAGGAGGAGCAGAAAATGATGCTGGCGCTGGTTCGCCCCAAATTTTTCATCCCCGTTCACGGCGAGTACCGCATGCTCGTAAAGCATGCTGAGCTTGGTCGCCTTATGGGCGTTGATTCGAAAAATGTTGTCATTGCCGAAAACGGCAAGATAATTGAGATTTCAAAGAAAAGCGTCAAGCTCAACGGCTCGGTCCAGTCCGGCGCCGTTATGGTTGACGGCATGGGCGTTGGCGACGTCGGCAGCGTCGTAATGCGCGACAGGCACAGACTTGCCGAGGACGGCATGGTCGTCATCGTTGTCACGCTTTCCTCCTGGGATAATGCAATGCTGTCCGATCCTGAGATACTCACGCGCGGCTTTGTTTACGTTAAGGAAGCCGAAGATATGCTTGAGGAGCTCAAGCGCGTTACAAAGGAAACCGTTCTTGCATGTGAAGAGAGCGGAGTTAAAGATTGGTCTGCAATAAAAAGCCGGATAAAGAGCAATGTTTCATCTTATCTGTATAAGACGACCAAGCGCAGTCCCATGATTCTGCCGCTTATTTCCGAGGTATAATGAGCATTCCGCTTTTTGATTGTCACTGCGATACAGCTACGCACGCACTTGAAAAGGGCGAGATATTGCGCCGCAATAAAATGCATCTTGATCTTGAACGGCTCGTAGCATACGCTCCTTCTGGTCAGGTATTCGCGATCTGCGCTGTTGACGATCCTGATCCCGTCGCCTTTGCAGACAGGTCGATTGCGTTTTTCCTGCGCCAGATAGAAGAAAATTCAGACATGGCAAAGCTATGTCTGAATTTTCAGGATATAGTCACGGCGGAGAGCGAAGGAAAGATCGCGGCGCTGCTTTCGATCGAAGGTGCAGAGCAGATAGAGGATATCGACGCTGCATATGCGCGCGGTGTGAGAATAGTACACCTTACTTGGAACCATGACAATTTACTCTGTGGCGCTGCCATGGACGGAGGTACCGGGCTTACGAATAAAGGCCGGCAGTTTGTTATGCGAGCGCAGGAGCTTGGGATAATGCTCGATATGTCTCATATATCCGAACGCGGATTCTGGGATACGCTCGAGATAAGCACGCGCCCAGTTATTGCAGGGCATTCAAACTCAAAAGCAGTCTGCAACGTTCCGCGCAATCTCAGTGACGAGCAGTTTGCGGCATTGGTTCGCCGGGGCGGCGGAGCCGGAATAAACCTCTATCCCAAATTTCTCGGCCTCGGACGCAATATTGACGCTGTTTTTGCGCATATTGAGAACTTTATGTCCCTTGGTGGGGAAAAATCTGTTTTCCTCGGCTGTGACCTTGACGGTATTGGAGAAATGCCGCGCGGCATAAGCGGCGTTCAGGATCTTGGCAGAATATACGAAACGCTGCTCAGGCACAACTATTCCGAGCAGCTTGTTTGTGATATTTTCAGGAATAATATTCTTAAAGTTATGGAGAAGGCGCTGTGAATATTCAAATCTTCGGCAAAAGCAAATGCTTTGACACAAAAAAGGCCGAGCGTTATTTTAAAGAGCGCAGAATAAAATATCAGTTTGTTGATATCATGAAATTCGGCATGAGCAGGGGAGAGCTGAACTCCGTTAAAAATGCCGTCGGCCTTGATAATATGATAAACCAAAACGACGTGGACTATCCGCTTATTCAATACCTTGCATCAAACGACGCGAAGCTTGAAAAGTTATTTGAATGCCCGTGGCTCATCAAAACGCCGATCGTCCGCAACGGCAAGCAGGCGACCGTCGGCTACGCGCCGGATATCTGGGCTAAATGGGAATAAGAAAAAACCGCCTGACACGGCGGTTTTTTCCGTATATTGAGCGAGTCTGTAAGCCGGGTTCTGTCTTAAACGACCATCTATCTAATCCTGCCGTTGCCGGCAGGCTCAAGCCGCCTCCCGAGGACGATCGGGCCAATCACATGTCCTCCCACGGCGTTGCTCCGGATAGAGTTTACAGCATCAACATGTCGCCATGCGACGAGTGAGCTCTTACCTCACTTTTCCACCCTTACCGATTGCTCGGCGGTATATTTCTGTTGCACTTGTCCGAGGGTCACCCCTGGCGGGCGTTACCCGCTATCCTTGCCCTATGGAGCCCGGACTTTCCTCATGTACTTCCTTTCGGAATGCACCCGCGGTCGTTCGGCCCACTCATTTGATTATTTTACCCATTATTCACGCTTTCGTCAATAGAAAATTCTTGTCTTTAAACGTTTGCCGCCGTATAATATATTGGTTAATAGGAGGCTTTAAGCATGACTTTGAATGAATATATAGACAGCATAAAGCATAAGCGCATTTGCGTTATCGGTATCGGTGTTAGCAACACACCGCTTATAAAGAAGCTTCTTGCTTCGGGCTGCGATGTGACGGCCTGCGATAAGCGCACTGCCGAGCAGCTGGGGCAGGAGCACACGGAGCTCTCAAAGCTCGGCGCAAAGTTTTATCTCGGCGAGGATTATCTTGAGCATCTCGACTTCGACATTATCTTCCGCACTCCGGGACTTATGCCATTTGACGGGCATCTTCAAAAAGCCGTTGAGCGCGGAGCGGAGCTGACGTCCGAGATGGAGCTTTTCATGAAGCTCTGTCCGTGCAAAATTTTTGCCGTGAGCGGCAGCGACGGAAAAACAACAACGACAACAATAATATCCGAGCTGTTAAAGGCTCAGGGCTACACTGTACACCTCGGCGGCAATATAGGCAGGCCGCTGCTTTGCGATGTTGACAACATGAACGAAACCGATGTTGCCGTTCTTGAGCTCAGCTCGTTTCAGCTGCACAGCATGGTGTGCAAGCCTGATGTTGCCGTTATTACTAACATATCTCCTAACCATCTCGATAAGCACAAGGATTATCAGGACTATATTGATGCAAAAAGCTCGATATTTGCATATCAGGACGAGCATGACCGCCTTGTTCTCAATCATGAGAACGAGTTTTCCGCTTACTATGCCGGTAAGGCAAAGTCGAGCATCTCATATTTCAGCCGCGCAATGAAGCCGGATAGCGGCGTTTACTGCACTGATGGCTATATCTACCGCGTTCATGATGGGTCATCTCAGAAGCTCATGGCTGCCGACGATATTAAGCTGCCTGGAACGCATAATCTTGAAAACTATATGGCTGCTTTTGCCGCGACGGACGGATATGTTGACGATGACACCTGCATATCCGTAGCAAAGAGCTTTTCCGGCGTCGAGCACCGCCTCGAGCAGGTGAGGGTACTCAACGGAGTTACATTTATAAACGACTCCATCGGAACAAGCCCCACACGCACCGCAGCAGGACTTCACGCACTCAAGCAAAAGCCGATACTCATAGCCGGAGGATATGATAAGCACATACCCTTCGACGAGCTTGGCGACGAGATATGTCTGCATGTTAAAAAACTGTATCTGACCGGTGCTACGACCGAAAAAATCTATGCTGCCGTCACGAAGTCAAAGTATTTTGACGGAAGCTTGCCGATCGAAAAAATTGATAATTTTAAAGACACCGTTCTTGCAGCTGCTAATTCTGCACATGACGGAGATATAGTCCTGCTCTCGCCGGCATGTGCCGCTTTTGATAAGTTCAAAAACTTTATGGAGCGCGGGAAATACTTTAAACAGATAGTTATGGAGCTTTAAAATGAACGTAAACGATATAAGACCCGAAGTATACGAGCTTGCTCGTCAGGCAGAAGAGGAGATAAGACCTCAGTTTGAGCGCATAGACCGCATCGCAATGCTCAACACCCGGAAGGTGATGACTGCATTTCAGGACAGCAAGGTATCCGACTCCTGCTTTGCCGGAACAACCGGCTACGGATATGATGACTTGGGCAGGGAAGTGCTTGATAAGGTATATGCCCAGGTGTTCTGCACGGAAGCAGCCCTTGTGCGCATCGGATTTGTAAACGGCACGCACGCCCTCTCAGCAGCTCTTTTTGGAATACTAAAGCCGGGCGACACGCTGCTTTCCGTCACGGGACATCCGTATGATACGCTCAGAAACGCTATCGGTATTGAGGGCGATTGCCACGGCTCACTCAAATTCTACGGTATTAACTACAAGCAGGTCGATCTAAAGAACGGAGAAGCCGATCTCGAGGCCATAAAAGCCGCGCTTGCCGACCGCTCGATCTCGGCGGTGCTCATTCAGCGCTCAAGAGGCTATGAAAACCGCAAAGCGCTATCGGCAGAGGAGATAGGTGAGATATGCAGTGCAGTCAAAAGCGTTGCACCGAATGTCACCGTTATGGTTGATAACTGCTATGGTGAGTTCACCGGTGAGCATGAACCTACCGAATACGGCGTGGACATCATGGCCGGTTCGCTCATCAAAAACCCCGGCGGCGGACTTGCGCCGACCGGCGGATATATTGTTGGCCGAAAGGATCTTGTTGAAAATGCCGCTATGCGGTTGACAACGCCCGGAATAGGCGGCGAATGCGGAGCCTCGCTCGGCAACAACAGGCTTCTTTTCCAGGGCTTTTTCATGGCGCCGCATATAGTGGCTCAGGCAATCAAGACGGTTACATTCTGCTCTGCCATGATGAAAAAGATCGGGTTTGAATCGTCTCCGGCTCCCGACGAGGCGAGAAACGATATAATTCAAATGGTAACGCTCAAAAACGGCGAGAATATGAAAAAATTCTGCCGCGGAGTTCAGGCAGGCGCGCCCGTAGACTCA
>ENA-ORRN01002942-ORRN01002942.1-human-gut-metagenome-genome-assembly--contig:-NODE-2942-length-10312-cov-10.911865_pt1 | contig 10312 bp, 7 predicted proteins | sample MGYA00242174_ERZ509132 | MGnify/ENA primary metagenome ERZ509132 (study PRJEB26280, sample SAMEA2338671) | human gut metagenome | biome: human gut; feature: human-associated habitat; material: faeces...
GGAGGCGCTGCTGCAGATGGAGCGCCGGGGCGCGTGGTCTGACGGCAGCCTGAAGCGTATCGCGGCCCAGTCCGGGCTGGAGGCGCGGGACACGGCGCTGTGTACCCGGATGACCTACGGCGTGGTGCAGAACCGGACACTGCTGGACTACTATATCGACCATTGGTGTACGCAGAAGGCCGCCCGGCTGGAACCGGTGGTGGCCTGCCTGCTGCGTTTGGGTATATATCAGATACTGTTCATGGACAAGGTGCCCGACCGGGCTGCTGTTCATGAGACAGTAGAGCTGACAAAACGCCGGGGCAAGACCCGTGCCGCGGGCATGATCAATGCGGTGCTGCGGAAATGTGCGTCAAGCAAAAACACTTTACCGCCATTGCCACAGAATAGTTTTATTTCCAAAGCAGCGGTGCAGTACAGCCATCCCAGGTGGTTGGTGGAGCGCTTGACGGCTTTGGTCGGCGAGCAGGAGGCCGAGGCGTTCCTGCGGTTGGATAACGAGCCTGTTCCCACGGTGATACAGGTCAATCCGCTGAAGACCACGCCGGCGGAATTGGAAAATGCGCTGCGATCGGACGGTGTCCGTCTGGTGCCCCATCCCTGGCTGGAGGGCTGCTTTGAAGTCACCGGTACCGGCGATTTGGAGCGCCTGTCCGCCTTTGCGTCGGGACGCTGCACGGTGCAGGATGCCGCGGCGCGTTTGGCGGCCATTGCCGCCGGACCGAAGCCCGGCAATCGGGTGCTGGATGTGTGCGCCGCCCCTGGCGGCAAATCCTTCGCCATGGCCATGCAGATGAAGAACCGGGGCGATATCCTCTCCTGTGACATTCACCCCCACAAGCTGAAGCTCATCGAAAACGGTGCGGCACGGCTGGGGATCACTATCATCCGCACAGCGCTGGCCGATGGGCGGGAACGTCACGCCGGCTGGGTGGAGCAGGCCGATGTGGTGCTGGCCGATGTGCCGTGCTCCGGCCTTGGTATCATCCGCAAGAAACCGGATATCCGCTGGAAGGATCCGGCGCAGCTGGCACAGCTGCCCGCCGTCCAGCTGTCGATATTGAACAACGTGTCTGCCTACGTCCGTCCCGGCGGCGTGCTGGTGTATGCCACCTGCACCGTCCTGCCGGAGGAAAACGGCGGCGTGGTGTCGGCCTTTTTGGACGTACACCCGGACTTTGCGAAAGAGGAATTTACCCTGCCCGGTATCGGAAGCTGTCCCGGTGATGTGACACTGTGGCCCCAGCGGACCGGCACCGATGGATTTTACATCTGCCGTATGCGCCGCAGGGGATAACGTCAAGGAGCGAATTGCATGACCGACATCAAATCCATGACCGAGCGTCAGCTGGCTGACTTTTTTAAGAATATGGGACAGCCGGCTTTCCGTGCCAAGCAGGTATTCACCTGGCTGCACCGTGGCGTGCGCTCCTTTGACGAGATGACCGACTTGTCCAAGCCGCTGCGTGCCCAGCTGGCCGAGACGTGCTTCATTACAGCGCCGACCGTGGCCCGGAAGCAGACCTCGAAGCTGGACGGGACCGTTAAATATTTGTGGGAGCTGGCCGACGGCAACTGCATCGAGACGGTCCTGATGCAATACCACCACGGCAACACCGTATGCATCTCCTCTCAGGTGGGCTGCCGCATGGGCTGCGCCTTCTGCGCCAGCACCATTGCCGGCAAGGTCCGGGACCTGCGGCCCTCTGAGTTGCTGGACCAGGTGCTGTTTACCCAGCTGGACAGCGGCCTGCCTGTCTCCAACATCGTGCTCATGGGTATCGGCGAGCCGTTGGACAACATGGACAATGTGCTGCGCTTTTTGGAGCTGGTCAACAGCCCCCACGGGATGAACATCGGTATGCGGCATATCAGCCTGTCCACCTGCGGCGTAGTGCCGGGGATCGACGCGCTGGCGGATCGGCAGCTTCAATTAACGCTGTCTGTCTCCCTTCACGCACCGGACAGCGAGACCCGCAGCCGCATTATGCCGGTGAACCGGGCGTATGATGTAGAGACGCTGTTTGCCGCCTGCCACAGATACTTCCAAAAGACCGGGCGGCGCATCAGCTTTGAGTATGCCATGATCGACGGAGTCAACGACCACGACTGGCAGGCGGAGCTGATCGCGAAAAAGCTGAAGGGCATGCCGGGCCACGTGAACCTGATACCCCTGAACGACGTGGTGGAGAGCCCGTATAAGCCCAGCAGACGCATCGGCGCTTTCCAGCAGAAGCTGGAGAGTTTGGGTGTTACCGCCACGGTCCGCAGAAGCCTGGGCGGCGATATCGACGCCTCCTGCGGCCAGCTGCGGCGGAAGGAAATGCAGGAACGCGGCCAACTGTGAGACATGGACTCTTTACGGAATAAAGGATGTGAGCGACTATGAAAATGTGGGGGATCACCAATACCGGGTTGGTGCGGAGCGAGAATCAGGACGCCTACGCCGTGTTCGAGGCCGACGCATTCCACGCGGCCGTGGTGTGCGACGGTATGGGCGGCACCAACGGCGGACAGGTGGCCAGCGCCATCGCCGTAGCCCGGTTCGAAAAGGAGCTGCGCGACAGCCTGCGGGACGATATGGACATCCCGCAGCTGCGGCAGGCAATGCTCAGCGCTATCGCCTGCGCCAATGACGCCATCCGGCAGGAGGCGGCGCGGAACGCGGAGTACCAGCACATGGGCACCACGCTGGTGTGCGCCGTGGCCCGGTCCGACATGGCGATTATCGGTAACATCGGCGACAGCCGTGCCTATCACATCACGCCGGAGGGAATTTTCCAGATCTCCCGCGACCACTCGGTGGTGGAGAATATGGTGGCCAAGGGCGATCTGACGCCGCTGGAGGCCCGAACGCACCCCAACCGCAATCTCATCACCCGGGCGCTGGGCCCGGACATCCACGCCAAGGCGGATACCTTTGAGCTGCCCTGGCACAAGGACGAGTTCCTGCTGCTCTGTTCCGACGGACTGGTGAACACCGTCTCAGATCAGGAGATGCTGTTTGAGGTCCTCCACGACGGGGACGTAAATGAATGTCTTGACCATTTGCTGCAAATATCGCTTCAGCGGGGCGCACCGGACAACATCACGGCGGTGCTGCTGCTGAACGAGGAAGGGAGATGACCACATGGATCAGTATATCGGAAAAATGCTGGACGATCGCTATGAAATACTGGAACTGATCGGCTCCGGCGGTATGGCCAATGTCTATAAGGCCCGGTGCCACCGGCTGAATCGCCTTGTGGCCATCAAGATACTGAAAAGCGACCTGGCGGACAACGCGGATTTCCGCCGCCGGTTCCACGATGAGTCCCAGGCGGTAGCGCAGCTGAGCCACGCCAACATCGTGTCGGTGTATGACGTGTCCACCAATCCGGACCGGGAATACATCGTCATGGAGCTGATCGACGGCATCACGCTGAAGCAGTATATGGAGCGCCGTGGCCGCATGGACTGGCGGGAGTCGCTGCACTTCATCACCCAGATCATGCGGGGCCTGAGCCACGCCCACAGCCGCGGCATCATCCACCGTGATATCAAGCCCCAGAACATCATGGTCCTGCGGGACGGCAGCGTGAAGGTGGCTGATTTCGGCATTGCCTGCCTTGCCAACCAGGGGCAGACACTGACCCAGGAGGCGCTTGGCTCCGTGCACTACATCTCGCCGGAGCAGGCCCGGGGCGACCGTATCGACGCGCGCTCGGATATCTATTCAGCCGGTGTTGTGCTGTATGAGATGCTCACCGGACGCCTGCCCTTTGAGGGCGACAGCGCCGTATCCGTGGCCATCCAGCACCTGAGCTCCGTGCCCCTGGCGCCCCGGGATATCGATCCCAGTATCCCCGAGCCGCTGGAGCTGATCTGCATGAAGGCTATGAACAGCGACCCCAACAAGCGCTACGCCTCGGCGGACGCCATGATCGAGGATCTGGAGAAGTTCCGCCGGGACCCCTCTGTGGATATGGACTATATCCGGCAGGAGCTGACTGCCCCTGCCGCGGATACCGAGCCTACCATGCCCCTGCCCACGGCGCAGGTGGCCTCCGCCGTAAAAAAGCACACCGGCGAGCTGCGCCGGGAGCGCGAGGCGGAAGAGGAGCCGCCCCGCCGGGATAAGAAGTCTATTGCTATCATCGCCGGGATCTTTGCCGCGGCGGTGCTGCTGGTTGTGCTGCTGTTCAAGCTGATACTGGGCGATTTCGGCCCTGCCGGCAGCAACAAGAGCTACCCTGTGCCCGATATCCGCGGCAAGACTGTGGAGGAGGCCCAGGAGATGGAGGGCGTAAAGGATATCTTCCTGATCGAGGTACAGGGTACCCGCACTACGGAGGAATACCAGCCGGGGCAGATCGTCGAGCAGGATCCCGCTGCCGGCCGCACCCGAAAGAGCAATCTGGTCATTCAGGTCTATGTGGCCGCCGAGCCGGAGAAGGTGCCGATGAAGGACCTGGTGGGCATGGAGTACCGGCAGGCGCGCGTGCTTCTGACCGATATGGGTCTGGATCTGAAGATCACCACGGAAACCGTGTCCTCCGACAAATACGGCGCGGACGCCGTGATCGAGACAGTCCCTGCCGCCGACGAACCGCTGGTGGCCGGACAGACGGTGATCCTGCGGGTCAGCACCGGGCCGGAAACGGTGACGGTGCCTACCTTCACCGGTCAGGATATCGCCAACGCAGTGCAGAATGCTCAGGACCTGGGCCTTACCGTGGGCGAGATCACCTATGACACATTCAGCTTTGCGCCCCAGGGTCAGGTGATCGAGCAGAGCATCAAGCCCACCAGCGAGGTTCCCGGCGGTACAAAAATCAGCTTTACCGTCAGCGGGCAGAAGAACAGCGACGACGCCACAGCGGCCCGGGTGGTGGAGTTTACCATGCCCAGCGATATGGAGGGTATGATCAAGGTGGAGTTCGAGCAGGACAGCGTGACTCTGGACAGCCAGTACATCAACGCCTCCATGGGGACGGTGACGTATACCTTTACCGGCAAGACTGGGACCAGTTCTAACGTCTGTGCCGTCTTTACCAGCATGAACACCGGGGCCACCAAGGTCTCCGCCATTCAGGAGATACGCTTTTGAGTCGGGGCCGCATTGAGAAGGCCCTCAGTGGTTTCTACTATGTGAATACCGGAGCCGAGACGCTGCAATGCCGCGCCCGCGGAAAGTTCCGCCGTGAGGGCATGAGCCCGCTGGTGGGCGACTGGGTCCAGGTCCGCGACCTGGGCGGGGGCGAAGGCTTTGTGGAGACTGTGGAACCGCGCCGCAATGTGTTTTCCCGTCCCGCCGCCGCCAATATCGATCAGCTGGTCATCCTGGCCTCCGCCGCCATCCCTGTGACGGAGCCGTATCTCATTGACCGCATTTCCGCCATCGCCGCCCTGAAGGGCTGTCAGGTGCTGCTGTGTCTGAACAAGTGCGATCTGAACACGGCGGACGAGTTGTATGACATCTATAGTCATTCCGCCCTGCCGGTGCTGCGTATCAGCGCCGAGACAGGGGAGGGACTGGCGGCGCTTCGCGCCGCCATCGCCGGAAAGCTGAACGCCTTTACCGGGAACTCCGGCGTGGGGAAGTCCAGCGTACTGAATCGGCTGCTGCCGGAATTGCATTTGCCGGTGGGCGAGGTCAGCAAGGCTCTGGGCCGCGGCCGCCACACCACGCGCCATGTGGAGCTGTTTGCTTTGGGCGGCGGCACCTATGTGATCGACACACCGGGTTTTTCCTCCTTTGATACAGAGGAAATGGACCTGGAGCTGAAGGCGCACCTGCCGGAGACGTTCCCCGAATTTGCGCCCTATGTGGACCAATGCCGCTTTACCGGCTGTACCCACACAAAGGAAAAAGGGTGCCGTGTGCTGCAGGCGGTGAAGGACGGTGATATCCCCGCCAGCCGCCACAGGAGCTATCTGCGGCTCTATGACGAACTGAAGGACCTGCGGGCCTGGCAGAAGAAGTGAAAAAGCGGAGTGCGATGCACTCCGCTTTTTGCGCTTCATATACTGGAGCAGGGGGAGGGATATACGGTGCGAAGATGGGGCGGCTGCTGCTGGTTGGGCATTTGTGCGCTGGGATTGGGACTGGGTATCCTGATCGCGGCGGTGTTCCCGGTGGGCTGCTTAATGTTCCTGGTGTCGTTTTTGCTGATCGCCTGCGGCATCGCGTGCTTGAGGGACAGGAGGTGAGGGCATGAGGATCATCGTCTGGCGGGCGCCCCGTGGGATGCGGGGACTGCTGCGCCGGCTGTTCGGCGTGGCGGCATAACCGCCGGAGTTCACACATAGAATGGTCACAAACCATAGGAATGTGAGGGCTGGAACGATGGAATGTGGCTTGCAATGGAAGGATATCACCTGCTGGGATGAGGTGCCCCGGCTGACGCTGACCCACGAGGAAACGCTGGAGGCAGCCATCCCAGATTACTGCCCGGACATGGGGCGTGTGGTGGAGGCCTCGGGCACACTGTGTCTGCGGTCCATCACCGCCCGCAGCGGCAATCTGGAGCTGAAGGGCACTGTTCGGGTCACGGTGCTGTACACCTCAGAGGAGAGCGTGGGACTGCGGAGTCTGACCCAGGCGGTGCCCTTTGTCTGCACGGCGGAGAACCGTCCCCTGGCGGCCTGCCAGGTGCTGTGGGCCGCCGGAAGGCTGCTGCTGTGCGAGGCCCAGGCACTGACGCCCCGCCGTTTGTCCCTGCGTCTGATGCCGGAGTGGACGGTCTGCGGCTATACCTGCACCACCGTACAGCTGTGCTGCGGCGTGGAGGAGGACCCCGCCCTGCGGCTGCGCCGCCGGGAGCATGAGCTGTACATGACCGCCGCCATGGCGGAGCGTGAGTGTGCCGTCGCCGGTGAGGTCACGGTGCCGGCCGGACAGCCGGCACCGGAGGACCTGCTCCTCTGCCGCCTGTATCCCCAGATCGCCTCCTGCCAGCTGGTGGGCGCCAAGCTGCTGGTAAAGGGCGAACTGACCCTCTGTGCCCTGTATCGCTGCCAGCAGCAGAAGCTGCATACATACACCGCCGCTGTGCCCTTCTCCCAGATCGTGGACAGCCCAGCCGGCGGTGAGGAGGGGGATGTTGCCGCCCGGGTGCAGCTGATCTGCGGCGAGGCGCGTCTGCTGCGGACCGAGGAGAGCAGCGGATTCTCCGTCTCGGCGGAGCTTCGGCTGCTGCTGCGTATCACGCGTAAGGAGACGGTATCCTGCGTTACGGATCTGTACAGCACCCACTGCGGCACCAAGCTGGAAACGACAGAACGGTCCCTGCCCCTGGCGCCGGAGCGCCCCGTGCGGCAGGAGGCGGTCCAGCATCTGGATTTCGGCCGTCAGCGGCCCCTTCGTGTTCGTTACGGATACCGCCTGCGCGCCCTCCGCCGGAGAAGACGGTACGCCCTGCGCCGACGTGCGTATGCGTCTGCTGTATCTGGACGAGGAGGAGGCCCCGGCCGTCACCGAAAAAATGGCGCAGCTGCCGCTGGGAGAGGGAGAGGTCTGTACCCTGTGCGGCGCGCCGGAGGTAGCCTTCACCGGCAGCGGTTGTGATCTGCGGCAGGCGGTGGCGGTATCGCCCGCCGCCGCGCCCCGTGAAACGCTGTCAACCGTCAGTGCGGTGCAGTGTCTGCCTGAGCAGGAAAATGCCCGCCGGCCATCTCTGGTCATGCGGCGTCTGGCGCCGGGAGAGACTCTGTGGGATGCGGCAAAGCAGTACCGCACCGACGAGGAGCTGATTCGCGCGGTGAACCAGTTGGAGGAGGGAACGGTACCGGATAAAATGCTGCTGATCCCCCGCGTTCGGTAAATTTTCGTTGACTTTCCGCCGCCGTTTGGGTAGAATTGATCCTGCGAGTACGCTGGATAGTCGCGGGGGCAGGGCGAAAGCCCGTCCATGAGGAAAGTCCGGGCTCCACAGGGCAAGGATAGCGGGTAACGCCCGCCGAAGGCGACTTCAGGAAAAGTGCAACAGAGATATACCGCCCGTCGGCTTTGCGTCGATGAGGTAAGGGTGGAAAGGCGAGGTAAGAGCTCACCCGACGGCGTGTGAAAGCGACCGTCGCTGTAAACTCTATCCGGAGCAACACCGGTATGGGAGCATAGGCCGGCCCGGCTGCTCCCGAGGTGGCTTGAGCGTACCGGCGACGGCACGCGTAGATAGATGACTATCAAAACAGAACCCGGCTTATAGGCATACTCGCACGGTTATAAGGGGGCCGCAGCGCTTTACGCTGCGGCCTTTTTTATGTTTTGTACAAATCAGACAAGAAAAAACAGAATAATTTGGAACACAAGACTATTTACATTAGTTCGGTAAAGCGGTAAATTGGTAGCGTAGTAAACAGAGCGCCGGCAGACCGGCGGAAAACAAGGAAAAAGACCGGTATCCCGGCAAGAAAAGGAGAAAGACAATGAAAAAGATCATCGCATTGATTTTGGCCATGGTGATGGCACTGTCGCTGGTGGCCTGCGGTCAGACCGCACAGGATGACAAATCCAAGGATGATGCCAATTCCACTTCCGCAAAGACCTTCATCATGGGTATCGACGCGGAATATCCCCCCTTCAGCTATCTGGATGCGGACGGCAACTACACCGGCTTTGACGTGGAGGTCTGCAAGGCCGCCTGCGATCTGCTGGGATGGGAGCTGCAGATCTTCCCTGTGAACTGGGATCAGAAGCTGGTGCAGCTGGACGCCAAGGAGTGCGACTGCGTTTGGTCCGGCATGACGATCCTCGACTCCATGAAGGAGGCCGGCTATGTGCTCTCCACGCCTTACTATGACAACACGCAGGTGATCATGGTCAAGGAGGGCAGTGACATCAAGTCCTCCGCTGATCTGGCCGGTAAGGTCGTGGCGGTCCAGCTGGGTACCTCCGGCGAGGCGTTGCTGTCCGAGGGCGGCGATTTGGCCGATCTGGCGGCGACCTTTGGCGATCTGATGACCTGTGACAGCTTCCTCAAGTGCTTCACTGAGCTGGGCGGCGCCGCCGTGGACGCCGTGATCGTGGATAAGCCCGTGGCCGTTTCCTATGCCGCCGAGAACGCCGGCTTCACGGTCCTGGATGAGGGCCTGGGCGCTGAGCAGTACGGCATCGCCTTCCGCGCCGATGACGCAGAGTTGTGCAAGACCATCGAGGGCGCCGTGGCGCAGTTGGTCGAGAACGGCACCTATGCCGAGATCGCTGCCAAGTACCCCGACATTCAGAATAACCTGACGCTGCTGGGCTGATCCCATACACAGCGGATACCCAACGAAAAGCATAGCGGCTCCCGGAGGCAAAAGCTGCCTTCGGGAGCGTATGCGTGTGAATTGAGGATACGATATGACCTTACTGACAATGATCGTGAAGATGGGCGAGGGACTTTCCAAAACCTGCGCCATTTTCTCTCTGACGCTGCTGTTTTCTCTCCCCCTGGGCATGATCGTTGCCCTGCTGCGCATGAGCAAGAGCAAGATCATCTCCGGCATTACCCGCTTTTTTATCTCCATTCTCCGAGGAACCCCGCTGATGCTGCAGCTGCTGGCGGTGACCTACGGACCGTATTACCTCTTTGAACTGCCCGTGTCCCGCAATAAACTGATCCCGGTGGTGATCGCGTTCGCCATCAATTATGCGGCGTATTTTGCGGAGATCTATCGCGGTGGTATCGAGTCTATGCCAGTTGGGCAGTATGAAGCTGCGGAGGTGCTGGGATACACAAAGACCCAGACGTTTATTCACGTCATTCTGCCGCAGGTTTTCAAGCGTATCATGCCCAGTATCACCAACGAGGTGGTGACCCTGGTCAAGGATACGTCTATGGCCTTTACCGTTTCCTATCAGGAGATGTTTACCATCGGTAAGCAGATCGCGAACTCCGAAACCAGCTTTGTACCGTTTTTGGTGGCAGGCGTATTCTACTTTGTGTTCAACGCGGTCGTGGACTTCGTCATGGGCCGGGTAGAGAAGCGCATGAGCTACTACCAGTAAGGAGGGGCGCCATGAAATTATTGCAGATGAACCACGTGAAGAAGAGCTTTAATGACGAGACGCTGCACGTGCTGAAGGACATCAGCCTCTCCGTGGAGAAGGGCGAGGTCGTCGCCATCATCGGTCCATCCGGCAGCGGTAAGTCCACGCTGCTGCGCTGTGCCACACTGTTGACGCAGATGGACTCCGGCGAGCTGATCTATGGGGATATTCAGGCCGCGCACAATAGCGCGGACGGCAAGGCGGTCTATGCCGATAAGGGCGAGTTGAAGAAGGTACGGGAAAAGTTCGGCCTCGTGTTCCAGAGCTTCAACCTGTTTCCCCACTATTCGGTGCTGA
>ENA-ORRN01002943-ORRN01002943.1-human-gut-metagenome-genome-assembly--contig:-NODE-2943-length-10311-cov-4.681552_pt1 | contig 10311 bp, 19 predicted proteins | sample MGYA00242174_ERZ509132 | MGnify/ENA primary metagenome ERZ509132 (study PRJEB26280, sample SAMEA2338671) | human gut metagenome | biome: human gut; feature: human-associated habitat; material: faeces...
GTCAGGCAGCCATGCTCCGGACACATAATTCGTGGAACATCGGCTTCAACAATAGTGGTGAACTGGCAGGTATCAAGATGGCGCCATTTACGATGACGGTGATCGTGAACAGAACAGGATTTACCGCAGGTCGGACAGGCTAGCCGGGTGTTTTCAGCGATCTCAATAGTGACAGTAACAGAACCGGCATTTTCATCGAGAGAAAGGGACTTTACCTGCCACGGATCGGACAGGTTGAGAATATGAGCGTAGAGGGACTTTTCATCCATGGCGGTGACCTCTGGCGATTAAATACACCATTATCATGCCTTCAGCCACCACAACAAGGGAAGACCCTTATATATACAGTATCATGATCGTTTTGGTTTATCTACTCACTGCTCAAGTGTGTGCTGCATTGGTATAAGCGTTAAGAATAGCGCGACTCTGTTCGCCTTTCTCTGCGCACATTTTTATAAGAGGCTCAAGCTCTTTTTCAGGCTGGGTATCTTTACTTACATTAGCTACATCTGTACATAATGATGAAGCCACTGCAGCCTGAAATGCCTTTATAAAAACGTGATCTACATTTTCGTTTGAAGCAAAAGAAGCCAAAGGGAAAATATAAAAAATAAGAGCAAATATTTTCATGTTTAACCCTCACCGTAAAGTAAACGTATTTGTTTGATAACGTTAGCCGCATCACCATTAACAAGTTTATGAAATTCTACAGCCATATCCTTTAGCTCGCTATCTTTCAGCAGCAGCTGCAGTCTCCCTAAGAAAAGTGACCATGGTTTTTCGCTATCCATACGGCGGCCAAGGCGGGTATGCGTACCGGCGTGGCATTTAGATTCTTCACCATTATGTACTGCGTTCATGAGCCTCACCAGTGCAATGAAAGTATCCCAATCATGGCGGGTATCAAATTGCGCGGTTTCACAGGTAAACGCCAGAACAGGAGGGCGGTTATCCTCCGGTGTATCGAAGGAATTACTGTCATTTCCCCGGACAATAATCGTAAAGGTCTTGTTCCCAACCGTAAACGAATAATCGACGGATTGGATGCCTACCGGCGCGTGTTCGGTTGCAAACGTCCTTCTGGATTCTTCATCACGAATATAGAAGCGATGTGCAAAGCCGAACAGATCCTGATAATAGTTAAGACTGCTTTCTATTAGGGTATTATCGATGCGGTCACGTATTGCAAAGTAATCAGGGCCAGCCAAATGTTTGCTATCCAGTTGCTTCCTGGCCGCATCTGTCAAAAAAGCTATTTCAGCGGGAGTCAGATCAGCAGGTTCATTTGTATTCCAGGGATCGCAAATTTTGTGATGAAGCCTTGAAAGTGTTTTGACCGGTTCAGCTACAAGCCGTGTAAGTTCGCTCTGTGTTCCATCATTAGCAATGTTGTTTAGTGAGTTCTCTATCAGGTTAACCAGGAAAGCGTTAACTGACAGGTTACTTGCTTTAGCATAGGTTTTGATACGCTCGACTTGATCTCTCGACGTTCGCAATGAAATCTGTGTTAGATCCATCATTTCACTCCTATTGAATGATTTAACATTCAACGATGCTACCACATTCAAAAGTGATGTCATTTCATTTTTATCACATTAATGGCTTTTTTAAGTTGCCTTGATTGCCCTAGCCAGTTTAAACTGTATATGCAGTAAAAAAGCCATACACTTAACGAGTGGGCTTTTAGGGTATACACAATAAAACCAGCATGGGGGGGAGTAATGACAGGAGAGATAGACTTACAGCGGGCCGGAAGGATAAAAAAAGCGATCCTAGGCAAGTTCACATACGAAAGAATGGAAGAACTGTCTGGCATCAACATAGGCACTTTGAAACGAATCTCAAATGCACAGAGAGATGCGAAAATCAATGAGCTGGAAAAAATTGCTGAAATCACTCAGACGGACATTTTTGAGTTAATTTTTGGCTCTGACATCGATGATATTTATGACTCCAGCAAACGTTTCTTTGAGACAAGCTGTGTGGATGCGGCACAAGCTGCTCTATCGGTCATTTATAACCTTCGTACCCTCAATGATGATGACATCCTTTGTCTGGCAAAGGTTTCGAATGCTTTACAAACAGCAAATTACTTTAAAAATAAGGAATCATGAACCATGGGTACTGATGTAAAAGTGGAGTTTGAGGCGAAGAGAAACGGTAAGTGGGAGCCGGTACATAATCAATACGCCATTGAGCGCAATTATTTGTTCTTCGCATGGTTAACCAAAGAAATGAATATGGCGCCCAGCCAATAGCAAAACACAGAGGTTTGCCGAGGGATTATCGTTACGAGGATGGTCCGGGGGAGCATTCACAAAGCTGGCTGAGTGCCGATGAAATTCTCAATGCTCCAGACCAAGAGATCACAATGAAGGGCTGTTTGGCCGAAGCTGAATATAAAAAATGGAATGGTGCCGGAAAGCCATCAGCGGATGTTATTTATGGACCAGAACTATCAGGCCGTCCTGGTTATGTTGAAGTAACCTGGACAGTTAAAATTAGAGAAGAGTTCTCTGATTTTCTGAAAACTGTAGAAGCGCTTCGAAATGAGTACGCCGAAGTGCGTATGGTGTTTGGGTTTGATAGCTAATCAGGCGTGCGGGGGCATAATAATGGCATACAGCAAATATCTGAATGATCCCCTCGACGAACGCTATCTGATTGAGCCAGGGGAGTGGGTAGAAGAGGGGGCAATTCCAGACGAAGAGCTGGAAGTTAGAAAACAATTGGCTGCATTAAAATTATGTGAAGATCGTCTGCGTAAATGTGGTTTCTTTTGGCGTTTATTTAATTCGGAAGAATATAAAGGCTATCTTCATATAGCTAATACAGTTAATGACAATCTAATGAAACTTGTGAACAGGACACCCCAGCATAAGGCTGCCATCAGGCGTATTGTGAATTCGATGCCTGAAAACAATGGCGGGCGTGAATCCTTAAAAGACTTTATTAAATGAACATGCAAGAGGATTTAAAATGAAAAAGCCTGATCCAATTTTTCTTTTAATAGATAACTACTGCAGGAGTTATAACAAGGAAAACAAAAAGGAAATTTATTCCAGTTGGTATTACATACCAGCATTTAGCGCGATAGCCGCTGTGATGTATTGGAAAGTGGGTATTAATGGCTTTATGTGCTCAATGGTAGCTATTTGGGGATTGTTCCTTACAGTCGCCGTGATTTTGAACAGGAGAATGAGTTTAGCCAAGTTAAGGATGAACTATTCTGATTTTAAAAATGGTGGTCCTGTAATGGGAATGATTAGTGATGATTTTATTTCACTTCTGGCCGATTCTGGAAGCATAGATAATTACGCCAAAAGAAGACTTGCAGAAAAGCAACAGGAAAAATGTGATGCGCTCAGATGGAATGATTTGTTTGAAATCAGAGAAGAACTTTTGTTATTGAAAGAAAAGGATAAAAGTTTAATAGGTAAGGGGGCTGCAAAATTACAGCAGTATAATCAACGAGATAAATGTTAATTTTAGCCGCTAAAATCTAAGGGGTTAGATGAAATGAGTGTAATATACAGATGTTTTGTTGTTTTTATGATGATGTTTTCATTGGTCAACGTCGCATATTCAAAAAATGAGCAATATCATAGGATTGTAAACCTAACCGATATTGTAGATGAAGAGGACCAAATTGTTAAATTCAAAGATAAAAAAGGAGAGTGCTACTATTTTGGTAAGGCTAATATAGTGTCCGTTGAAAATTTTAAATTTTTCGGGGTGGAAATACCAGACGCACCAAAAACTAAGCGATGGGATTTAACAATTGATAAGAAAGTTTGTGAATATTTCACCTATGACAAAACATTGTATGTCGTGCCTGATGAAAAAACAATTCATGGCAGGCATGATTCTGTTCTGATTCCAGCGGGAACTGACTTTTTACTTTTCTCCAGCGAAGAAGAAAGAAAAGCATATTTTTATAAATAAACATCATTGATTATAGATGCTGGATATATAAAATTCTGCACAAAGGTTAAAAATGAAAATAGCGCGGGTGTATTTGCGGGTTAGTACAGATGAACAGGATTTGACCCGGCAAAATGAAATTATTGAAAATGCCAGGAATAATGGATTCTATGTTGCCGGTGTCTATAAAGAAAAGGCGTCCGGTGCAAGAGCTGACCGCCCGGAACTGCAACGCATGATTAATGATCTGCAGCCAGACGAAGTAGTTATTGCAGAACATATAGATCGTATCAGTCGTTTACCGCTCGATAGTGCGCTGGCGTTAATAAACTCTATAAAAGAGCGGGGCGCGAAACTCGCCATTCCCGGTATTGTGGATCTTACCGAGCTGGCTAACGCTCAATCCGGTGTTGCGAAGGTCGTTCTTGAATCTGTTCAGGATATGTTACTCAAAGTTGCCCTGCAGCTGGCAAGGGATGATTATGAAAACCGTCGCAAACGCCAGAAAGAGGGCATTGAACTGGCTAAACGGCAAGGCCGGTATCAGGGGCGAACTGCAGATCTACGGCTCCATAAACGCATCATTGAGTATCGTTCAAGGAAGACGAGTATTGCGGAAACAGCGAAACTTTGTGAATGTAGCGTCAGCCTTGTAAAATCTGTATGGGCTAAATATAAAAAAGAAGGAATAAATCACAATGCGAAATAAGGCTAATTTATTATTCATTGCGGTTATAGCTATACCGTTTTATTCCTTTTCATCAACTACAACAATCACGAACTTACACACAATGCAGTTGCAACAACAAATATCAAGAAATGCAGCAGTAAACTCTGGAGTTACTACCAATCATAGTAAGTCTGTAAGAAGTAGCGGTGGTGGCATACCAGTGTATGACGCTGCAGCTGTTGAAGCAGCAAAGCACCAGTTATATGAGCAGTGGTTAAAAGAAAGTGACAAACAAATGGTTTATGAAAAATGGAAAGAGATAATCCTTAAGGAGGATAACAATGAAAAATAATAAGAAGAAGACGGTAACGAAGCGGGATGTAGCTATCAGCTTCTTCCTTTTTATGATTATTTTTCTGATGTTTTTAACGAGCGTTCCAAAATTTTATGACCTGAGCTACCTGTCAACTCCTATGATCGCAGGTAAGTTATTAACGGCTTTTGTCGGTGTATTTCTTGTTGCTTATAATGGAGCTAGCTTTGTTTATAAAATTTTAAGTTACTTTGAAGGTTTAAAAGACAAGGAAAGCGACTAATGAGAAAATTAATTTTATGTAATTTTCTGATATTACCTAGTTTATTCTCATGTGTCGAAGCCGCGCCAGCGATTGTGGTTACACGAATACTGGATGGTGATACCCTTGAGGTCAAAGATGATGGTGATTTGATAAGAATTCGGCTTGTAGATATTGATGCCCCGGAGAAAAGCCAGCCGTTCGGCCAGAGAGCCAAACAGAAATTGTCTGAGCTGGTAAAAGATGCTGATGGTGTTGCTGTATCTTCAACCGGTAAAGATCGTTATGGACGTACCTTAGCGAAGGTCTATGTGAAAAAATGCCAGCCAGCATGTCTTTCTTATTACGTGAATGCTGAAATGGTTAAAAGTGGCCTGGCTTGGGCCTATCGCTACCATGGAAAGGCAACCAGTCCGACCATGGAAGAACTGGAGAGCAGGGCGAAGCAGGCCAAAACAGGGCTTTGGTCATTACCAGACGCTGTTGAACCATGGCGTTACCGGTATGAACATAAAACTCGGTAATTCGTCATATAATTTGAATAAGTTTCCTTTGGTCTTGAGTTGTGTATGTTATTGAAAAACCTGTTTTTGTAAAAATGCCGGCATCGCTGGCCAGCTGCTCGATTCGCAACGACCGTCTTTGTAGTCTTTCAAATTTTATGTATAACCACTTCTCAGCATTAATTTTGTTAAAGGGGGATTAGATATGAAATCAGGTCCGGGTATACAAACAAAAATGCTGGCGAGTATGGCGCGGGTTTCAGAGGCCGAGCTTGTTTATGCTATCAAGCATACGGGCGAGCTGCACGGCGTTAAGATTCCTGAGCCTATGCAGGCAAGAGGCAATGCCAAAACGAGAAATTTTGATTATCTGCAGTGTGTTGCTTTTGTCGAAGAACTCGAAAAGGCACGGGTGAATGAGAATGTAAGAAAGAGTGTAGGGAAAGGGAAATAATGAATGTTAAAACGTTTGGCCGGATATTAGTCAGTATCATAATACTGGTAGCGCTTGCGTTCTTAATTGAACGGGCCATTTGGAAATTTTCTGACGCCTACCCTTCTTTCCTGGCCGAAACCAAACAAATATCTTCAATTGAGTTGCGCGGTAGTTTCAGAGGTGAAGATGCAAGGTTTATTTGTGGTCTAAAAGATGATGAGGATACTTACGAAAATGCGGATGTTGCATTTAAAGAAAATGGCACGTTTGTAAGATGTGAAAACCTCATTATTACCCATGTGTACAAAGTGGTTTATGCAAGTGTACAAAAGAGATGAGCATATGAAAAACAATCGCTTATATATAGCTGCTTTAGTAACATTTGTTTTGTTAGTAGCATCGTTTTCATTAGATAGTTACATTTTAGATATGGCCGATAATCATCTTCTTTTTCTATTAAGTGGATTGATTTTTTTGTGTCTCATTCCTATTGTTTTAGTCTCAAATTATATGAAAATTATTAAGCCTCATCTATCAGAAAAAGATTATTGCTTGTTCGGGGTGTTTAGAATCCCTTTCGTTGCAATATTATTATTTAGCTTCATTAGGCGATTTATCCCGGAGTTCCATGTTCATCCCATTATGTTCTGTTTGATTATGATTCTTGAGTATGTCATTTGTATCTTGACGGCTTATGTTTTTGTTAGGAAAATGTTGTCTGTGATTAAATTTAAATGATGTAAGGACGAAACCCAATGAGCAAAGAAATCAGAGCAAAAAGAATCAAAAATGCAATTCTTAATGCTTCAACTTATGAGGAAGTATCTAATAAGACAGGAATTAGTGTTAGTACGTTGGTTAGAATTTCTTCCGGTAAAACAGAGCCGAAGTTTAGTGATATTATTAGAATTGCGAGAGTGACAGGTGTTGATTTAAATGAGTTGGCGCATGGGGATATTATAAATATAAAGAAAGATGCAATGCTAAAAAATGATGAGGGAAATGACGAAGTTGTTGATGCTCATAATTTTATCGTTTGGAATATATCAAGTTTAGATAAAAAAGACATATTGTCTATTTCAAGAATGGTTTATGCTTTTTCGACTTTGAAAAAAATAAGTCCTAAGTATTTATAATGAATAACAAACGTATAAATGTCCTAGTTTCTAACTTCCTTTATTAAAGGGCGAGGAATGGTCCCTCCCCGCCCTTAGTTACGTTTCCGAGTTCATTAATCAATGAATTGTCGGATCAGTTCCAGGATAGCAATCAGCGCGTTTACAAGCGCCGCTGCCGCCCTCAGAACGATGATTAACAGGTTAATCATCCGTTTCTCCTTAAAGGAGTAGGAACGCTGCTGATCGCCCTTACGTTGCCTGTCACAGCAGTTCCACGGTCTAATGTAGGATGTTCCACTCCGGCCAGAGCACCAGAACAGCACCACCTGTTTCCGGCCAGGGCTTTAAGTCTGTTCACCGCCTGCACGGTTAAGCCGAAAGGGAGTTACTACAACAACATAGACGGGCACATCATACACGCTTAGGCGTCGATTTGCATTTGTGGCTCATTCGACGTAAGATTTTATCGTCTAATGTAGGATGTTCCATTTAGGCCAGAGCGCCAAAGCAAAAAGCCCGATCTCACCAGTCGGGCTTTTTTGTATCTACTATCAGCATCACCAATGCCGGTGTTAAAATGGCTCGCCCGGACAGGGCCGGGTTCCCATCATCCAGGGGTGGATTTGTTAATCCCCAGCTGTCCGGGCGTTCTCATGTGAAAAACAGATAGCCCTTTGTAGTCAGGTAAAGCTGTAAAGCCAGAATCAGATAAAGGTGTGCGGGATAGAAGACGTAAAAAAACCATTTTAGCCGGGGGAGATTAAAACGGATATTCCCGATAATGGAAATTAACGGTATTGCCAGTAATGCATAAAAGTTATGGTTAATAACAGTCAGTAATACGCAGCTGACAAATGCAAGGAGAATAAACACTCCCCTTCCCTTCTTATAATATAGCCAGATACATACACCCATAGCCACCGCAGGCCACCAAAATTCAACTATCGCGCCATATCCAGCAAAAACTAATAAAGCAAAGAGAAGATGTCTGCGCTCGCCCAATTCGATGAGGTAACAGATAATAGTAACGGCCTGCAGGGTAAAAAGAATATTAAGCGGCCACCAACTATCAATTACACCTCCCAACATTATGTATGCAGGTGTCGCCAGAAGGCCAAATATCATCAGGCGCTGACAGACTTTTGAATATACGCTATAGGTGTATGAATCTGGCCTTGCAAGGTTATACGCCAGAACAAAGCAAAAAAGAGGCATTACAACACGACCAGCATTATAAAAAATGGGTATTGTGTCATTTAATAAGTATTTATTAATATGGTCGCCAATCATTAAGATTAAAGCGACCCACTTAATGAGTTCTACATTTTTGAAAGGCATGTTTTAGCCGCTAAAATCAACGTAGTTTGATATTTCCATATACTGCAGCCAGTGCATCCGCTGCAGCCTTGTTATAACGACCAGGTAGTTGCTGTGCGGGCTGCTGGTAGTCAGCCTTTGCGACGCTTTTGACCGGTATTTGTTTTACAGAAGCGGCAAAACCAATAAGTTGATCCGGCGTAGACGGCGTTGCTGCTGTCCCGTCATTTTTTGGCGGTTCTGTAGCGTGTGTGTCGCTTTGTGCAAGGTCAGTAACCTGCGCAATGCTTTTTCCCGCCTTTTCTTCTGGCGTAACCCCTGCAGCCGCCAGTTGCGGCTGTGGAGTCGTTCCGGCAGGCTTTGTCGCATCAAACGTATTAAAGCGTGCTTCAATCCAGGTCTGCCATTTAGCTGCTTTTCTTATCAGGTCAGCACGATAGACCTCGTTAAATTGAGGCGTTTTTGAATGATAATTTGCAGCTTTTGTCCAGATGTCGCCCTTATCATTTTTGATATGGCCGCGTATACGCCACGCAGCCAAATCATATGAATAACAGCCCGGCTGTGCTACGTCCTCCGCTGTAATGCCGTATTTTTCCAGATCCTTTAAATAAAGCGTATTAAACTGCATACGGCCCACATCATATGTGCCATTTGAGTTACGGTTTTTATTCTCAAGCCCGGTACTACCACCCTCTTTTTCAGCTACGGCTAACATGATGTTAGCCGGAACCTGATATTTTATCGCCGCAGTAATTGAGCAAACTACACGTTCAACCTGAGCCGGTGGCATATCTAAATACGGCATATTATTCTCCTTTGATCACAGCCCGCGCAGACGGCCAAACTTGTTATTAATTTTTTCAACCACATCACTTCCAGCGGATGAGCACTTATCCAGCTGTTTTTTACGCTTGCGGGAAGTATGATCCGGCAGGAAAGAACCGTGCTTTTTCTCGATGATATTAAAATAGTCACCAACCGGCCCTGAACATCCGCTTGCGATATTGCCGGTTGTCATCACACCATACAGGCATAACACCTGTTCGCATGGATCTGCGGCTTTAGCCGGGGCTGTCATAGCAACAGAACTTGCAGCTAAAACCAGAACGGAAAGAATTGCTTTCATAACGGACCCCTTAGAAGTTTTGTTTGTTTTTGAACTGTTCATATTCATCACTGCCTTGTGGCGTCTGTGACTCTGCCGATCCAGTGTCTGTATCCGGCTGACTTCCGCTCAGTCCGTCACCACCAAACTGATTTGCGCTGGCGGTATCGTTACTAGCGAAAGCGCCCTGCATAGCCGTGTCATCTGATACCATCGGACCAGACTGACGCGCAGCTGTTTGCGAGCGGATTTGAGAAGCAAGCTGACCACCTGCAGTCTGTGCAATGGTGTCTTTTGCCGCGCTGATTTTTGAGTCATGCTTGGCCGCATTGCGTGCAGCCATACCGTCAGCCAGACTACTCGCCATGTGAGAAGCCATGCGGCCAGCTCGTGAGAACGATGAAGCAAACCCCTGACTTCCTCCGCTGGCACTACCTGAACTGCTTCCTGCAGACGAACCACCGGAACCGCCAGATGGTTGGCCTCCAGAAGTATCTACGGAACCGGTATCTTCCCCGCCGCCAAATCCTCCACCGGAACCGCCAGAACCGCCGGAACCTGATTCTTCGGCCATTGCCGCTTGTGCTGATTCAAACGCCGCTTTGAGTGCTGATGCGCCCCCGGCAGCGTTTGCTGCACCCGCCGCCGCAGCAGCGCCAG
>ENA-ORRN01002953-ORRN01002953.1-human-gut-metagenome-genome-assembly--contig:-NODE-2953-length-10292-cov-2.915991_pt1 | contig 10292 bp, 9 predicted proteins | sample MGYA00242174_ERZ509132 | MGnify/ENA primary metagenome ERZ509132 (study PRJEB26280, sample SAMEA2338671) | human gut metagenome | biome: human gut; feature: human-associated habitat; material: faeces...
TTAAGAAAATGGAGAAGAGCGGAGCAAAAGCATACCTGGTTAACACAGGCTGGAACGGAACCGGAAAACGTATCTCCATCCGTGATACCCGTGGAATCATCGATGCAATCTTAAGCGGTGCTATCAACGAAGCTCCGACGAAGACTATTCCGTACTTCAACTTCGAAGTTCCGACTGAACTTCCGGGCGTTGATCCGGCTATCCTGGATCCTCGCGATACCTATGCTGATGCTTCCGAGTGGGAGACCAAAGCACTGGATCTGGCTGAAAGATTCATCAAGAACTTTGCAAAATATGAAGGAAACGCTGCTGGTAAAGCACTTGTTTCCGCTGGTCCGCAGAAATAAATTTTCTGAATTGACCGAAAGGAAGCCCCTGACATGAAAGTGTCAGGGGCTTTCTTTTATGAAAATATCTGGAGAAATAAAATAGTTTCCTGCCCGAAAGTACAGACTGATGGGACAGGAAACTATTTTACAGCACACTCTAAAATAATGCAAAAAATTTCAGCACCACAGAGCGTGAATTGTTGCGTCACTGGTTTTCGCCGTACCCTGATACGCCTTCAAAATAGAAAATAAGGCAGATCAGCAGGACAAGAGCAGTTCACGTACCATTTCTGCATCAAAGGTAACAGAGGAAACATGGTTGACTTCTATCTGATATAACGCATTTGCTGCGATATGCTCAGCAGCCTGCTCAAGATCACGAATACCGCTTGTGTTTTCGTGGCAGGAGATTACGGCATCGAGTCCTTCCGGCGTCAGAATGCATTCTTTTTCTTTCATACCGATACGTTTTAACACCTTTGGAAGTGCATAGCGGGAGAAAATGATTTTCTTTTCTTCCGGTGTGTAATCCGGAATTTCAATCACAGCGAAGCGGGACATCAGCGGAGCACTGATCTGGTTCTTGTCGTTTGCGGTTGCAATCGGGTATACACCGACGGTCGGGATCATACATTCGATATAGTTATCGGTAAAACCAAGATTATCAAGAAGGGTCAGCAGAACATCTGCCGGGTTTCCGTTTCCTTTGCCGGAGGCAGCCTTGTCGAGCTCATTGATGATAAAGACGAGGTTGGATTCACCAGCCATGGAAAAAGCATCCATGATGATTCCCGGTTTTGCGTTTGCGTAGATGCGGGAACTTCCGGTCAGCTGTTCCGGGTCATTAATCGAACTCATATCGAGTGTTGTCCACGGTAATTTTAAGATACGCGCAACGGCATAAGCAATCTGCGATTTTCCGGTTCCGGCAGGACCGATCAGTAACAGACCATAGGCCGGCAGCGTATGAGTCCGGTTAATCTGAATGATGGTTTCGATAATTCTCTGCTTCACACGTTCCATGCCATACAGTTCTTCATCGAGGATCCGGCGTGCTTCCACTGGATCAATGGCTTCAAAATAGTTGCTTTTCCATTGAATATTCATCATCATGGAGAGGGCGCGCTGCGCGTGACGACGTTCTTCGGGAGAGACTTCGTGGGAACGGGCAACAGCGAGGTTTCGACGAGCCCAAAGGCGGATATTATCCGGCAGCGTTCTTCCGGCACAGTTCATAAAATCAGTGATGGATTGGATGCTGGTGAGCTTCATGCTGTCACCGGTTTCCTCCTGATCCTCATCCTCAACTTCTTCTTCCGGTGCATTGCTGGCGAGGAGACGCTCAATCATAAACTGTAAAAATCCATCCTCAGCCGAAAGCTTTGCGCCGCCACCGAAAGCGATCTCGCGGATTTTGTAAACTGCATAACCGTCGGATGTTTGTGTGCCGGAAAGGCGGACATTGATATGGTTTTCACCGAGCCATTTTAAAAGGCTGACAAAACGGGCATCAATCTGGAGAATATCGGCGATGAAGGTTTCTTCTTCGTTTTTAAATTCAAACGAGGTCCGTTTGGATGGGTTTGTGAAAATACCACAGGGATGATGCGGGAAAGCCTTCTCTTTTGTATCCAGAATTAGGATCGGCTGATCCGGAGAAGTAAACGGTGCATTTGTGCGGAAAACAGTATACGTACATTCGGAAACTTTTGCTTTTTCCGGGGAATTGCTGAAATCAAAAACGGGCATGACAGAACCTCCTAATAAAATAAGTGCTTATTGGTACAATAAAAACAGTGTAGCACGAATTAAAAAATCCTGCAATCAATATGCAGAATTTTGTATTTTTATGCTATGAAAATATTGGGCAAGCGGATATTCGAAATGGAAGCAGGGGACTTACTAGATTCGGTTAAATTTTCGGAAGGCATAAAAAAGCCCTCCGGGCAGGATCACACTGCGGCGGAGGGAAATTATGTCATCAAAGCAAGCTGTCGTAAGAAAGAAGCTCGCAAAACAGGAATCTTTTTTACACTGAAAAAGGAATGGCATCAGGAAACAGCGCTGGTTTTGGAAAAGCCCGGAAGCTGTACCAGCACGATCGCTGCAAACATCAGAATACAGCCGGAGAGCTCGCGACCGGAGAGTGCCTGATGAAGGAAAATCCAACCGGCGAGAACGGAAAAAACGGATTCCAGGCTCATCAGCAGAGAAGCCATGGTGGGATTTAATCCTTTCTGCCCGATAATCTGCAGGGTATAGCCGACACCAGAAGAGAGAAATCCGGCATAGAGAATCGGTATCCAGGCGTGCAGAAGGTTGGAAACGTTTACGGTTTCAAAGAGGGCCATACAGACAGCTGACAGGATCGAACAGGTAAAAAACTGAATGCAGGACATTTTGATGCCGTCGACAAGCGGAGAAAAATGATCAATAACTAGAATATGTATGGTAAATCCGAGAGCACAGGCAAGCACAAGAAGATCGCCCTTCTGCAAAGAGAAGGATCCGTCTGTCATGCAGAGCAGATAGAGACCGGCAACGGCAATGAGAACTGCGAGCCAGACCTTCGGTTGTACTCGTTTTCGGAGGAACAGGCCGCAGACCGGAACAAGGACGATGTAAAGTGCGGTGATAAAACCGGCCTTTCCGACGGTTGTGTACTGAATGCCGATCTGTTGCAGAGCTGAGGCGGCAAACAGTGCGATGCCGCAGAGAATACCGCCCGCCCAGAGCGTTTTTGACTGTGTGCCATTTTCTGACGAAGCATCTGGAGGTAGGGTTCGCTTTTTACACGAGGAGAAAAAGACAATCAGCGGAAGAAGCGTAAGTCCGCCGAGCAGGTTTCGTGCCGCGTTGAATGTAAAAGGTCCGACATAATCCATGCCGGTCTGCTGTGCGACAAAGGCAGAACCCCAGATCGCAGCGGTCAGAAGCAGAAGCGCTGACTGTCGGTACTTATGAGAAACAGTATTCATAATAGAAAAAACCTCCTGAAATTGATACGATATTCATCATAGCACAAACAGATGGAAAAAGCGAACGGAAAAATGTCGGAAAAGACGGAAAAATGGTACAAATAATCATAATGACGAAACAGTGCAGATATTGCGAAAATGGATATGTGAAAAATGAGCAGAACAAAGGAGATTAAAAAGGGAAAAACGAGCAATTCAACCAACACAAAACAAAAAAAGAACACCAAAAACAAAAAATAGACACTGTTTTTCTAACAGCCTTTGTGTATAATGAACTCATCAAGCAAGAACGAAAACCTTAAGGAGGTAAAAAGTATGAAAAAGCGTAACATGAAAGTCCTTGCACTGTTAATGACAGTGACAATGGCAGGAACGATGCTTGCTGGATGTGGAGACAGCGGAAGTACAAGCACCGGTTCATCCGGAGGAGCAACAGCATCCTCCAGCGGAACAGCAGATGCATCAAGCGATGCCACAGAAGCATCTTCCAGCACAGCAGATGCTTCCAGCGAAGATACCACAGGTTCAGATGATGTGGTAGGAGAGCTTCCAAGAAATGAAACTCTTTACTTCGCAGGACAGCAGTGGGGTACCGTCAACGATTACAACCCAATGTCCGCAAACTCAAACAATGCAATGGTTATAGCACAGGGCGATGCTTCACGTGTACTTGTTTATGAAACTCTTTATATGTGGAATCCACTGGATGCAAAAATGTATCCGTTGCTTGCAGACGGAGATCCAGTATGGAACGACAATCGTACCGAGATCACAGTGAAAATCAAAGCTGACGCAAAATGGAATGACGGCACACCGGTTACTGCAAAAGATGTAGCAGCTACCTATCATGCACATGTAGATTACAATTCTTCTACCGGCGCTGAAATGAAGAGCTACATTGCAGATGTTGTTGCACAGGATGACAGTACCGTAGTCTTCAAACTGACAACCGATGACTCCGGCGAAGCAGTTAACCCGGTTCTTGCGGAAAGATATCTGCCGATGCTCTACATCATGCAGGAAAATTATTTAAAGACCGTAGCTGACAGAAACAACAACGATGCTGAAGCAATTAAAATGGATAAGATGGACGATCTGGTAACTTCCGGACCGTACAAAAAATACTTTGACAATGACCAGAACGTAGTTCTGATCCGCGATGATAATTATTGGGGACAGGCAGATTCCATGTGGGGTAAGCTTCCGGTTCCGAAATATATTTCTCACCCGATCTTTAAAGATAACGCAGCAGCTACCACCGCATTCCAGAATGGCGATATTGATGTGGCACAGATATTCATCACAGACCTTCAGAAATTGTGGTTAGAGCAGGATCTTCCGGTTTCTACCTATGTTGATGAAGCACCGTATCAGCTGTGTATGACAATGCCTACCCTGTTCTTTAATACAGAAGTAGAAGGACTGGATCAGGTAGCTGTTCGTAAGGCAATCGCTATGGCAGTTGACTACGATCAGGTTATTTCTTCAGCAATGTCCGGACAGTCTCCTACTTTCGCAGATGTTCCGCGTTCTGTCATGAACCCGACCGATGCTGAGCAGGCTATGGTGGATCAGGATGCCTTAAAAGAGTATCAGTGGTCCAATGCCGATGTAGAAGGTGCTAAGAAGCTTCTGGACGATGCCGGAATCGTAGACACCGACGGAGACGGAATCCGTGAGTACAACGGAAAGAACCTTTCCTATAAGGCTGAGTGCCCGACAGGATGGTCTGACTGGAATGCAACCCTTGAAATCGTAGCAGCAGCAGGAAAGAATATTGGTATCAACATTGAGACCTACTTCCCGGAAGCAGCAAACTTTAGCACCGATTACAGCACCGGAAACTTCGAAATCACCATGCAGTCCGGTCCTGGTACATCAGTTGCCAACCCGTACATGAGATGCCGTTTCTTCATGAGCTCTGATTACAACGATCTTGAGGTTAACTTCAGTGGTAACTTCGGTCATTATCAGAACGACCGTGTAGATGAAATCCTTGCAGCAATTCCTCATGAGACCGATGATGCAAAACTGAAAGATTACTATACAGAACTTTCCAAGATTATGCTGGAAGATTGCCCGTGTGTACCGTTGATGTACAGACCGCAGGTATTCCACGAAGTAAACGAGTCCGTATGGACCAACTATCCGCAGAAAGACGATGGAACCAATGTTCCTCCGATGGACTGCACCGATGGTTATGGCGTAGCAGCACTGTACAATCTGGAACTGATTGACGGCTGATTTGCCAAACAGAAAGAAAGCACACACTGAATTGTAACAGAGGCGGCCGGATCCGGCCGCTTTTGCAAAATCAGAAGGAGGGTTCCTCTATGAAAGGAATGAAAAAGTATTATACGCAGAAGATCATGTGGTATCTTTTGACGTTAGTCTTTGCAGTGCTGCTGAACTTCATTCTTCCGCGTCTGATGCCGGGCGATCCGGTTTCAACTATTGCGTCCAAATCGGTAGAAGGTATGACCGATGCGACTGCAATTCAGAAAGTATATGAAGACTATGCAGCGAAATTTGGTATTAACAAACCAATGTATGTCCAGTTTTTTACCTGGGTAAAAAATGCACTTCGCGGTGATTTCGGCATTTCTTTCAGCCAGTATCCGCGTACCGTATCCGATATTATTTCCAGTTCGGTTCTGTGGACCATATGTTTACAGCTTCCGGCCATTATTGTTGGATGGATTCTTGGTAACCTGCTTGGTGCAATTGCAGCTTACATGAAAGGTGTTTTCGACAAGGCAATCCTTCCGGCATTCCTGTTTATCAGTAACGTACCTGCCTTTGGTATGGCAACCGTACTTTTATTTGTTTTCTCACTGAAATTACATATTGCACCTGCAGCAGGCGGCTATGCGAGCAGTATGATTCCGCATATGAGCCTTGCTTTTATGAAATCTGTACTTTCACATTACCAGTTGCCGTTCTGGTCTATCGTAATCATCACGATCGGCGGCCAGGCTATTGGTATGCGTTCAATGTCAATTTATGAATTGAATGCCGACTATGTAAAATACAGTCGTTTCCTTGGAATCAAGGATCATACGATTGTGAAATATGTGTTCCGTAACGCAATGCTTCCGCAGATCACCGGTCTTGCAATGTCCCTTGGTACCATGATAGGCGGTAACCTGGTAGCTGAGATGGTATTCAGTTATCCGGGACTTGGAACAACGATGCTCTCAGCAGTTACCGGCCAGGATTATCCGCTGCTTTCTGCCTGTACGTTAATCATTACTATCATGGTTCTGCTGGCCAACCTGCTTGTTGAACTTCTGTATGCAGTCATTGACCCACGTGTCAAAGCATCCCAGCAGGATTAGAAAGGAGAATACGCTATGAAAAATACAATCAAACAGATTTTTCATTCAGGAAAATTCGTGACAGGATTTGTAATCTTCTTGGCAATTCTCCTGACTATTATCATCTATCCGCTTGTTGTGGCAAAAGATCCGCTGGCAATGATCGGAAACGGAAACTTTTTCAAACCGGGTACCTATCTTTCGATTCAGGACACCGTAAATTCCGGCAAAACGTATAAGATGAATGTTGATGCAACCGCATCCATCGTTGAAAGCAAACTGACAATGGACAACCGTTCTATGATGGCAGAATGGCTGGAAAAATACGGCGGTGTAGATGCCAGTGAAATCGATGTTACCGATGCAGAAGGTCTGATTGCTCTCTGGGAGGAAAAATATGACCCAAATGCAGAACAGAAAGGCCTTATCGCAGCAAAAAAGAAAAAATATCAGCGTCTTGACAAAGAGATCGATGGTATTTTAGAAGATGTTCCAACTATTATTGCCGAGAAAAATGAAGAGACCGGTGAGCTGGAAGAGGTTCAGAGCATCGACAGCAAGCAGTACATCAATGAAAAAGATGTTATTAACCGCCAGACTTTCGTGCTTGGTACAGATAACTTTGGTCGTGATGTTTTGACTGAGCTGATCTCTGCAACAGGTTCATCCCTGAAAATTGGTCTGGTTGCGGGAATCATTGCAACCGTGATCGGACTGTTCCTCGGACTTCTTGCAGGTTACCTTGGAGGTTTTGTGGACAACCTGATTCTGTTCTTTACCAACTTGTTCACCGTTATCCCATCCTTCGTTCTCTTGATCCTCATCTCCTACAGCGTAGGTGAGTCTCAGAGGGGAATCATGATGGTGGCACTCCTGATCGGAATTACCGCATGGCCGTGGACAACACGTTCCGTACGTTCCCAGGTTATTTCTCTTCGAAACCGTGACCATGTAAACCTTTCCAAACTGTCCGGCCACAGCATGCTGCGGATTGTCCTTACCGACATCCTTCCGTACGTTGCATCCTACGTTGTTATGGCCTTCATTCTCCAGATTTCCTCCGGAATTCTGGCAGAGGCACAGCTTTCTATGATCGGACTTGGACCGGCAACCACAAAGACTGCAACACTTGGTCTTATGATGCAATGGGCAACCCAGTACAATGCACACTTAAACGGTGCATGGTGGGCATATTTCCCAGTCATTCTTGTAATCGCACTTATTTCATTCTCTCTTAACCTGATGAACACCGGTCTTGACCAGGTATTCAACCCGCAGTTAAGAGACTAAGGAGGCAGCTATGGGAAAAGTAATGCTGGAAGTAAACAATCTGAAAACGAAATATGTAACTCGTTTTCATGAAGATGTATACGCCGTAGACGGAGTCTCCCTGAAGATTGAGGAGGGAAAATCCCTCGGTGTAGCAGGTGAGTCCGGCTGTGGTAAATCGACGCTGGCACTGTCCCTGATGGGCTATTATTTCGCACCGCTTCACTACATCAGCGGCGATATTATCGTAGATGGAAGAAAAATTTCCGGAATGAAACCAGACGATGTCCGGAAAAATATTCTGGGCAATGAGATCGCCTACATTCCGCAGGCAGCAATGAATGCTCTGAACCCGACACAGAAAATCATCCGATTTGTAGAAGACGTTATTCATGCGCATGATCCGAAAATGCCGAGAAAGGATATTTATGATCTGGCAAAAGAACGTTTTCAGATCTTAGGCCTGCCGGAGGAGGTACTGCAGAAGCATGCGGTTGAGCTTTCCGGAGGTATGAAACAGAGAACCGTTATCGCAATTTCGACCATTCTTTCTCCGAAGGTACTGATCGCCGATGAGCCATCGTCCGCGCTGGATGTAACTTCCCAGAAAATGGTTATTAAAATGATGCGTGATCTGATGGAAAAAGGATTTATCAAATCCATGATCTTCATCACACACGAGCTGCCGCTTCTTTACAACGTAACCGATGATATTATGGTTATGTATGCTGGACAGATTGTAGAAAAAGGTACCGCAAAAGAAATGGTATTCGATCCGCTGCATCCATATTCCAAAGGTCTGATGGGATCGATCATCGTTCCGGAGGAAGGTGTAAGAGAACAGAAGCTGACTGCAATTCCGGGAACTCCGCCAAACCTGAAGCATCCGCCGGAGGGCTGCCGTTTCGCAGACCGCTGTCCTTATGCACAGCCAACCTGCCGCGGTATGAAACCAGAGGTCATCGAACTGCCGAACGGAAGAGAGTACCGCTGCCTGATGTCTGAGAGAAAGGTTCGGGAGGTGTATGCAAATGCGTGATGGTAAAGAATTAAAACCATGCCTCTCCGGAAGAGGCGTAACGAAAGTGTTTGGCTTTGGCGATGCAAAAACGGTCGCTGTAGACCATGTTGATTTCGATTTTCATGAAGGTGAATTTGTTTCTATCGTAGGAGAATCCGGATCCGGAAAAACAACCCTTTCGAAGATGTTGCTCGGGCTGATCAGCGTAACGGAAGGTGAAATTGATTTCCAGGGTAAACCAAGAGACATCTCGAACGGAAAGAAGAAAAAAGAGTACTGGAAGGGAATTCAGGCGATTTTCCAGGATCCGTTTGCTTCCTACAATATGTTTAAACGTGTAGATTCTGTTCTGCTGGATTGCATTAATATGCGCGGTGACAAGAATCTGCCGAAAGAAGAAAAAGAACGTCTGATGACAGAGGCCTGCAGCTTTGTAAACTTAAAATACGCAGAACTGACAAACAAATATCCATTTGAGCTGTCAGGAGGCCAGATGCAGCGACTGATGATTGCACGTATTTTCCTTCTGAAACCAAAGATTCTGCTTGCCGATGAGCCGACGTCCGCGCTGGATGTCACGGTGCAGAAGCAGGTGCTGGAAGCGCTGAGATCGGCGTGCAGGACCTGCGGCACGGCCATGGTGCTGGTCACGCATAACATAGGCGTCATCGGCGCGATGGCGGACCGGGTACTGGTCATGCAAAATGGCGCGGCGGTCGAATACGGGCGGACGCAGGAAATTTTGCGGGAGCCGCAGACGGAATATACGCGCGCGCTTTTGTCTGCCGTGCCGAAATTGAGGAGGGGCTGATATGGAACCGGTTTTGCGCGTTCAAAATCTTGCAAAGACCTTCTCCCGCGGCGGGCAGACCGGTCTGAGCGCCGTGAACGGTATCAGCTTTGACCTGATGCCCGGCGAGTGCCTTGGCATCATCGGCGAGAGCGGGAGCGGAAAAACAACGGCGGCAAATCTCATCGCGCGGCTTTTGGACGCGACGGCGGGGAAAATATTTCTGGACGGCGAGGATATCACCGAAATGTCCGGCAGGGCGCTTCGCGGCGTCTACCGGAAAATGCAGATGGTGTTCCAGTCGCCGTCGGACTCGTTCGACCCGCGCCGTACTCTGGGCGACGGCATTGCGGAGAGCCTTATAAACAACGGGATGTCCAAAAAGGATGCGCGGCAGGAGGCGGGGCGGCTTCTGGAAATGTGCGGACTGCCGTCCGGATTTGCCGGGCGATATCCGCATGAGGTGAGCGGCGGACAGTGCCAGCGTGCGGCGATTGCGCGTGCGGCGGTGCTTCATCCGGCGCTTCTGATTCTGGATGAAGCGACTTCCGCCCTCGACACCGAAAGCGAACGACTGGTACAAGAGGC
>ENA-ORRN01002954-ORRN01002954.1-human-gut-metagenome-genome-assembly--contig:-NODE-2954-length-10287-cov-6.415852_pt1 | contig 10287 bp, 6 predicted proteins | sample MGYA00242174_ERZ509132 | MGnify/ENA primary metagenome ERZ509132 (study PRJEB26280, sample SAMEA2338671) | human gut metagenome | biome: human gut; feature: human-associated habitat; material: faeces...
TGCGCGGCTCGTCCGGTGGCGCAACATGGGCAGCGTCGAGCTCGGCGTGAAGGATTACACGTCCCTCGTGCTCTCCTCGAACGACACCGGCATCATCATCGATCCCGGCGTCGGCAGCGGTCTTGCGCTCACGCGCGAAATGCTCCAGACGCTGCAGGCGCAGACGGAATTCATCGACCAGATGCGCGCCGCAGCCACCGAGCTCGGTCTGGACTTTGACGCTGACGCCATTTCCGAGGCCGCCCGGAACATCAACGTCGACGAGCCCGAAAAAACCGGGCGCAAAGAGCGCCGCTGGTTCGGCAAGAAGAAAAAGTAATCCATCCGTCCGGAGAGAGGGAGTCTGATATGAGAAAAACGAAGATCGTCTGCACCATCGGTCCCGCCTGCGACAGTGAGGAGATGCTGCGCGCCATGATGCTCGCCGGTATGAATGTCGCGCGCCTGAACTTTTCCCACGGCACGCACGCCGAGCATCAGGTGCGCATCGACCGCATCAAAAAGCTGCGCACCGAGCTCGGTCTGCCCATTGCCATCATGCTCGACACGAAAGGGCCCGAATACCGCATCGGCACGTTTGAAGACGGAAAGATCACGCTGGACACCGGCGACACCTTCACCTTTACGACCGAGCCGGTCACCGGCAGCAGTGAGCGCGTGTCCGTGAGCTACTCCGGCCTCGCCAGAGACCTCGAAGCGGGCGACACCGTGCTCGTCAACGACGGACTCATCGCCCTGACCGTTACCGCCACGACCGATACCGACGTTATCTGCCGCGTCACCGCCGGCGGCGTGCTGTCCGACCGCAAGAGCATGAGCTTCCCGAACAAGGTGCTCAAGCAGGACTTCCTGAGCGAGCAGGACAAGCGCGACCTGCTCTTCGGCATTGAAAACGACGTGGACTTCGTGGCTGCGTCCTTCGTGTCGCGCAAGCAGGATCTGGCCGACCTCAATGCCTTCCTGCGCGCCAACGGCGGCGAGGACATCAGCGTCATCGCCAAGATCGAGAACCAGCCCGGCATCGACAACATCGAGGAGATCTTCACCGAGTGCGCCGGCATCATGATCGCCCGCGGCGACATGGGCGTCGAGGTGCCGTACGAAGAGCTGCCGAGCATCCAGAAGGAGCTCATCGGCAAGTGCCGTCTGCTCGGCAAGCGCGTCATCACCGCGACCGAGATGCTCGAGAGCATGACGCACAACATCCGCCCCACCCGTGCCGAGATCGCGGACGTCGCCAACGCCGTCTATGACGGCACAAGCGCCATCATGCTCTCCGGCGAGACGGCAGCCGGCGAGCACCCCGTCGAGGCGCTGAGCGCGATGGCGCGCATCGCCGAGTACACCGAGGCGCACATCAACTATGCCAAGCGCTTCCCCAAGACGCAGTTTGAGATCCACGACACGCTCGACGCCATCAGCCACGCCACCTGCGGCATGGCCATCGACATCGGTGCGAAGGTCATCACCGTCTGCTCCATCACGGGGCGCACCGCGCGGCTGATCTCGCGCTTCCGCGGCCCGACGGACATCATCGGCCTGACCACGAATGAGCGCGCCTACCGCAAGCTCGCCCTCTCGTGGGGCATCACGCCCGTCATGAGTGAGGTGTACGAGAGCACCGACGTGCTGTTTTACCATGCGCTGCAGGTCAGCCGTGCCGTCATGCAGCTCGAAAAGGGCGACAAGGTCATCATCACCGGCGGCATCATCAACGGACGCAGCGGCAACACGAACACCATCAAGGTCGAGTACGCATAAGGCCGTCGGCGCGCCCGTCAGTGCGTGACCCGCAGACACAGCCACGCAAACGAGCAAACATCTTCAGCCCCGCGCGAATCCATCGCGCGGGGCTTTCTTTTGCGCATTTTGTTCACATAACTGCATTGACATAATTCGTATGTTGATTCTTGCTTTTTCTGAAACAGCAATCATTTTTATCATGTATCGGTTGTCATAATATAGTTTTCATAATATCTGCATCATGTGAAAACGTGAATCTCGCTGTTATTCACATAATTCAGTTTACATAAGTGTATAGCTCTGAATAGCTTTTGCTTGTGTTTCAAGTGCTTTTGTGCACAATCTGTTACCATAAAGCAGTTACCATAACACTGTTTTTCACGGTTTTTGTTTACATAATTCGAAGACGCAACAAAGAAAACCGTGCAGGAGCAGGTACTTCTGCACGGTTTTGGTTGTCATAACATCGGTTTTGCGGTCTCGCCTCATGCGACCACGTCCTCAAACTGGCTGTTATAGAGCGCCGCGTAAACCCCGCCGCGCGCAAGCAGCTCCGCGTGCGTGCCCTGCTCGACGATGCTGCCGCCGCGCATGACCAGAATGCAGTCGGCATTGCGGACGGTGCTCAGGCGGTGCGCAATGACAAAGCTCGTGCGCCCGCGCATGAGGTGATCCATCGCCTCCTGAATGAGCTGCTCGGTGCGGGTGTCGACCGAGCTCGTCGCCTCGTCGAGGATGAGGATGGGGGCGTTCGCCAGCACGGCGCGCGCAATGGTCAGCAGCTGGCGCTGGCCTGCCGAAAGGCTGCTGCGGTCGTTAAGCTCCGTATCGTAGCCCTTGGGCAGCGTCTTTATGTAGTGGTCAAGACCCACGAGCTTGCATGCGGCCTCGACCTGCTCATCGGTGACGCCGGGCTTGCCATAGGCGATATTCTCGCGATAAGTCCCGTCAAACAGCCATGTGTCCTGCAGCACCATGCCGAACATCGCATGCACGTCGCTGCGGCGCATTTCCGACACAGGCACGCCGTCGATCTTTATCTGCCCGCTCCACAGCTCGTAAAAGCGCATGAGCAGATTTACCATCGTGGTCTTGCCGGCGCCGGTGTAGCCGACTATAGCTACCTTCTGACCCGGCTCTATATCGGCAGAGAAGTCGTAGATTATAGGCTTATCGGCATCATAGCCGAAGCGCACGTTTTCAAACTCGACCTTGCCGCGAACATGGTCGATGTGCGCGGTGCAGCCGCTGTCGTCGGGCATTTCCTCCTCGGCGAGGAAGCCGAACACCCTTTCGCCGGCCGCGCTGGCCGACATGAGGCTGCTGACAGCCTGAGATATCTGGCTCAGGGGGTTGGTGAAGAGCTTTACGTAGCTTATAAACGCAATGACTGTGCCGAAGCGGATGGCTCCGCTCATCGTGAGCGTTGCGCCGACGATGCACACGGCGACATAGCCCAGGTTGCCGACAAAGCCCATCAGCGGCATGAGCATTCCGCTGAAAAACTGCGACTTCCACGCGCTGTTGTAAAGATTATCGTTTATGCGGTCGAACTCTTTTTTCGACTGCGCCGTTGCTCCGTAAGCTCTTACGATGTTGTGGCCGGAATACATTTCCTCAACGTGGCCGTTCATATCGCCGAGATTCTTCTGCTGCTGGCGGAAGTACTTGCGCGAGCGCGAAACGATGAAGAACATCAGCACAAAGCCGAGTATCGACGAGCCGATCGCCGTCAGCGCAAGGCGGCCGCTGGTTGCAAACATTATTATAGTAACGCCCACAAACTGCACGACAGCCTGAACGAGCGTCGTTATGCTGGAGTTGAGCGCCGAGGATATGGTGTCAACGTCGTTCGTGATGCGGCTGAGAACGTCGCCGACTGTGACCTTGTCGAAGAATTTAAGCGGAAGCTTATTTATCTTCTGGCTTATGCTCGTGCGCATGCTCCACGCAAGCTTCTGCATGACGGTTATCATGATATAGCTTGCCGCGCAGGTGACAAGGTTTGCGCTTATGTATATTGCTAAAATGATGAGGATGGACTTTATGATAAGGTCCATATCTATGCCCGTTTGCAGTCCGTCGCTGATATTATTGGTCAGATCTGCAAGCTTATCGGGCGCTATGATCGTCAGAAGCGTGCCGACGAGGCTGAAGATGAGCGAAATGACAATGGGCTTGTACCACGGCTTTAGATACCGCAGCAGCTCAAGCATCGAGCTTTTGACGTTTTTGGGCTTTTCGTCGGCGCCTCTTCCCGGTGGTCCGTGTCTCATATGGCAAGTTCCTCCTCCGAAAGCTGGCTGAGCGCGATCTGGCGATAGACCTCGCAGGACTTGAGCAGCTCCCTGTGAGTTCCGATGCCGACCACTCGGCCTTCGTCAAGAACGACGATCCTGTCGGCCGACATGATGGTGCCGATGCGCTGGGCGACGATGAGCTTTGTCTGTCCGGCGGTACGGTCTTTCAGAGCATCCCTCAGCTCGCGGTCGGTTTTGAAGTCGAGCGCGGAGAAGGTGTCGTCAAAAATGAGTATCTCGCAGTCGCGGCAGAGTGCACGGGCTATGGAAAGGCGCTGCTTCTGGCCGCCGGAGAAGTTTGTGCCGCCGCGCGCCATGTGCGCGTTTTCCTTATCCTCAAGCTCGGAGATGAAGTCCGCCGAGTGCGATATCTCCAGCGCGTCGGCAAGCATTCTCTTATCAGCATTTTGGCCGAACGCCACGTTGTCGGCGACGGTTCCCGTGAACATGACCGCCTTCTGCGAGACGTAGCCTATCTTTGCATAAAGCGCTTCGAGGTCATATTCCTTGACGTTCACGCCGTCAACGAGCACCTCGCCCTCGCTTGCGTCATAAAACCTCGGTATGAGGTTCATGAGCGTTGTTTTGCCGGAGCCGGTGGAGCCGATGAACGCGACCGTTTCGCCCCTGTCGGCTTTGAAGCTCACGTCGCTTATGACGCTGCCGCTGCCGCCGGGATAGGTGAAGCTTACGTTTTTAAATTCGACCGTACCGCGCACGTCGCCGGAATCGGTGACAGAGCCGCTTACGACCTTAGGCTCGGTCGCAAGCACCTCGCTTATACGCTTTGCGGCCTCCAGCGCGCGCGGCATGATGATAATGACCATGACGATCATGATAAAGCTCATTATGACCTGCATCGCGTAGGACATGAAAACGATCATATCCGCAAAGATATCAACGCGCGAGGCAATCGAGGCCGCGCCGTTTATGGCAACGGCATTTATCAGCACCGCGCCTATCCAGTAGATCGACATGTTAAGGCTGTTCATGACAAGGCTCATGAACGGGCTTAGAAGCGTCATGGTGCGGTTTGCAAACAGCGAGTTGTTAAGAAGCTCGGTGTTGACCTTTTCAAACTTCTTTTCCTGGTACTCCTCGGCATTATACGCATGCACGACGCGGATGCCGGTGAGATTTTCGCGCGCGGACTGGTTGAGCGAATCCTGAAGCCACTGGATGCGCTTAAAGCGCGGAAACGTGCGCACGATGGCAAAGCTCAGTATCACAACAAGCAGTACGACCGCGATGCCCGTTGCCAGCGACCACTGCCACGCCTTGCCGGCGATCTTCATTATCGCCCAGACGGCCATGAGCGGCGCCTTGACAACGACCTGAAGCGACAAAACGACCAGCATCTGCACCTGAACAACGTCGTTTGTCGAACGGGTTATAAGGCTCGCGGTCGAAAAAGCGTTTATCTCCTCGAGAGTAAAGCTCTCGACCTTGTAGAACATTTCTTTTCTCAGACGCTTTGAGAAATTCGCCGCGATGCGCGAGGCAAAAAAGCACACCGCGATCGACGAGACAAGACTTCCGAACGCGCACAGCAGCATCATTCCGCCGGCGCTCCAGACATCGCCCATCGCGCTGCCCGGAGTTTCGATAAGCGTCGTTATCTCGGACATATAATCGGGTATCATAAGCTCAATAACGACCTGAGCACATACAAAAACAAGGCTGAACAGGCAAAACAGCCATTCCTTCGCTCTCAGATACCTGAACAGTTTCAAAAGCTTCAGCATTTAGCGGCAGCATCCTCCTTTTTCTTTTCCGCATCGAGCTTTTCCTCGATCATGCCCTGTGCAAGAGCGGCGGTCTCCTTCGTTTTGTGTTCCTTGACGTATTCGGCATCAATAACGCCGACAATATCTATGTATATATTCGTCTTTTTAAGAGGGAAATTGTGAATGACCCTGTCGGTATTGCGCAGCGCAACGCACACGACGGGGACGTTCGCTCTCTGCGCAATCTTGAACGAGCCTGCGTGAAACGGCAGCATATCCTCCTGCTTGCTGCGCGTGCCCTCGGGATAAATGACAACGGAGGCATAGTCCTTGTCGATATACTCGGTCGCCGCCTTGACGGTTTTGAGCGCCTCGCGGTTATTTTCCCTGTCAAGCGGCAGGCAGCCGCACTTGTGCATGACCTTGCCGATGATGGGGATCTTCAGATTGCCCGGCTTTGATACGAAGGTAAGCTCCTCCTTGGGCATCTTGTGTACCATGACGACGGGATCGGCAAGCGAGCGGTGGTTTGCTACCATAAGATAGCGCGTATCCTTCGGGATAAGCTCCGTTCCCGTTATCGAGACATCCGCGCGCGCATAGAAGCACAGCAGATCCGCCACGGCGTGCAGATGCCACAGCCAGAATTTCGACGGCTTTTCCTGCGGCTTGCTCTTTCTTATGAAAAGCTCCGTAGACAGCAGCATCACGAGCACGTACGCAATGTGCGCACCGAAGAAATATTCAAGAAAGCGCAGCAGCAGTATGCCCGTTGTCTCCAGGGCATTGCCCGTCTGTCCGGCAATGAGCGTGTGCAAAACGGAGCCTCCGGCTCCGATAGCGGCAAATATTTTAAGAAGCATGAACAAGCCTCCCGGTTCGAACTTAAAAATATATGATGTTTATTCATTTTACCACGAGTTCGTGATTTTCCAACATTAATTTTTTGAACATTTTAATAATTTTTAACTTTTTAGTTCCAATGTAAAAACACATTTTTCGACTTTTCACGGAAGAATGCCCAAAATCGGGGTAGCTTCGTTATATAAATATCAGTGTTTTGACCTTCTTCGGTGCATTTTTGTGTGTTTTGCACACCTTGAGCGCTAAAATCGCGCATCTTTCGTAAAAATTGATAAATTTGTTGAAATTGAACGAAAGGCGCTAATTTTAAAATTGATTTTTGCCCCATAATAGTATAAAATACATAAACGAGTTGTTAACGGCTTATAAACACCGTATCCGTTGCGACTCCCAGTTCAGTAATCAATTTAATAGGAGTGAATTTTATGGAATCCCTTAAGTTCCTGGCACCTGCTCTCGCAGTGGTCGCTCTGCTGTTTGCTTTCTATAAGATAGCATTCGTCTCCAAGCAGGACGCAGGTACCGAGCGCATGAAGGAAATCGCAGCGGCTATCAACGATGGCGCAAAGGCTTTCCTTTTTGCAGAGTACAAGATCCTTGCGATCTTCGTAGTCGTTCTGTTTATTGCCATCGGCCTCGGTCTGGGCAGCTGGATCACCGCACTTTGCTTCCTGTTCGGTGCTCTGTTCTCCATCCTTGCAGGCTACATCGGCATGAATGTTGCAACCAAGGCTAACGTCCGCACCGCAAACGCAGCACGTACAAGCGGCATGAACAAGGCTCTGTCGATCGCATTCTCCGGCGGCTCTGTCATGGGCATGTGCGTTGTCGGCCTCGGCCTTCTCGGCGCATCCGTCCTGTTCCTCATTTTCGAGGACACCAACGTTCTGTTCGGCTTCTCCCTCGGCGCAAGCTCTATCGCTCTGTTTGCCCGTGTCGGCGGCGGTATCTACACCAAGGCTGCTGACGTCGGCGCAGACCTCGTCGGCAAGGTCGAGGCAGGCATCCCCGAGGACGACCCCCGCAACCCTGCAGTTATCGCAGATAACGTCGGCGACAACGTAGGCGACGTTGCAGGTATGGGCGCTGACCTGTTCGAAAGCTATGTCGGCGCTATCATCTCCGCAATGACCCTCGGCGCAGTTGTTATTGCTCAGTTTGGCGATCTGTCCGTTATCTTCCCGCTGGTCATCGCGGCATGCGGCATTCTCGCATCCGTTATCGCTACTTTCTTTGTTCGCGGCAAGGAAGGCTCCAACCCCCACAAGGCACTGAAGATGGGCTCGTATGTTTCCGCCCTTCTTGTTGTTATCGCATCCATCATCCTCAGCAAGGTCATGCTCAACAGCTACGGTCCCGCTATTGCGATCGTTGCCGGTCTGGTCGTCGGCCTTGTCATCGGTATCGTCACCGAGGTCTACACCTCCGGCGACTACAAGTTCGTTAAGAAGATCGCTCAGCAGTCCGAGACAGGTTCCGCAACCACCATCATCTCCGGCACCGCAGTCGGCATGATGTCCACCTGGGTCCCCGTCATCCTCATCTGCGTAGGCATCTTCCTTGCTTACAAGTTTGCAGGCCTGTACGGCATTGCTCTTGCGGCAGTCGGCATGCTCTCCACCACCGGCATCACCGTCGCGGTTGACGCTTACGGCCCCATCGCCGACAACGCCGGCGGCATCGCAGAGATGAGCGGCCTTGACCACTCCGTGCGTGAGATCACCGACAAGCTCGACGCAGTCGGCAACACCACCGCAGCAATGGGCAAGGGCTTCGCGATCGGCTCTGCCGCTCTGACCGCACTTGCTCTGTTCGTTTCCTTCACTCAGGCAACCGGCCTGACCGCAGACCAGGTCGCACTGACCAGCCCCACCGTCGTTATCGGTCTGCTCATCGGCGGCATGCTCCCGTTCGTGTTCTCGGCAATGACCATGGACTCCGTTTCCAAGGCCGCTTACAGCATGATCGAAGAGGTTCGCCGTCAGTTCCACGAAATCCCCGGCATCATGGAAGGCAAGGCAAAGCCCGACTACAAGACCTGCGTTGCTATCTCCACCACCGCGGCTCTTAAGGAAATGCTCGTTCCCGGCATCATGGCAGTCGTTGCACCTCTGGCAGTCGGCCTCATCCTCGGCTCGACCGCTCTTGCAGGTCTGCTGGCAGGCTCTCTCGTTTCCGGTGTTATGATGGCAATGTTCATGTCCAACGCCGGCGGCGCATGGGATAACGCAAAGAAGTACATCGAGGAAGGCCACCACGGCGGCAAGGGCAGCGATGCTCACAAGGCAGCCGTCGTCGGCGACACCGTAGGCGATCCGTTCAAGGATACCTCCGGTCCGTCGATCAACATCCTCATCAAGCTCATGACTGTCGTTTCCACCGTTTTCGCAGCTATCTTCACTGCAAACGGCCTGTTCTGATAATCAAAAAGCTCACCGCCTTGCATCCATAGGATATAGGATGCAGGGCGGTTTTTACACTTTAATCATACTTTATTAACAAAAAAGCGCGGTTTTTATGGCATAATAAGCGCAGTTCATAATACAAATGCGCCCGGCTTGACAGTGGGTGTATAATATTATGGTAAACTAAAAGTATTGGAGATCATTATGCTGAAGAAAAAAATAAAAAAGTTTTTTGCTTTCGCGATGGCTCTGGTCATGACGATGAGTGTTATGCTCTCGTGCATGTCCGTTTCGGCTTTTGCCGTGTCGCAGTCGGAGATAGACGCGCTCAAGTCTCAGAAGTCTCAGCTTTCGAGTCAGAAGAGCAGCCTCCAGTCTACGATCAACTCTCTTCAGAGTCAGCAGAGTGACCAGATAGCGCTGAAAAACGCGCTTGACGAGAAAAACGCCATCACCGTAAAGCAGATCCTTAATCTAAACGAGCAGATAGATCTGCACACCGAGCTTATCGAGCAGAAGACCGCGGAAGTGGACGAAGCTCAGAAGGTGGCCGACGCTCAGCTTGAGAAATATCGTGTGCGCGTGCGCGCCATGGAGGAGTCGGGCAGATACAATTATTTTGAGGTTCTGTTCGGCGCAAGCAGCATCGGCGAGTTCTTGAGCCTTATTGATGATATCGGCGATATCATGAGAAGCGACAAGGAGCTTGAGGATGCTTACCGCCAGTCCGTTGACGACCTCAAGGCCGTCAAGGCTGAGTATGAGCAGGCCAAGGCCGAGATGGAGGACAGCAAGGCAGAGCTTGAGACACTCAAGGCCCAGCAGGAAAAGGACATTGCCCAGGCCAATGCTGTTATCGCTTCGCTTCAGGGCGATATAAGCTCCAACTCCTCGCTGCTCAGCGAGCTTTCCGCGCAGGAAAAGGCTCTTAACGCCGATATTCAGGCAAAGATCAAAGAGCTGAACAAACAGCAGCAGCAACAGCAGGGCGGCGGAAGCAGCGGCGGCGGAAGCACTGTCGGCACCGGAAACCTCGTTTGGCCGAGCTACTGCACCTACATAACAAGCCGTCAGGGTCCGCGCACCCACCCCATCACAGGCGAGTATAAAAACCACGGCGGCACCGACATCGGCGCAAGCTACGGCAGCGCGATCTACGCAGCCGACTCCGGCACAGTAGTACGCTCATCCGACGGCTGGAACGGCGGCTGGGGCAACTACGTCATGATCGACCACGGCAACGGCATG
>ENA-ORRN01002961-ORRN01002961.1-human-gut-metagenome-genome-assembly--contig:-NODE-2961-length-10280-cov-3.005183_pt1 | contig 10280 bp, 9 predicted proteins | sample MGYA00242174_ERZ509132 | MGnify/ENA primary metagenome ERZ509132 (study PRJEB26280, sample SAMEA2338671) | human gut metagenome | biome: human gut; feature: human-associated habitat; material: faeces...
CCGGCCATGCCTCCCCCTGCCATCGGAGCAGCCACGGGTGCAACTCCATTGATGGCACCGATGACGGCGAGCATTTTAGCCAGCTCCCTGCCCGAATATTTATCGGCTGCAATGGAACGTGAAATAACGATTCCGCCTGCTCCGGCTATCCCCTGCACCAGACGCCAGCCCACAAACTGCATGATCGTTGCTGAAAAAAGACATCCCAGCGTGGAGAACAGGAACAGCAGCATTGCCATAATCAGCGGAATGCGGCGTCCGTACTTGTCACTCAGCGGACCGAACAGGAGCTGTCCGACAGCCAGTCCGATCATACTTGCCGTCAGTCCCAACTGTACCTGGGAAGAAGTGGTTTGAAAGAATCCGGTCATTGCGGGCAGTGTAGGCAGATACATATCCGTCACGAAAGGGCCAAAGGCCGTAAGCATTCCGAGGAATACCAGAATAAACAACTGAGAATTTTCTTTTACCATAAAACAATCTTTTTAGAACGCTGCAAAATTAGGTATTGTATGGAAAAGTATGCCTGCCTTTTGCCGTGCAAAAGTTTTCAAAACCGGAACAAATCCTTTTTTACCTCAGAAAAAAAGGATACTTTTGTTTCATAAAAGTAAGTATCGTGGAAACAGCACCGTTATCTTCTCCCCCGAAAGTCCAGTACGAAGAAAGCAACCTGAGCTTCCTTCTCGCCTCACCGCTCTATTTCGACTGCGGTATCCAGATCATCTGTGTCCGGGGAGAAGGGATCCTCTCCACAGGTGCCCAGCAGTTTCATCTCCATGAAACGACGGAACTCATTTTCTGGCGGGGAAGCATCATGCAACTGATCGAAGCTTCGGCCGACTTCCGCGTACGGATGCTGCTCTACCCTTCCCAGCTCTTCCTTCAGGCTGCGGTCTCGCTCGACACCACTTATTTCGACTATATGAAAGAGTTCCCTCTGTTCGACCACGGAAAGACCGGAAGCCTTCAAAGCTGGAAAAATGTCAATCTCTGGATGGATATGGGACAGATGCTCTTCAGTCAGCCGTCATCCGCCTTCACCGAACAGCTGGAACTGAATTTCCTGCAAAGCATGTTTCTGTGGATATTCAGCTCCATTCCGGAAACGTATGTATCCGTGGCCCGTTCATACACGCGCAAACAGTTGCTTTTCCACCGCTTCATGCATCTCATCCACGAGCATGCGGCCCAGGAACACCAGGTGGCATTCTATGCCGAAAAGCTCTGCATCACTCCGCGTTATCTGAATGAAATCACGGCATCCGCAGTCAACGGAAAAACTCCCAAGGATTTTATTGACGAACAACTCACCGCAGAAATAAAAGTTCAGCTCAACAATCCCGACCTGTCCATTGCCGAGATTGCAGCCAACTGCCAGTTTCCCGACTCTTCCTATCTGAGCCGGTTCTTCAAAAAGCATACAGGAATATCGCCCAAGGAGTTCCGGGGCAAAAGGTCTCAGGCTGTTCAAAAAACGCCGAAACGTTTTGAGTAAAAGACTTCGGGCTTTGAAGGAAAACGCCGAAACGTTTTAAAAAAACTTCGGCGGCTTCTGATGAAAGGCCACAAAGGGCCCTACAACCCCTTCCAGGGCATTCTGTACAAGGGGAAAAAATCGTGCGGTCGATGAGCCGGAATCGTGCGGTCATTGGAGCCGAATTATGCGGTCGTTGCGGCCCAATCGTGCGGTCGATGCAGGCTCATCGTACTACTCGATGACAGGAGATCCTGCAGGGAGTGCGGCGTTACAAAGCACACGCATTTCCTGCACAATATTCATCACTGGGTTTTCCTTCATATTCGGGATGACGTTGAAGCCAGCGCACGGCATAGGCACAGGTTGCCACAATCTGATAGCCTTGTCCGCGGGCATAGTCATAAGCTCCCTTCACCAAAGCTGAAGCAATTCCTTTCCCTTCAAGCGGAGCAGGAACAATGGTATGACGGATGTCGAAGGCCCCGTTTTCAATCCGATAAGCGACATGAGCCGTTTCGTCCTGTATAGTCAGAATGAAACGCTGTTTTTCCGGTTCATGAATGATGTTCAGGTTTTCCATATTCTTTACGTTTTTAATGCAAACAGATTCTCTTTATTAACACACGAAAGTTGCTTTCGGTTCGATCTTTCCCCTCAAAAAAAAGACACCGGCAGTACACGAGTGTATGCCGGTGCCGAAACCTTTACTCAAAAAGATTTTATTGCTGTGCTTCACCTTGTTCGTTATAAACCACCGTAACTTCGTTTCCTGCCTGGTCAGTCAGTACAACCTTATAAGTTTTTCCGGCTTCGGTTTCTTCCACAAACTTCTTTCATAAACCATTCGCTTATGAATGTTATGGATATACTGAGCTAGTTATGGAGATACTGTCACAATGAGAGTGGGATATCCGGCAAGGCCAGGAAGTAAAAATTGAAGAACAGGTTCAGACCTCGGGAAGAATAAGTTTCAGTTCTTTACTGTAACTTCTTCCGATTGGAATCCGGATTCCTCCATACAACGTAATCTCCTTGCTGGTATGGCTGGCTATCCGGTGAACCGGAACCAGAAAAGACTTGTGTACCCGGGTGAATTTCCCTTCCGGCAGAAGTTCCTGTATATTTTTCATGCTGGTCTGCGACATGATGCATTGCCGTTCCGGCAAATAAATCCGGACATAATTATCCATCGATTCGATGTAAAGGATATCCTTCAGCTTGACATTGGTACTTTTATATCCGACCTTCAGAGTTATGCTTTCTTCCGTAAAAACGGGACTGGCGGACAATTGCTGCAAAGCATGGAGTTCGAAAGCCTTCTGAACCGCTTTCTCAAACCTGCCATATGAAAAGGGTTTATGCAGAAAATCCACAGCATTCAGGTCAAAACCATCAAGAGCATATTCCGCATAGGCCGTTGTAAAGATCAACAGCGTACCTTGCGGAAGGTCACGGGCCAGCTCTACTCCGTTCACATCTCCCATTTCAATATCCAGAAAAAGCAGATCCGGCTTCATCTTCCTGACACGATCCATACCGGATATCGGATTGTTGAATGTGGTCAGTTCTATATTCCCATAACGTTGGCAGAAGCTGGAAAGGATCTCCAGCGCCATAGGTTCATCATCAATGGCAATACATTTCATGTTCTATCACTTTAAGTCAAGGCTGAGGGTAACGACATATTCCTCTCCCTCTGCCCCTGTCATTAAGGTATACCGGCCAGGATAAAGCAGATCAAGTCGTTTCCTGCAATTCTCAATACCTATTCCTTTAGATGAATTTGAACGGTGATGGTTTAATAAAGGGTTGCGTGTAGAAAACAATAATTCTCCCTTTTCCATACGAATATCCACGAATGCTTCTCCTGCATGCTGAGAAGACACCCCATGCTTGAACACATTCTCAACGAAAGTAATCAGGATCATCGGAACAATTCCCATCTGGTCTGTTTCATCATGATGGTACGAGAAATGTATCTGGAAATCCCGCGGTATCCGATATTTCTGGAGTCCGATATACTGACGGATATAATCCACTTCCGTGCATACCGGTATCTTGTCTTTCGTATTGTTGGCATACATATATTTCATTAAACCGATGAACTGGGTAAAGGCATCTTCCACCTGAGCCGAACCAGTCAACACCATGGCATAAAGCGTATTCAGACTGTTAAACAGGAAATGGGGATTGATCTGTGCCTTATAGAGGGCCAGTTCTGCCTTTTTCCTTTCAAACTCCACTGCCTGACGCTCCATGATCTGATGATACAATTGGGTCAACAGACCGACTGCCATACTGAACGTCATGACCACAATATACAGGAACCATACTGCCTGCTGCTGAAGCTTGATCTTGGGAACCGGCTGACGGAAACGGGAAGAATGCATCCGGTGAAATGGTATTTCCATCTGATAACGGGTAATGAAATAAGTCCCAGCTAAAGTAAGCAGAATCAGAACCAGGGCAACAAGGAAGCGCCGGTTTCCGATGAAGAGCAAAGGCATGGTCAGTCGCCTGTTCAGTATATACACAATATAGAGCCACGATACCAGCAAATAAACAAAAAGAGAATCATTCACCAGCCAGCGTTCTATAGGAAGCAAAGTGATCATAGCCGGCAGTAATACCAGACAGAACACCAGATCAATGTAAAAGGGAAGTTTCTTGATTTGCCACATAACTTTTTCGTTTTCTGCAAAAATACTAGTTTTCTTCAGCCTGCAAAAATAACCAGAATGTCATTTACCATCAGATCTGTGTCGTTTACCCCTACTTTTCATACAGCCCGAATTTTGTTAAAAAGAGTATGTTAATTTTGCTCACAGAACAAATAAAAAAACACAGATTATGGCAAAAATTATTCTCATACTGGTTAGTTGGGTACTTCCACTGACCCTGATGGCACAAAGCCTTTCGGGAACAGTAACAGACAAAAGTACAAAAGAAAGTCTGATCTCGGCGACAGTGCAACTGATTTCTTCTGAAGGAAAATCCAGTTACACATCGACAGATCTGAATGGGTTCTTCCAGTTTAAAAAGCTTCAGCCGGGAACTTATACACTCCAGATAACATATGTAGGCTACAAAGCTTATAAAGAAAAACTGAATCTTTCCACAAAACAGCAAAGACAGGTAAAAATAGAAATGAGCGAAGATGCCCGGTTACTGGGAGAAGTATCCGTACAGGGTCGTGCAACCCGTGCCGAACAGAAAGGTGACAGTCTGATGTACAATGCTGAAGCTTTCCAGGTGATGATGGGAAGTTCAGCAGAGGACTTGCTGGCCAAAATGCCGGGTATCGTAGTGGAAGGCGGTACGATTCAGGCACAGGGAGAACAAGTACAGAAAGTCCTGGTGGACGGAAAGGAATTCTTTGATGGTGATGTAAATCTGGCCATCAAAAACCTGCCGTCGGATGTTATTGCCAGTATTGAAATTTTTGACAAAAAAAGTGAACAGGCCGAATTCACCGGATTTGATGACGGAGAAGAAGTCAAAACAATTAACATCGTAACGAAAAGTGGCTTCCATCAAGGCACTTTCGGTGAAGTATCCGGAGGATATGGAACCGATGACCGCTACAAAGTCAACGGAAATATAAACTTCTTCAACGATGACCGGCGTATTTCTATATTAGGAATGTCCAACAACGTCAACCAGCAAAACTTCTCCCAGGAAGACCTGGCAGGAGTCATGTCTGCCGGAAACAGCGGCAAAGGACGTGGCGGACGTGGAGGTGGAAAAGCCGGAATCCCGGGCGGAAACAATGCTTCTAATTTTATGGTAGGAAGCCTGGGAGGTGTAACTTCTGCCAATGGACTCGGATTAAATTACGTTGATCAATGGGGAAAGAAACTGAAAGTGACCGGAAGCTATTTCTTCAACCAGTCGGATAACCTGACCCAACAACAGACCGACAGAGAGTATTTTGAATCCGTTTTACCCGGAATGACTTATAACGAATATCAGGAAAATTCCATGAAGAACTGGAATCATCGTTTCAATATGAAACTGGATTATCAGATGACTGAACGAACTTCCCTGCACTTCCGCCCTACACTGAGTTTTCAGAACAATGACACTTACGGACTGTTGCAAGGACAGAATCTGGTGAACGGAATAACAGACAATGAAACTGAAACCTCTTCTTTCGGAAAAAACAATGCTTACAATGTGGGAGCCGATCTGATGCTTCGGCACCGCTTTCTGAAAGAAGGACGTACGCTGTCGCTGATGCTGAGCGGAAAGATGAGCAACACGGATGGAGATACCTATACAGATTACCTGAATACACTCTATGGTTTAGAAATTTCTCCTGCAACAGAAAGCTACAGCCAATGGAAACAGACTTTAAACCAACAGTATAGTCTGCGTTCCAATCTGAACTACACAGAGAAGCTGACCGACAATCTGCAACTGCAACTTGGATATAAAATGAGTTACACAGATTCAGAGAACGACAAAAAAACATATAATCACTCTGCTGTGACCGATCTTTATGACCAGTTGGATGAAAGCCTTTCCAATGAGTATCAGTCGGGATATCTGACCCAGGCAGGAAATGTAGGACTCCGTTATCGCGCCGGCAAACTGAGTGCCATGCTGGGAGTCGATGCCCAGTGGGCGAACCTGAAAGGAGACTTGGTTTATCCTCAACCTGATGAACTGTCGCACAAATATTTCTCCCTTCTTCCTTCGTTCACATTGCGTTATTCAGTGGATTGGAACAACTCTTTCCAGCTCCGTTATCACAGCAAGTCATCTTCTCCTTCTGTCACCAACCTGCAGAATGTCATAGATAATTCCAATCCGTTGTTCCTTTCAACCGGTAATCCCAACCTTGACCAGCAAGTGTCGCACACAGCCAATCTGCGCTACTTACGCACAACAAAGTCCGGACAAACTTTCATTGCCATGGTAGGAGCTACCATCCAGCAAAATTACGTGGCCGACAGCACTTTTGTTGCCAGAGAGGACATTGCCTTGTCACCTACGGTTACTCTGAATAAAGGTTCTCAGTTTACCCGCCCGGTGAATCTGGATGGTTACTACAGTCTGCAATCCATGCTGACTTACGGTTTTCCGGTAGACTTTATCCGGAGCAACATCAACCTCAGCCTGTCAGCCAACTATGCAAACGTTCCTACCATCTTCGATGGAATAGAAAGCCGTACACGTGAACTGAACCTGATCCCGAAAATCATTATCGGAAGTAATATCAGTAAGAATCTTGATTTCACAGCTTCTTATTCTGCCGGAATCAACAAAATGTTCAGTTCGCTGGACAATACTGCCGGGAGTGATTATGTAACGCATACAGCAGCAGCCAAACTGGGCTGGACTTTCTTTTGGGGACTTACTTTCAGAAGTACATTCAATTACATTGGTTATACCGGACTGGATACCGGAACCGAAGACTATTTCCTGTGGAACCTGTCGCTCGGAAAGAAGTTCCTGAAGAATAATGCCGCTGAAATCAGAATAGAAGCCTTCGACGTTCTGAAGCAAAATCAAGCCTTTACACATCGCACAGGCAGCAACTATTACGATTACGTGAGCAGCAATGTGTTACAGCCTTATGCAATGATCAGTTTTGTATATACAATCAGATAACCTTTAAAAACAATTTGAACATGAAAAAAATTATTTTTTAGCCCTTATGGGTATGCTGACTTTACAAAGTGTAAATGCTCAACGCAAAGAAGGAAAAACCCGTACTCCAGAACAAATGGTGGAAAAACTTGACAAGAAACTTAATCTGACTGACGAACAGGAAAAGCAGATCACAACGCTTTATTCCGATTTTTTCAAGCAGGATTTATCACGCGAAGAACGCAAAAGTGCCATGCAGGAACTGGAAAAGAAAATAACATCCCTGCTTACAGATGAGCAGAAAGAAGCATTTGAACAAATGAAGAAAGAACGTCCACAACGTCAGAAACAATAAAAACAAACAATCAGTCAGGGAAAAATAAACCTTAAAACATTTGCACTCTCTGTTAAGCCATTTGCTCTTTTCAAAGACAAATGGCTTACTTATTTTTATTCCCTGAAAGACATCCGACATTCTGAAAATACATAACTTTGTGAACAGAATACTCTTCATTGTTCCAGAAACCCAAACCAATCCGTTCAAACATCATGACAGATACCACAAACCTTTATGCAGAGAATAATCTTTTGTTAGGTGCCATCGCCGGCGACCTGATAGGCTCTTATTATGAGTTTCGCCCGACAAAAGACCTAAACTTTCCTTTGTTTCATCCTGAATCACGCTTCACGGATGATACCGTCATGACCATGGCCACAGCCCAATGGATATTGACTCAAGGCAATCTCCCATCCCTCATGCAGGAATATGGCAACCGGTATCCCGATGCCGGCTACGGAAGTGGCTTTCAGAAATGGCTGACAAGCAAGAATCCCCGCCCCTACAACAGCTTCGGGAATGGTTCAGCCATGCGCATCAGTCCTGTCGGATGGGCTTTCCCGTCTTTGGAAGAAACATTACAAGCAGCCAGCGAAAATGCCAGTGTCTCCCATAATCATCCCGAAGGCATCAAAGGGGCACAGGCCACTGCCGCCTGCATCTTTCTGGCGCGTACCGGACATTCCAAAGAACAAATTAAGAAGTATATAGAAGAGACTTTCCACTATGACCTTCATCAAAGTTGCGGAACAATCAGAAAATACTACACTTTTGACGTCACTTGTCAGGGAAGTGTTCCTCCTTCCATCACCGCTTTTCTGGAAAGCAATGACTATGAACATGCAGTCCGCCTGGCCGTCTCTCTCGGCGGAGCCATTACAGGAAGTATAGCAGAAGCTTATTATCAAAAAATACCAGACTGCATCAGACAGGAAGTCATGCGCAGACTTCCTTCCGAGTTCATTGAACTGATCAGGAGATTCAGTCACCAATATTTTATTCCTTCGTTCTAAGAACAGAAAGCTCAGACCACCGTCTTGGATAAACTGACGGGCAGTTCTCTTCCGCATTTACCCGAAGATGAACTGCCCGTTATTTCAAATTCTTACTTATCAATCTTCACCAGCAAAGTCTTGCAGTCCAGCTTGCCTTTGGTATCATAAGCCTCAGACTTAACCAGACCAACACCTTTGGCATACCATTCTGTTACACGCAAAGTCTTGCTCTTCAAAACAATCTTGGTACGCATCAGATAAGAAATCTTGATACAGTCAAACTTACCGGCACGGGTATGTACCTGCTCCTCTCCCATATAAGCTGCCCCAGAAATATTCACTTCATTCTTCAACATATTCAGGATCAGCTGGTAAGAACGGTCAGGAATTGTTTCACCTCCCTGAGCAGAATCCTTGATCGTAAAAGAATTGTCACCTTTGAATTTGCGGTCATCCAGCATCTTCATACGTGCCACTTCATCATATTTGTCGGGGTCTGAATCAGAAGCGATATAAGGACCATACATCAAATCTTCCGTACAAACCGTATTCTTGCCGTCATAACTCCAGTTGAATAAAGTATAAGACGTATTGTTTTTGGCCTTGGTGGTAACAATCTTGGCATAATAACTAGCCTTCACGGTATTTCCCTCCTGCAATATGTTCTTTACCGTCATCGTCTCGTCGGAAACACTCTGTCCCACTTCATCATAATTTACATAATGCAATTCCGTACCTTCCGTCGTACAGAAATACTGTGCATTCGCAACGTGGCAGGCCAACAGAGCTGCCACAAAAAGCATTGCTTTCTTCATCATATTACATTCCTTATTTTATGCATAAGCCCCACTTTGATACCTCGACGGGCACCCTTCGGCCCTATGCCGGTTATACTTTTGTTTTACAGGGTGCAAACTTACAAATTTCTTTTTATTAAACTGAAGTTTTCAGCATCTGTTTATCGATCTTTTCTTCCAATTATGATGCCTTCATTCTTTTTTCTGGCTATCTTTGCAAAGAAGTAACAAGAATTTGAAATCACACAGATATGGGTCTATTATCATCATTATTTGGAGGAAACAACTCCAGCAAAGATCAACAAGCCAAACAGGAAAAGAAAAACTTTGAAATCCTGAAATACGACGGCATTCGTGCCCGAAACATCGGACAACTGGCCTATGCCATCAAATGTTTTGAAGAAGCAACCGCCATCCAGGAAGAAACGGAAACACTCAGTTTGCTGGTCACTTCCTATACACAGGCTAACCGGCTGGACGATGCACGCCACACGCTGGAACGCATGATAGCACTCGACGGACAACAGGCTGACACATGGATTTCACTGGCCGGTGTCTGCTATATGCAGGAAGATTATAAAACCATGGAAGAAGCCTGCCGGAGAGCTATCGAACTGGACAGCCAGAAACCGCTGGCCTATTATTTCGCAGCCAAAGCTGCCATTACTACAAACAGAAATACTACAATTCTTTTCATACTCTTACTAATTTATTAGACATATTAATAATTTCTAAACACACAATACGGACTTTTAGTTTAGCAAAACAAATATTTGTTCACTTGGTACTTACACCCGAGTAATATTCAAGATCTGTAGAAGGAAGCCTTACACTATCACAAGCTCCTTATAATCAGACTAATGATATCAAGTTCTTACTTACCAGAATGAGAATAGTAGTTACGCACATCTTTCAACCCCCATAAATTTCTTTACGAAGCAAAAGTTTAATTTCAAATTACCCCAAATAAACCAACTCCGACAGATAATCCCCCGCCTGTCCGTTCTCATGCAGCATCACATAATGAATTCTTGCCCGGACACCGCCTCTGGTATGATACTCCACAATGGTCTTGT
>ENA-ORRN01002963-ORRN01002963.1-human-gut-metagenome-genome-assembly--contig:-NODE-2963-length-10278-cov-2.779517_pt1 | contig 10278 bp, 8 predicted proteins | sample MGYA00242174_ERZ509132 | MGnify/ENA primary metagenome ERZ509132 (study PRJEB26280, sample SAMEA2338671) | human gut metagenome | biome: human gut; feature: human-associated habitat; material: faeces...
TCTTCGCGGTCGTACCATCTCAGGTACTCATTCTCGGTCTTGATGAATGAGAAGAATTCATTTCCTTTTTTCTCAGGCTGCTTTCTCCGTTGTATCTGGGCGAGCAGCCAGCTGCGTGAAATGACTGCATGTGCTTTCAGAAACTCCAGTGGTGCCGTGGCATTCATTTCGGAGGAGATGACGCTTTCCAGATACACTTCGGCCGGAAGCAGATTGATGGCAGCTATTTTCCCTTCGTGCACGACGAGTTTCAGAATACCCGGGAAAACCTGGGTCTCCTGCCGTTCCCAGTGGAAACCGATGCCGATGGTTACATTCTCCAGGGAAAAAGAGCAGGATTTCTCCAGAGGAGAAAAGGTCAGTTCGTGATAAATGTTCCCATTCCAGAGAATGCCTCCTTCGTGGAATGCAACGTCTTGCCGGTCGCAAACCGTACTTCCTTTGGCGGTGAAGTGTCCGTTCAGCGTAAACGGGATGGCCAGTGCGCTGACAATGCCTATGCTTATTTCAGGTTCTTTCATATTGCTTCGGTGTGATTAAAAGGATGGGGAAAGGCTGTTTCCGGTTTCCTGATAAATTTGGCAGATATCTTTTTCGGTTATTTTCTCAAAATCTTCTTTTCTTGGTGTGACGATCAGTCCGGCCATATCGAGTGCCCCCGGGCTGACCAGCAGTTGCTGGTCTCCTGTCGCTGAGTAGCAGGCAGGACGGTGCCGGTTTCTGGGAATATAGACGGTGATAAATCCCAGCCGGGCATCTTTCCAGGCAAACAGGTTGTAGCGGGGTTCATCTTCGCCGGGATGCTGGCTGAGGCTTCCGAGGTATCGTTCCACGAGGACGGTACTTGTTTCATATCCCCGGTCAGTAATGAAGGCCTGAATCGGGCAGACATACCCCGGAATTTCATAGCTGGTGCAACAGCTTCCGTCGGACAGTGTGTCCTGATCTGTCTTCCGGGCCTTTTCCATCAGCCGGTTCCATTGCCGGATGAGAGGAATATTCTGTTGGGGAGCAGCCTGAAAGTGGAAGTGGTCGGGGGCAGATGCTCCGCAGTGTGCGCCGTTGTAGAACAGCGCGTATCCCGGATTGAAATGAGTTTCCAGCCAGGCAGTCAGTTTGCCCGGCAGCTGGCGGCTGGTTTTTCCCGCGAGGGTTTGCCATTGATGTTTCTCACTGGAGATGGTCAGATGATCCGGAAGGATCGGGTAGGGATTCAGACGCAGGATGAACGGTTCGTCAAGTTCGATACGGATTTCTTCCTGTTCTTTCGGCTTGTTGGCCGGACAGAGAAAGCAGGGCCGTGCCTCCAGCGAAGCTTTATCCAGTTTGGCATAGGTGGATACCGCTCTTGCCGGATTGAACTGTACCGTAATTTCGTTTTCTCCGATCCGGAAGGTACGGCATTGCACATGTTCCAATGCCTCATGATTCTTGCGTGCCAGTTCCCAGATTTCCAGCTGATGACGGATGAATCCCTTCGTGAGTTGCTGGCGTAACTTGATTTCCAGGGTACGCAGACTGTCCTTATAGCTGTTGTTCTGGTTGATTTTTTCGATACTCAAGGCTGCATCAGAATTTCCTTCCCAGCGGCGGCAAAGGTAGAGTACCTCATAGATGCGTCCGATACGGTATTGACGGGAGAAAGCCAGTCCCAGTGCGTAGTCTTCTCCGTAACTGGTGTTGGGCACACGGATGTCACGCAGCAGTGGTGTATAGAAGGCCCGGGGTGCTCCCAGTCCGTTGATGCGCAGAGCATTGTTCGCTCCGTTCTCGTCCGTCCATTCACGGTGGTCGATGATACCCGGAGGAAGTGTGTTCAGACTGAAATCAGTCATGCGGTATGTTCCGATAACCATGGCACATTGCTCTTCGTGAAACTTGTTGACAATGGTCTGCAGGGTAGCAGGACTGCTGTAAAGGTCGTCGCTGTCAAGCTGAACCGCAAAGCGTCCGCAGTCCGGATGATGCACACCCAGGTTCCAGCATCCGCCGATTCCCAGATCCGTTCGCTCGGGAATAAGATGAATGACTTGGGGATGGGAAGCATAGCGCTGGATGATTTCAGTGGTTCCGTCGTCAGAATGATTGTCGATGACAATCAGATTGAACGGAAAATCTGTCTGCTGTTCCAGTACGGAACGGATGGCATCTTCAATGGTCCGTACCCGGTTGCGTACAGGGATGATGACAGACGCTTCGTAACGGAAGTCTCCGGCCGTACAGTCTATCCGGCGTTTATCCGGAGACAGCCAGGCATGAATATCCTTGAGGTAGCAGGTGAAAGCTGCTTCGCGTTCCAGCTGGACTTGCCGGTTGCGCGGATCCACATAGTCGAACTGCTTCTCACCTGAAAGCCGGGTATCCTCTTCTGTTTCGGCATAAAGGTATTCACGGATATGGATCAGTTCTGTCTCTTTTGTCAGAGCCAGCCGCAGAGCGTAGAGTCCGGAATAGAGATAGGCAGGCTGACAGGCAATGCAGTCAGCAGCTTTTTTGAAGTGTTCGGAGCGGAACATCAGCAGGGGACCGAAGTCGAAGTCATCGCGTACGCTGCCTGTCTGATAATCGATGACGGGATGATTTGTGCGTTTGCCTGCGATCCATTGGTAGCGGTCGGCATAAGCCATACCACAGGAAGGAGCCTGCAGGTAGTCACAGAATCGTTCCAGTGCCATGTATCCAAGTTCAACTCCTTGTTCCTTGGTCAATAATAAAATATAAGGTGTCTGGGTATGGGAGGCTATCTGAAGCATAGCGTCTGTGCCGGCGGGTGATTCTACGGACAGTTGCTGACAGCGGGCATAGTTCCCCTGGAGGGTTGCCGGAGTTTTTACCAGCAGATATATCTGGTGGATGCAGGGATGATCCAGTAAGGCTGCCAGTGTTTCTTCCGGCAGAGCTCCCTGTCCGTAAGGGATGAAGCATGTGATTGTCTTTTTCATGTCTGAACGGTTTATTGGGACAAATATAACGAGAAGTCATGAATTTTTTAACTTTTGCGGTCACGAAATCGAAAATCATTTGTTTGAGCCCCGCTAGCGGTTGGATTTTCTGTGTCTGCAGGCTGCCGTGATATTGTGCGGTCATTGCGGCCAAATCGAGCGGTCGTTGGAGCCGGATCGTGCGGTCGTTGAGGCTGAATCGTGCGGTCGTTGCAGCCGAATCGTACTACTCGATAAAACCGCATTGAACGCCTTTTTGCCGGAAGGCTGGCTGTTTGAGGATGAGGAAACGAAACTTCTTTCTAAAAGGTTTATTATCAGATAAATATTATTTTATTCTGTAAAACATGGGGGAAATATTTTATTTTTTGACTAACTTTGCACATTAATTATATAGATTAAGCATAGAATGGATAGTACAAAAGCTCCGTTGTTGGGCAAGACTTTAGACGAACTGACGCAGATTGTGCTGGACTTGGGAATGCCTAAGTTTACGGCCGGACAGATTGCTTCATGGCTGTATGGCCGCAAGGTTGCATCGATTGATGAGATGACAAACCTGTCGGTGAAGAACCGGGAACGGCTGAAAGAGTGTTATGAAGTAGGAGCTACGGCGCCTGTCCACGAGATGCGTTCGGTGGATGGAACCGTGAAATATCTGTTCCGCACCCCTGAAGGTGATTACGTTGAGTCAGTATACATCCCTGATGCAGACCGTGCTACCTTGTGCGTGTCTTCTCAGGTTGGCTGTAAGATGAACTGCAAATTTTGTATGACAGGAAAGCAAGGTTATACAAACAGCCTGACTGCAGCTCAGATATTGAACCAGATATATTCCATTCCTGAGCGTGATACGCTGACAAACGTGGTATTTATGGGAATGGGAGAGCCGTTTGATAACCTGGATGAAGTACTTCGTGCTTTGGAAATCCTGACTGCCAGTTATGGATATGCCTGGAGTCCGAAGCGGATTACCGTATCGTCTGTGGGACTTCGTAAAGGTCTGAAACGCTTCCTCGACGAGAGTGACTGCCATCTGGCTATCAGTCTTCATTCGCCGTTCCCTGCTCAGCGACAGGAACTGATGCCGGCGGAGAAAGCTTTTTCCATAGTAGAGATAGTGGATATTCTCCGGCAGTATGATTTCAGCAAGCAGCGTCGTCTTTCTTTTGAATATATTGTTTTCAAGGGAGTCAACGACAGCCTGATTTATGCCAAGGAACTGGTCCGCCTGTTGCGGGGGCTGGATTGCCGGATGAACCTGATCCGTTTTCATGCCATACCGAATGTGGATCTGGAGGGAGCGGATATGGAAACCATGCTGGCTTTCCGTGACTATCTGACGCAACATGGCCTGTTCGCAACAATCCGTGCTTCACGAGGAGAGGACATCTTTGCTGCCTGCGGCATGTTGTCGACAGCCAAGCAGCAGGCCAATAAACAAAATAATGAAACCGTTTAATACTCGAAGAATATGAAAAAACTGATTTTAGGTTTAAGTACAATGCTGGTGATGCTGGCTTCTACTTCTTGTGGTGATGGGAAAAGCATGGTAACTCCGATCTCCAGCGGACGTCCGTACGAGATATTGGTCGTAGCAGACGACAAGTGCTGGATGAGCCCGGACAGTGCGCTTTTTCATGTATTGGATACCGATGTGCCCGGACTTCCCCAGTCGGAGCGCTCTTTCCGTATATCTCGTGTAAGACCTGAATACTTTGAACGGGCTATGCGTATCTTCCGCAATATCATCATTGTGGATATACAGCCCAGTGTCTATACGCAGACAAAGTTTAAATATACCCGCGATGCTTATTCTTCTCCGCAGATGATCATGACTATCCAGTCGTCGAGTCAGGAGGATTTTGCGGATTATGTATCCAAACATGGAAATGTCATCGTGGATTTTTTTACCCGTGCTGAGATGAACCGTCAGATTAAGTTACTGGAGAAAGAACACAGTTCTCTGGTTTCTGCACGCGTAGGCAGTCAGTTCGACTGTGATATCTGGATGCCGGAAGATCTGACATCGTACAAGACAGGACAGGATTTTTTGTGGGCCTCAAACAATCTGAATGACCTGAACTTCGTGATGTATTCCTATCCTTTCAGAGACAACCGTACTTTTACGAAGGAGTTTTTCATCCACAAGCGTGACTCTGTCATGGCTATCAATATTCCGGGAGCACGTGAAGGTATGTATATGGAAACGGCTGACTCTTCGTTGGTCAGCGTAAAGAATATTGCAGTACAGGGTGACTATGCATTCGAAGTACGCGGACTCTGGGAGATGAAGAATGACGCGATGGGCGGCCCGTTTGTTTCACATGTACGGGTTGACCGCGCCAATGCACGGGTAATCGTTGTGGAAGGATTTGTGTATAATCCGTCTAAGCTGAAACGTGATCCCATGCGTAAGCTGGAAGCTGCCCTTTATACGCTGAAATTACCGCAGGAAAAAGGCAAGGGCCTGTCAGAACTGCCGGTTGACCAGTCTATATCCGAAGAGAAAGCAGTGAAAGAAGCAGAACAACAGAAATAAGAAATAATAGAGAATGGAAGAACGTAAGATAAAGGTGGGTATCACCCACGGAGATATTAATGGCATCGGCTATGAAGTCATTCTGAAAGCTTTTGCCGATCCTGTAATGCTGGAACTTTGCACGCCGGTTATTTATGGATCTCCCAAAGTGGCTGCATATCATCGTAAGGCGATGGATATTCAGACGAACTTCAGTATTGTTCCTTCGGCTGCGGAGGCACAGGACGGACGTGTGAATATTGTCAACTGCACGGCTGATGAACTGAAGGTGGAATTGACCAGACCGAGTGCTGAAGCGGGAAAAGCTGCATTGGATGCACTGGAACGTGCTCTTCAGGAATATCAGGAAGGATATTTTGACGTGCTGGTAACAGCTCCGATCAATAAACACACCATTCAGTCGGACAATTTCCATTTCCCCGGTCATACGGAATACATTGAAGAACGGGTGGGAGAAGGACAGAAAGCGCTGATGATCCTGCTGAAGAATGACTTCCGTGTAGCTCTGGTAACGGGACACGTGCCGGTTAGTGAAATTTCCAGTCAGATCACGAAAGAACTGATCATGGAGAAACTGGATATATTCCACAAATCCCTGAAGAAAGACTTTGGTATTGACAATCCCCGTATTGCTGTGTTCTCGCTCAATCCGCACGCTGGAGACGAAGGTTTGCTGGGTACGGAAGAACAGACTGTCATCATACCGGCCATGCAGGAGATGATAGCCAATGGTGTACAATGCTTTGGTCCTTATCCGGCTGACGGCTTTATGGGCTCAGGAAACTATACTTATTTCGATGGAATCCTGGCAATGTATCATGATCAGGGACTGGCTCCTTTCAAGGCTCTTGCCATGGATGAAGGAGTGAACTTTACGGCTGGTCTTCCCATTGTACGCACTTCTCCGGCTCACGGAACCGCGTATGATATTGCCGGCAAGGGGGTTGCTTCGGAAGATTCTTTCCGGCAGGCTGTTTATGTGGCTATAGATGTCTTTCGCCGCCGTTGCATGGAAGCAGAAATTAATGCTCATCCGTTGCGCAGACAATATTACGAAAAACGGGACGACAGTGACAAACTGAAACTGGATACTGTAGAAGATTAAGAGATAAAAATGAAGTTTGCTATTATTTCAGCTGGGGAAGGATCGAGACTTGCCCAGGAAGGCGTTCAGCTGCCTAAGCCGTTAGTGCAGCTGAACGGCATGGCTATGATTGACCGTCTGATCCATATCTTTGCGAAGAATGGAGCAGAGCAGGTTGTGGTAATCATCAATAACGAGGTGGCTCAGACGAAAGAACATCTGGCTCTTCTGAAAAAGGTTTCTGAAGTGCCTCTGGAAGTTATCGTGAAGACAACTCCCAGTTCAATGCACAGTTTCTATGAGTTGAGTACTTATCTGAAGGATGATAAGTTTTGTCTGACAACGGTTGACACGATATTCCGTGAAGAAGAGTTTTCACGGTTTATTGAGGCTTTCAAGGCTTCGGACAAGGATGGACTGATGGCTGTTACCGACTATATTGATGATGAAAAACCTTTGTATATATCGACTGATGAGGAGTTGAATATTACAGGATTCCACGATGCACGTACACCGGACTGCCGTTATATTTCCGGGGGAATCTATTGTCTGACGCCGAAGTCAATCGATACTTTACAGAGATGTATGGAAAATGGTATGTCACGTATGCGGAATTTTCAGCGTCAGCTGGTAGCCGACGGGTTACATCTGGGCGCTTATCCTTTTTCAAAGATATTGGATGTAGACCATGCTAGTGACATAGAAAAAGCTGAGGCTTTTTTGAATGGTAAGGATAACTAAAGAAGTAGACAATAAGAAATGTTAGAAACAGAAGAAAGTCTTCGGGTGATCGGAGTCAGCCGCGGAAGTGAGTTCTCGCCGAACCACGTGGATAACGATGCGGCTATCTTTCGGATCACTGTCGAAGAATTGAAGAAAAAAGGCTGTGAAGTCACAGTATATCCCGAGAAAGAATTTGTAGAGAAACGTATTGCCGAGGAATTTATATTTGACATGGCTCGTGACAGAGCTACGATTGACCGTCTGAAGGAACTGGAAGATGAAGGGTCATTGGTGGTTAATTCAGCATACGGTATTGATCGGTGTGTGCGGAAGGCTATGACTGAATTGTTGATGGCCAATGGAATTCCACACCCTAAAAGCTTTATCATTCCGACTGACCGTAGCTTTGAACCGGACATTTTCCCATGCTGGATCAAGCGGGGTAATTCGCACGCCATGGTAAAGGAAGATGTTGTATTTGTGGAGTGTCGGGAGGAAGCAGAGCATGTTCTGGCAGATTTTCGCAATCGCGGAATTCCGGAAGCTGTGGTCAATGAACATCTGGTTGGAGACTTGGTGAAGTTCTATGGTGTGCAGGGCACAGACTTCTTCTATACGTTTTATCCTTCGGAACAGTCGCACAGCAAATTCGGACTGGAAGCCATCAATGGTGAAACGCGCGGTTATCCCTTTGATGTGAAAAAGCTGAAAGCATACAGTGACCGGGCTTCGGAAGTGCTGGATGTTCCTGTTTATGGCGGTGACTGCGTCGTATCTTCCAGCGGAGAGATACGTATTATTGATTTCAATGACTGGCCCAGCTTTGCACGGTGCAGGGAAGAGGCAGGCAAGAAAATCGCAGAATGTATTTATAACCGGATTACAGATTCTAGAAAGAAATAACATGAGTACAGAAAAAAAAGGTATTGAAGCTTCTTTCAAGTCGATGGACACAGAGGAGTTTCTGGATATTTATTTTAACCGGCCTGTCGGATATGTCTGGGCATTGTTCTTCAAAAAACTGGGGGTACACCCGAATGTCGTAACTATTTTGTCGATTATATTGGGAATGGCTGCCGGCGTCATGTTCTATTTCCCGGACATGAAACATACGCTGATCGGTATCTTCCTGCTTATGTGGGCTAACCATTATGATAGCTGCGACGGTCAGCTGGCCCGTATGACAGGGAAGAAGACTCGTTGGGGACGTATGCTCGACGGGTTTGCAGGTGACCTGTGGTTCTTTACTATTTATGTGGCTATCTGTCTGCGTCTTACCAACCAGCCTATGCCTTTCGGTATCGGTGCAAGTGAGGGTATGACGTGGGGAATTTATATTTGGTTGCTGGCACTGCTTTCAGGAACCATCTGCCACAGCAAGCAGTGTACACTGGCCGATTATTACCGGAATATTCATCTTTTCTTCCTGAAAGGAAAGGCTGGAAGTGAGCTGGATAACTTCAAGCAGCAGCGTGAAATCTTTCACAGTCTGCCCTGGAAGGGAAATTTCTGGTGGAAGGCATTCCTTTATTTTTATGGAAACTATACACGCCAGCAGGAGCAGATGACACCGAATTTCCAGCGTTTCTATGCGCTCGTTCAGCAGAAGTACGGGGATGATATTCCTCAAAGCTTGCGTGATGAATTCCGTGCAGCCAGTCTGCCGCTGATGAAATATACCAATATCCTGACGTTTAATACGCGTGCCATTGCGCTTTATATCAGTTTGCTGATCGGTGAGCCCTGGGCTTATTTCATGTTCGAGATTGTAGTGATGACCGCTTTGTTTGTTTACATGCGTCACCAGCATGAAGCGCTGAGTGCACGTTTCTATCAAAAGTACGCCTGATGAAGGAGAAGTTCAGAAATATATTTTGGTTCTTTGGGATCTTTGCCATTGTCGTCATGTTGTTTACTTTCGACATGGATTATCAGGAACTGTTGCAAAACTTGCGTAAGGCGGGTATCTGGTTTATTTTACTGTGGGTATTCATTTACTTGCTGAATGCTCTTTCCTGGTATATCATTATCCGTGACGGCAAGCATGCAAAGGTTCCTTTCTGGAAAGTGTATAAGCTGACCATTTCCGGGTTTGCGTTGAACTATGCCACTCCGGTCGGTCTGATGGGGGGTGAGCCTTATCGTATCATGGAACTGACTCCTTATGTCGGAGGCAGTAAGGCTACATCGTCGGTCATTCTGTATGTCATGATGCATATATTTTCACATTTCTGCTTCTGGCTTGCTTCTGTCTTTTTGTATCTGGCAGTTGAGCCTTTGAATGCGGGAATGGCGATCGTTCTGGCTGTGGTAGGTTTCTGTTGCCTGGTTGCGATCTATTTCTTTATGAAAGGATATCGGAACGGGATGGCAGTGCGTACGTTGAAGCTGCTGGGTCATCTGCCTTTTGTGCGGAAATGGGCACGCCGTTTCCTGACAGAAAAGCGTGAGACTCTGGAGCGGGTTGACAATCAGATTGCAGAACTGCACAAGCAGCGCAAGTCAACCTTCTATGCTTCATTGGGGCTGGAGTTCTCGGCCCGTATTGTAGGATGTCTGGAGGTCTGGTTCATTCTGAATATTCTGACTTCGGATGTCAGCTTTCTGGCTTGTATCCTGATCATGGCTTTTACTTCCCTGTTTGCCAATCTTTTCTTCTTTTCCCCGATGCAGCTGGGGGCCCGTGAAGGAGGTTTTGCTCTGGCTACAGGAGGACTGGCTATTCCGAGTGCCTTCGGAATTTATACAGGACTGATTACCCGTGTGCGGGAATTAATTTGGATTGTAATAGGCGTGTTGCTGATGAAAGTAGGCAACGGCGTAAATAAAGATAAAGAGCATGAATAAATTGACAGATATTAAAGGAATCATCTTTGATTATGGTGGTACCATTGATACAAACAGCCGTCATTGGGCGGAAGTATTGTGGAGCAAGTATGAAGAGTTTCAGGTGCCGGTGAACAAGGCAAGTTTCCGCGAGGCATACG
>ENA-ORRN01002970-ORRN01002970.1-human-gut-metagenome-genome-assembly--contig:-NODE-2970-length-10270-cov-2.470093_pt1 | contig 10270 bp, 10 predicted proteins | sample MGYA00242174_ERZ509132 | MGnify/ENA primary metagenome ERZ509132 (study PRJEB26280, sample SAMEA2338671) | human gut metagenome | biome: human gut; feature: human-associated habitat; material: faeces...
GAAATCATTCTTAAAATGCTATTTAATGATAGCTTGGACAATTTTTACAAAAATGAATATAAGAATCACATCAAAAACTGCCATCGGAATATTGTTCTCTTCTTTTATGCTGTAAATTGCATTTAAGAGACACATAAGTCCCAAATAAACAAAAAACAGAATTGGTTGCTTAATTGCTAGGAGTATCATTAATATTACTCCTACCAGACCACAAACTACTTTTACCATGTGATGCTTTCCTCCTTTATTTTCCTATTATTTCTGCAATAATTGCAACAACCATAAAAATTATAAGTACTACCATAATTGCAACTATCAAATCAAAAAAGTAATTAAGAATTTTTACTATGCCGACACATACTATGACTATAAGAGCTAAGCACACAAAAAAGAACATTGTTATAGCATTTCCTTTCTGCAAAAAATTATTTTTGCAAAATTTTCATTAAAATTTTAAAAATTAATTATACCATTTTCCCGATGCTATGTCAAACAGGTTTCTTTCTCTTTGCTTCACTTGAATAAGTGTAATATATCAAATCATTAAAATAAACCCAACCTGAATTATCAAGTTGGGTTTGGAGTTACTGATGTGCCCAGAGTAACAATCCTGCACAAATTGCAATTTCAATTGTGTTTAATGCAAAGACCTTTCTAAACTCCATTGGGTCATCTTTCCGTTCTTTAAATGCATTGTAAATGCGCCATCCACTAAGCACAATGCCAATAACAAGGATAACAACTGCAAAATCGTGGTTTACAAACAATGCAACGAAAATAAGTGCTAGCGTAATTAATGTCTTCATAACAATTCTCCTTTACATATTATCTCCTGAACGGATTTTTGTAATTTAATTATATCACATTATGTAAATTTTTTCAATTTTTATTCTCGTCTCCTATCGTCTCCTGGAGTAGTTCCTCCGTTCATCTCTCTGGCCAGAATTTTCAACTTTTTCTATTGCTTCTTCATATTGCATATCTTTATTTTGTTCTAGTAAAGCTAAAACTTTATCTGCTTTATTTTCATAAAATCCTGGTGGTACAGTTAATTTATCAACTATTCCATCTCTTCTCATTAGATCATTTACAACTTCTTCTTTTCTAGTTGCTGCATTTTGTCTTGCATTTCCATCTATTTCATAAACTTGTACTCCTTCTTCTTTTGAAGGTACTCCTCTATCATTTAAGTCTTGTGCTTTATCCAATTCGTTCTCTTTCTTTGATAAATCCATGCCAGATGTATTCTTCTCAGACATAAATGATCTTTCATCAAATCCTAATTGTCTTACGTTTTTATTAGATAATTCTGGAACTACGGTTCCCCAATATTTTTGTTCTCCTTCTTGTTTTCTACAATATAATGTTTCTGGTTCTCCCCACTCGTTTTTTACTACTGCCATAATATTTTTTCCGTCTATATCGTATATTGCAAGAGGTTTTTGTTCTACTATTTTATCATTTTGAATAGTTTTTATTGTCACATCTGGATTTTTTCCATGTACTTGTTTGTTAGCTTGTTCAATCTCATCAAATTCTTTTTCGCCTTTTTTTCGTCCAAGAATTTTCCAAGAATATATGTCTTTTCCTGGAATTACGCATATCTCCTCATATCCTTTTGCATATTCTACTGCTCTTTGGAATGTGTCATCTTCATTTATCTTTTCGTCCTTAATATTTAGCCTAACTACTTGTTTTGCATTTACTTTATACTTTTTTGCAATTTTCTCTCTTTTTGTATCATCATCTTTTTGGTTTTAATTTCTTCTAGTTCTTTTCTACTTTCTTCTTGCATTTTTTTCTTTTCTTCAAGTTCTTCTTCATCTTCTTGTTCTTTTGGTTCATTGTCTTTAATTTCTTCTTCTTCCTCTTTTTCTTGTTCCTTTTCTTGTTCTAACTCTTCTTTTGTTAAACCTTTTTTATCCTTCATTTGTTCCTGAAATTTGTCCATATTAACTTTTTCTTGCTCTAGTCCTAATAAATTTATCATATTACCTAAAGCTCTTTTATCTTCTTCTGTATATTTCTCATCTTCTAAAAGACTTTTATTAGGCATAATATTTCCATCTTCTCCTATTGTCGCAATCAATACATCTTCACCTTTAAATTTAATATAAATATTATATGTTCCTTGTTGCTCACCAATTGTTACATCATTAAGTGCTATCTTGCTTAATTCTAAATGAACATGAGTATAATATTTTTCTTCTTCTTGTTTTTCTTTCTTCATATCTTTTGCTAAATCCTTTTCTTGTTCCTCTCTTTCTTGTTTCATATTTTTCGCTAAGTCTTTTCCTTCATTTTCTTCCATTTTAACCCACCTCTTTTACTCAAATTTCAAAGTATAATCTGTATTATCTCTAAGTGTAATAAAAACTTTTAAATTTAGCTCTCTTTTATCTATTTTATTTGCATCAGTAATTATTAAAGTATATTCATGCACATTATCTGTTTCATCATACTCATCAAATTCAACTGCATTTCTATCAAAGAAATTGTTTTGCATTTTTTGAACAAAATCATTGTAATTTGAGAAATTCGCATTTTTGTAATTTTCATCTAGTTTTCCATATATATATTTAAAGTCTTTATTATTTAATGCTTCAAAAACTTTATTAATTGTTAGTTCTACTTTTTCTTGTTCATTTGATTTCTGATATTCCTCTAAAAATCTTGGTGTATTAATCGTATATGAATCTAGCATTAGTTTATAATCCATAACATGTGAAATTTTAAATATATAATAATTGCCATACATATCTAAGCATACTAGATATTCTATATCTCCATCTATATATTTATCAAACTTTGTTAGTCCTGTTTTTTTCAAGCTATTAACATATTTTGTGTATTCATCAACGGTTGCAAATTCACTGGCGTCTTTTACTGATAATGGATCTAATGATTCCAACTCTTCAGCTTTTTCCTCAAGATATTTTTTGAAATTTTCAAAACTTCCAAACCTAGTGTTTCTGTATACTTCATCAAGTGTATTATATGCTTCCTCAGGTGAATATCTTGCCTTTTGTATATATGATCTCAAGTACCTTTCTGCAACTTCTGAATTACTCATATTAGTATATTGAATAGTATTATATTCATTTTTCTGTATTTCAACATGCTTTGTATAATCTATATTACTTTTACCAGATATACTTGTATTGTATTCTTCACTTGTCATACTAGATATACTAAAGGTTCCATTAATAAAATCTTCTATAAACTTTATTGTATATTCCCCGTTATTTGATAAATCTAATTTCACAAAAAATGTTGTTCCATTATCATTATCAACTGAATACAATTCTTTAATTGTTATTATTGTTTTACTAGATAACCCATTTGCATTAAATACTGGAATTCCATTACTCAAAGAGTTAATAGCATTTTGGTTATTTACTCTCAAATATGTAATGTAGTTCTTTATATTTCTTTCTACTGAAAAGAACACCATTGTTTTATCTTCTTTATGTATTTCTTTATTTAAATACATCTCTTCTGGTTCTTTTTCTATCTCTGTTTCTGTGTTATTGTTATTTTCTTCATTTGTATTTAAACCATTTTGTGTTTTATTGTTATTTGTTTTTGTTTTATTATTAGATAAATTAATTAAAATAGCTATTATCACAATAATTGCAATTATGCATAATGCAATTAATATTAAAAGGCCTTTCTTCATGCCGATTATTTCCCATAACTAACCTCCTTTATGTTATTTTATTGGCTCAATTATATAATGGAAATTTAAAAATGCTGCTGAAGTAGAACTAATAAAATGGCTTACTGATTTAAATGGTCCATTATGTCCTCTTGCAGAATCTAATACATAAAATTTGTAACCCTGTTCTTTATATTCATCTGAAAGAGGTAAAACTGCTAATATATGTCCCTTTTCACTTCCAATTACTGCTTTTCCATTTTCAAGTGCTGCTAAGGCTTGCTCTGTGCTACCTACTATTGTAGATCTACAATTATAGTATTTAGTTAGAAGATCTGAATTGCATATTCCACTATAAACACTTCCTTCTCCTGGCCAATAGTAACTTTTATAATTACTTCCAAAGTATTCTTCTAGTGTATCTACATAAGTAACTGGTGTTATTGAAGTATCATTACAAAAACCAGCTAAAATCATTGCCATACTCGTTGGTCCACATCCTGATGTAGGAATATCTGAAGTTCCATATTTCCTAGCAAAATTGTTTTGTAGATAATGTGGGAACTTATATCCTGCTGCAGTCAAAAATTCTCCGTCAAAACCTCCAGAATTTGTTTTTTCTTCATATGTAAATATTTCTTCTTCATTGCTACTATTTCTTGTTATAGAAAGATTTGGTGCATAACTAATTGCATTTATTTGAGCTTGCGTATAATATATATAGTATTTTCTTGCAAAAACCTCTCCTGCATCAGATTCACTTGCAAAGTTATAAACTCCCTTAACATATGTTTCAAACTGTGCATCTCTTGAAGGTATATGAACACTTGCACCACCTTCAAGTTTACACCACCAATTATCCCAAATGAAACGATTAAATTCCCATGAATTAATTTCATACTGACTGGCAGCTTTTTCAAATACTGTTACAAAAGTATAACCATTTCTTTCTGGTAAGTGCCCAAAATTATACGCTATTGCTGTTAAAGCATATAACTGCTGTTGAGATAATTCAATTGAGTTTGTATAACTAATAACATAATTATACACTCCTTCTCGAACCTCGTCACCAACTTTATCTACAAGTTCTTTTTCTATGTATATGTTCATTGCACTTACTTCTTCATTGGTGTAAGTCGCGTTGCTTCCTCTTGTTAAAAAGCCATTTACATAGTCTTTAACATTTTCAACTGTTTTTTCTTCTTCTCCGTCAAAAACCTTTCCTTGACATGCAAAACTATCTTGATGTGATTTCCATTGTAAATCGGAATTTCCTATTGTAGGCCATCCAACACCATCACCATACATCTTGTAAAACATACCATCTGAGCTTTGTGGAGCATCACCAGTATGTGAAAATTGCTTAAGATATGCTTCTAAACTACTTGTTCTAACAGAAGAAATCAGATCGTCTTGATTATCTTTACTTGTTCCACCTCCATCTAAAATAGAATTAAATAAAGCAATCACTCCAAGTACTAAAAATGCTACGGCCATGACTTTTACCATTACTATTAAAACTGGCATCATAACTGTTTTTACAGCCGTCCACATTAACTGTTTTTGTTTATCTTTATTTTTCTTTTTTACAATTTCTTTTGCATTTTTTAATGCTTCATTTTCTTGTCTTTCATTCTCTTTTTCTTCAAACGCCATATATATTCACCTTCTTTTATTAGTTTAATAGGCAGATACATTATATTATATCTGCCTACATGTTTACAATAAATCTACAATATTGTTATATACAGTTTCTGCTTGCCCTGCTCCTAAAGCATTTCCATTAATTCTAATATCCTTAACAGATTCTATAAACTCTGTTTTTGTTTTTCCTTTAGCAAATTTTGCTATTTTCTTTAAATCTGCATATGTTTTTGGAGATCCCCATTTTCTTGCTGCCGCCATTTCTTCTGGTGCTGATATTCCAAGTTTTGAATATGCTTTAAATTCATCTCCACTAATATTATTTTTCATTGCTTTTCTCATTTGCTCTGGATCTGTTATTCCATTTTCAAGGAATTGTTGAGTTGCAGCTTTAACACCATCTTTACCACCGTAAGCTGCAAGTAATTTACTATCTTGCACAATTTGTTTGTATCCATCACTTTTATAAAAAGCTTTATCAAATTCTTGGTTGTTATATGCTTCTACTCCCATTTCTCCTTTGTTATATGTTTCATATATTCCGTTTATGCCTTGCATAGCTCTTCCTGAAAGATTACTCATGCCTTGAGAACCCACTGCAAAACCAGTTGCTCCATATTGAATAGCTTTTCCAAAGTCACCTGTTGCTAATCCTGCTGATAAGCCAACTGTTCCTGCTGCTACGCCAGCTAAAGCTCCTGTAAACCTACTAACGCCTGATTTCAATACGCTTGGTCCTGAAATGTAACGCTTTCCAACAGCCTTAATTCCATTCCATGCACTACCAGAGTTTGTTCCAATTGATGTGCTTGTTGATGAACCACCTCCTGCTTGTCTTGCTGCAGCAGTTGCTGTTCTTGCTCCAACACCTGTTGCATCTCCTGCATTTGCACTATTCACCTGTGCATTGTTGTTTGTTCCTGTAGGGTTAGAAACATTAGGTGCACTTCGTGTTGCGGTTCTTACTCCTTTTGGATTGCCTGCTCCCCCTGCTCCATCTGCCCCTTGTTTTGGTGGTTTAGATTTCAATTTGTTTAACATACTCATTACAACTGCTCCACCTGCTGCTGCACCAAGTGTTCCAACTGGAGTCGAAGATTTCATTCCAAACATATCTTTTATTAATTTTTCCGCTGGTACCATAAATCCCATAGCAACAATTGCATATAATATATTTTGCTTTGCAAAATCAAATGCACTAGAAATTAATACTGTATACAACAATAAGTGAACTGTCTGTAGGATACAGTTAAAAATATATTCTCTTAACCAAAAGCTAAAAGCTTGTGCCTTGTTATCTTTAATTTTATCCAGTGGATATGTAAGTGCTATCATTGGCGCTATCATCGTTAAGAATGCCATATATACAACCCTTTTGAAGTATTGTGCTGTAAATACTCCTGTTAAAACAACAAGCATTAAATACATTATTGTATAACCAGCTGTATTTCCAACACTTGCATCATCTAAATTTTCGCCTATTTCTTTTCTAACTTCCGTAAATAAAACATCAACATTATTACCTTCGGTAGTTTTTTGAATAACGTTATTTCTTATTATATCATTTAATCTACTAGATATATTTAGCATAAATGCCATCATATAATGTAAAACAAATAGTATACATATTGCAACAACCCAATCTTGAAGCATATTTTTGTATTTTGCCTTATTATTCGCAGAACCACTGCTTAATATAATTCTAATACCTATATACACAAGTACAGATAGTAATCCAACAAGGGCTATTGTTCTTAAAGCCATATACCATTTTGCTATTGTTCCTTTTAGTTTATAAGCTGTAGATTCCAAATTAATATTTTCTTTTATGCCAGCTACTGTGTTTAAATCACACTCAAAGATTTTTATAGTAAAGCCACCCAAAATATTATAATTTTCAATTTTATATAATTTTCCATTATATAAATATAGCATTACCTCCTCTAGTTTTAAAGAATAACCTTCTGATAATTTATGTCTTTCATTGCCCAAAAATTTCCATAGTTTCTTATGGTCAAATCGAATTCAACAGCTGATATTGTATATAACTCATGGGCTTGTGCATTCACTTGTAGTCCATAGCTAAGAAAATCCGCTTGATGCTCATCCTTAGTTAAATCCGCTTTTTTTAATTCCTTAAGTAAAGTAAAGTTGTCATTTGTCAAATTTGAAGTAAGTTTAAGCATATCGCTTTTACTATTTACGTCAGAAATACTTCTAGAAATTGTTTTATTCGAATTTTCATCAGCATTTATAAAGTCTATATCTAGCATTGGAACTTCTCCAGCGAATATAAGACCTGGTGAATACCTAATTGCATATTCGCCATTCTCTTTTAAGTCTCCTGTTCCCATCATCATACGTTGCATAATTGATAGTCCTACGTCACCAACATATGCTATCAAATAAAAAAGTCCAGATACTAATTTTTCACCTTCACTTTTTGCAAGTACAACATTTGGAACAATGAAGTTACTTAACATTATTATGGTTATAAATACTATTAAAACTTTTTTTGTTATTGTGTTTTTTATAACTGATTTCATTATAAGGTTTTCCCCTTTCTATAAAGGTTTCATTATATTTTATTATACCATAAAATTCCTCAATATTAAAGCTTTTATGCGTTTTTTGTTATATTTTAACTATTTTTTTCAGCCAATTTATTCAAGTTTGTTTCCATAAATTCAAATTCTTTTCTTGTTGGAGTTATCTGTAAAATTGCTGTGTCTCCACCAACCTTAAACAATCCTTCGCCTATTGTACAAGTTACTAAGAAGTTTGCTTCACCTTCACTTAATTTAAATACTTCTTTTAGGTATTGTATTTCTGATTTATCTTGTGCTAAGAATAATTTTGTATCAGAAGATGTTAAAACTGCTTGTGCTTCTGGTTTTTCATAGAAGTCTTGGAATCTTTGTGATACTATGGCTAAAGATACATTCCTTTTTCTAGCACGTCTTGCCATTTTATTTAAGAAGTCTACTGCTTCTGGGAAAGGTAATAGCATCCATGCCTCATCAACTAAAACCCTCTTTTTTGTTGCTCTATTTCTATCTTCACTGTTTTTCTTTACAAATTTTTCCCATATCCATGATAGTAGTATTTGTTGAGCAAGAGGTCTTGCAAATCTTTCCTCTAGTTGAGAAATATCTAGGTTTATAAATGGTACTCCTTCTAACAAATCAAATGTAGATTGTCCGTCAAAGTATGCCATTTGTCCATTTAACTCTCTTACATATTGTTTCATAACTTTCTTTAGATAACTATAATGGAACGTATAGTTTTCATCAGTATTTTCTTCTGCTTTTCTAAGTAAAGTTTTATACCAAGAACCTATCGTAGGCATTTCTTTCTTTTCTCGTCCTAATCCTCCAAGTCTTCCAACTTGTCCGTTTAAGTATAAGCTGTTTGGATCTGCTGTGATACCACATCTTGTATATTCCTCAGCTACTGCTTCTGCAATTATTTGCTTTGTAAGCTCGTTTACTTCTTCGCTTCTTGTGCTTCCTCTTGCCATGGTAATTAGAGCCTGTGTTACGTCTTCAATTTTATTTTCAACATTTAATACTGTTCTTTCTCTTCCTGTAATTTCATCTTTAACTCTTTCTTCTTCTATATCAAACAAGTTTATTATTGTATTTGATGTTGGGCTAATAACTACATTTATTCCGCCTAAACTTTCTGCAACAATTTTATACTCGCCTTCAGCATCAAGAGCCAAACTTTCTATTCCCATTAATACTGCCGAACGAGATATTAATGTTTTCATTGTAACAGATTTACCTGCACCAGATTTAGCAAATACAACCATGTTATAGTTTGCTAAACTTGGATGGAAATTATCAAATAAAACTGGCACTCCTGTTTGTTTATTCATTCCTAGAGGAATTCCTGTTAGATGTCCAACTTCTGATGTTGTAAATGGAAATACTGTTGCCATTGAATTACGATCAAAAGTATGTTTTTTATTTATTGAGTTTTTCATAAGTGGTATATTAGATTGAAAAGCTTCATCTTGCATTGCCCATGCAGATTTTATTCCAACCAAAGTTTTTGAAAGTTCTGTTGCTAGAAGTTTTGAGTATGCATCTAAGCTTTGTAAGTTGTATGAGAACAAAGTTGCAACTATTGATGCTTCAAAAAGTTTATTAAAGCCTGATGCTATTTCATCTCTTAATCCTTCTGCTTCCAATCTTTTTTGAGATAATATACTTTCACGGTTTATATTTCCTCTATCAGCAGCAACTATTCTTTCTGTCTCCAATTGGTTTATTACCCTATTTAATTCGTTTTGTGATTTTGCTTCTGGTACTGGATTAATATATACAGAAGTGTTAATATCACCAAACAAGTACATATCTCTAAATAATTCAGGGAATGTACACATACGAGGCAAGCTTGATACGAAGAAACTTCTTGCATATCTAGTTGTATTTGATATGATTTCTAAATGATCTATATTAGATGCATCTATTCCTGATGGTGCAATTAACTCTTTTATAGTCTTTTTTCTTAAAATATCATATTCAGGTTCTTGTGATTTTAAATTATTCTGCATTTGATATATTTCTTCTTGTTCTTTTTTCTTTTTGCTCATTTTGTTTTCTCCTTTCCCGGATGTTCTTAGCGTGCCATACCACGGTCATGCTCCTGTGTTTTCTGTTCGCCTGTTTTTGCTTCAGATTCTTTCTGACCATTCTCTGCTCTTCCCTGCTGACGCTGGTTCAGATTTTTATCCTGTTCCAACACTTTCGCCATTCTTCCGGAAATTGCATTGGCTGCATCTCTCGCTTTGGAAAGTTCTCCTCTTACCTCCTGCGGTTCCATATTTTCAAAAAACTCCGGTGCATGGGTAAAATCAAACTGGCTGATATCCATTCCATACTTTTTAGACAACATATAGGACGCACAATATGCGTGGAACGCATCTTCACTCCTGTCATAGTCCGGATTGCCTTCTGCATA
>ENA-ORRN01002972-ORRN01002972.1-human-gut-metagenome-genome-assembly--contig:-NODE-2972-length-10266-cov-3.342474_pt1 | contig 10266 bp, 8 predicted proteins | sample MGYA00242174_ERZ509132 | MGnify/ENA primary metagenome ERZ509132 (study PRJEB26280, sample SAMEA2338671) | human gut metagenome | biome: human gut; feature: human-associated habitat; material: faeces...
AAACTTGTATCAGCAAATGAGCATAAATAAATATTTTTCATTGATTATCTATAAATTAACTATTCCCTATTATTATAAGAAAAGATTAAAAATATTAGTTCTTTTCATTTACGTCGCTAATACTCATACAATAATAAACAAATCAATCTACATTGCTAACTATTTACAAGCGATCGTTATGTCAATTTCAATCAAATAACCTAGCTATCCTTTTCACTCTTAAATAAAAAACTACCCTACTGTTTTTGCCTAAACCGCAGGATCGCAGATCTAAACTCTTCACCCCAAATAAGATATCCAGATTGAATTTCTGTTATAAAGCTAAAATCATCTAATAGCTTCTGTATAATATTCTTGTCGTCATGCAAATGATAAATACATACAGAACCAGAAATATTTTTAGCTTTTCTTAAAAGTTTTTTTGCTCCTTCCAAAGCTTTGCGTTCATTACCTTCTATATCCATCTTCAAAAAAAGATCATCCGTCTGCTTTTCTGAAAAAAAAAAAGTCTAGCGTTACACTATTTTCATCATTTATATCACTTACATATTTACGAACAATTGTAACCTTTTCTTTCCAAGGGGCAAATGTAGCCTTTAAAGCCTCTAACCATCTTTCATCACATTCAAAAAGATATGCATGATTAACATATTCAATTGTGTCAAGAGCAAAAATTGCCTCTGCTGCACCAATATCCAATAAAACTTTATCTGTTAATTCACTATAAGAAACAACATAACGATGAGCAGAACGTTCATCTTGCTCAACCAAAAGCCCTTTATACATCGCAGGAATATCATCAATCATATCTCGTCCAAAGTATAATTTTTTTCCATGATGCATAACAAATGGAAGAGAATTCTCCATATCAACATGAACATCAATAAACTTTTGTTCATATTCTCCTAACCATAAATACGGGTATGGAGTAAGACAAGATCTTGTCTTACTCCAGGCCTTATAAGCCTGTTCCTTTTCTGTTTTCGGAGTAACTATACTATAATAAATCTTATACCATTTATGCTTTATCCAATGTTTAGGGTTACGAATTATGACTAAGAAATCACCTAGAAATAGCTTATAAATAAAAGCCCGTAAATTGGGAGAAATACATTTCCTATATAATGCAACTAACATCTTCTTCTTTTTTATTCTTATATGCATTTTACAAAATTACTATCATACTCTCACTCTTCACTCTTTAAGATTTGTAAATCAAACCATTCAAACAATTATAGTATACATGATAGATACAAATTACCCTCTCATACTATCATAAAAACAGCTATCTTTTTTCAAACAGTATATTGCTTATTTTCAAAGATATAACTATATAAACTCATTGAGACCCGGGTCTTAACCATCTCCACACCCGGGTGTCAGCATCACTCAGACCGGGGTATAAAAACTGTCGAAATGGGGGGCCCGGGAAAATTTTCTCCCTGTTTTAGCTAAAAAAGATAACTACTTTGACAAATTAAATGCCATACTTAACACAAAACAGACGGAGAGTAAGACGGTAATGACAGTTTATGATAGTTCTATGATAGATAAATTCATCAACCATCATAGTTACACATCCCGTAAATCAAAGAGTACAAACAAAATATGATAGTATGATAGTTATTTTTCAAAAAACTTCTTTATGACCAACCACTCTTATCTTCTTTTCACCGTGTTGCCAACATGTAAAGTCCTTTTTCAGTAAAAGCTGTCGGAAGAGCTGTTGAATGTTTTAGAGGATTGAACCGGTCAAAATTTTTGACCAGTTCGGCTTTCTCAACTTTATTACATTCGATTAAATATCCGGCAGGAAATTTATCCGGATTATTTTTAACTGCCTGATTTATTTCTTTTGTTTCTACATCATAAAGCATAGCGACATCCCTGTCAAGCAGAACTCTTTGATCCCGTAATTCAATTATGCAACTTTCTACATCACTGAATCTAATCACATTTTCTTTCATAGTTAATTAATTTTAGTTTACAATATGTATTCTACCTCCCTATGCAATGATAAACAAACCCGTTCTCCTCCATCTCCTTGATATCATAAATATTACGGCCATCAAGAACCAACGGGGTAGCCATCAGTTTCTTTATGGCAGACCAGGAAGGCATACGGAACTCTTTCCATTCCGTTACAAGCATCAGGGCATCGGCATCCACTACTGCATCATAAATATCTTTTGCATAATGAATCGCATCTCCGATACGACGTTTTGATTCTTCTACTGCTACAGGATCGTAAGCATATACTTCACAACCTGCCGCCAACAGTTTTTCTATCAAAACCAAAGAAGGAGCTTCACGCATATCGTCTGTTTCAGGCTTAAAAGCCAGTCCCCAGATAGCGATACGTTTACCTTTCAGGTCTCCATTAAAATGCTTTTCGAGTTTATGGAACAAAAGAGATTTCTGTTCATCATTTACTTCCTCGACTGCCTGAAGGATACGCATCGGATAATTATTTTGCTTGGCTGTATTGATCAATGCTTTCACATCTTTAGGAAAACATGAACCGCCATAACCGATGCCGGCATACAGGAAACGGTTACCGATACGATTGTCGGAACCGATACCTTTACGTACCATATTTACATCCGCACCGATAATCTCACACAAGTTGGCTATATCGTTCATAAAACTGATACGGGTAGCCAACATGGCGTTCGCAGCATATTTGGTCATCTCGGCAGATGGCACATCCATAAAAATCACACGGAAATTGTTTAAAAGGAAAGGACGGTACAGACGAGTCATCAGCTCTTCTGCACGCTCAGATTCTACACCAACAACAACACGGTCCGGACTCATAAAGTCGCTGATCGCTGCTCCTTCCTTCAGAAATTCAGGATTAGAAGCGACATCGAACTCGATCTCTACTCCACGTTTATCCAGTTCTTCCTGGATAGCCCGGCGTACTTTCTTTGCCGTGCCGACGGGAACCGTACTCTTAGTTACGACCAGAATATGTTTCTTCATATTCCGACCGACAGTACGGGCTACCTCAAGCACATACTTCAAATCTGCACTACCATCCTCATCGGGAGGCGTACCTACGGCACTGAACAAAACTTCCACTTCGTCCAGACATTCAGTAAGATCGGTTGTAAAGTGTAATCTTCCAGCCTGCTGGTTACGATGGACCATATCTTCCAGACCGGGTTCATAGATAGGGATTATCCCCTTTTTAAGGTTTTCAATTTTTTCGGTATTAACATCTACACAAAAAACTTCGGTCCCCATTTCTGCAAAACAGGTTCCGGTAACCAGGCCGACATAGCCTGTTCCTACTATCGCTATTTTCATAATTTATAATCAAAATGCAAAATTAAAGGCTCTTGAAATATTTAATCGTATCTATCAAACCTTCTTCCAAACGGATTTTAGGTTCCCAGCCATTCAGTTTTTCTTTTGCTAAAGTAATATCCGGTTTACGCTGTTTCGGATCATCAGAAGGAAGAGGGGTAAATATTATTTTTGATTTCGAATTAGTCATCTTCAATACTAACTCGGCCAACTCCAGCATGGTAAATTCTCTCGGATTTCCCAAATTGACAGGTCCGGTAAAGTTTTCGGAAGCCATCATACGAATCATACCTTCCACCAGGTCGTCGACATACTGGAAGCTACGGGTTTGCTTTCCATCTCCGTAAATAGTAATATCTTCGCCTTTCAACGCCTGCATGATAAAGTTGGAAACAACCCGGCCGTCATCCGGACGCATACGGGGACCATAGGTATTGAAAATACGGATAATCTTGACATCTACCTTATTCTGACGATGATAATCCATGAATAAAGTTTCCGCACAACGTTTGCCCTCATCATAACAACTGCGCAAACCGATCGGATTCACGTTTCCCCAATAACTTTCTTCCTGGGGATGGACGATCGGATCACCGTAAACTTCACTGGTAGAAGCCTGAAGAATACGTGCTTTGGTACGTTTAGCCAACCCAAGCATATTGATGGCACCGATAACAGATGTTTTAGTCGTACTCACCGGATCGAACTGGTAATGTATCGGAGATGCCGGACAAGCCAGATTATAAATCTCATCGACCTCTACATAATACGGGAATGTCACATCATGGCGAACCAGCTCAAAATAGGGATTGTCCAGTAAATGAACAATGTTTTGTTTCAGACCTGTAAAATAATTATCCATACAAATCACATTGTTCCCGTCTTTCAGCAGGCGTTCGCAAAGATGAGAGCCGATAAAACCGGCTCCTCCGGTAACTAAAATCTGTTTCATGCTATCTGTTCAATTTGAGTTTCTCTATATATCTCAGTCCTTTTCATAAGAATGAGAGCACAACAATGTTGGTCAGTCCCATGCCGGAAATGACAAAACTTCCACAAAGATAGGAATTTGAAGGGATTCTTTCCCTTCTAAAATCGTTATTTATATAAAAGGGAAAATACCAATCATTATTTCTTATTCAGAATCGTTACTTTTGAGCATAGATACGTTGTATTATATCTACGACTTTCATACCTTCTAATACATTCGTTGTAATACATTCCGAACCGGAGCCGGAAAGGACACGGACCACATTGCGGATCACGAAATTATGATTCTGAGCCGATCCCTTGTAAGGGCCGTAATCATTACCCGGATTGGTTGGAGCCAGTTCGGGCATCTCATACTCCTTCACATGGCAATATTCCACTTCATTCATATATTGTCCACCGATCTTTACGCTGCCATTCTCTGCCACGATCAGCATGCTGCTTTCCATATTTTTGTCCCAGACAGCAGTCGAATAACTCAGACTTCCCATTCCTCCGTTCACGAAATTGAAATTCACAAAGCCGGAATCTTCAAAAGAGGTCAGTTTCTCATGATTGAAATCGGCAAAACGAGCCTGGATATTACAGATATCCCCGAACAACCAATACATGATATCGATAAAATGGGAGAACTGGGTGAAGAGTGTTCCTCCGTCCAGCGCAGCATCACCATGCCAGCCACCGAGTTTATAATAGCGTTCGTCACGGTTCCAATAGCAGTTCAACTGAACCATGTATATTTTACCCAACTTGCCGGAGTCGATCATATCCTTAATCCACACGGAAGGAGGGGAATAGCGGTTCTGCATGACGCAAAATACCTGTTTACGGTATTTCAAAGAAGCATACACTACCTTCTCCGCATCAGCCAGTGTCAGCGCCATCGGTTTTTCTATCACCACATTACAACCGGCTTCGATAGCTTGTACCGCCATAGACGCATGCAAACCGTTCGGAGTACAGATATTAATGACATCTATCTGAATGCCACTCTGCAATAATTCCTGCAAACCGGCAAAAAAAGGGACTTCATACCCCTCTATTCCCAATTCTTCGCGAGGACGGATATCGCATAAAGCGACTAATTCGGCATCCTGATCACGGGTTACCATCTCGGCATGGCGCTTTCCGATATGACCACAACCGACTACGGCGAATTTTATCTTATTTTCTTTCATATTTTTCTATTCTCTAACTCCTTTACCAATACATCTATTATATATTCCTGTTCTTCCACTGTCATCTCCGTATGGATCGGCAGGGATAGAACACAGTTACTTAAACGGGCTGCTGTTTCCATACTTCCGGGGGTACGTGCCATCCATTTATAAGCATCTTGTGCTTGTAAAGGAACGGGGTAGTATACCATGGAAGGAATACCTTTCTCTTTAAGAGCCACTTGTAATGCCTCCCGATGCTTTGCCGTATCCGAATATTCCGGAACCGGTTTCAACTGAACCGTATATTGATGATAGACATGTGTAGAGAAATCACTCTTCTTCGGAAGAATCAACTGCTCGCATGAAGCCAAACCTTCGTCATATCTTCGGGCAACGACCTGCCGGGCTTTCGTAAACTCGTCGATATACTTCAGCTTCACATCCAAAACAGCGGCATGCAGGGTATCCAGACGAGAGTTACATCCTATCAACTTATGATGATATTTAACTTCCTGACCATGATTTGCGATCATACGGATACGCTTTGCCAGACTCTCATCAGAAGTCATTAAAGCGCCTCCGTCACCAAAACAGGCCAGCGGCTTGGATGGGAAAAACGAAGTTGTACCGATAACGCCCATTGTCCCTGTTTTCTTCACCTGCCCATCCGGGAAAGTATACTCCGCACCAACAGACTGCGCATTATCTTCTATCACATGAAGATGATACATGCCGGCTATTCTCAGGATCGGAGCCATATCGCAGGACTGGCCGAACAGGTGAACTACAATGATTGCCTTGGTATTACGGGAAATAGATTCTTCTATTTTACGGGGATCGATATTATAGGTTCGCGGATCTACATCCACCAGCACAGGAGTCAATCCCAGCAAAGCGATCACCTCGGCAGCCGCCACATAGGTAAATGCCGGAACAATCACCTCATCCCCCGGCTGCAACTGCAACGCCATCAAAGCGATCTGAAGAGCATCCGTTCCGTTCCCGCAAGGAACCACATAGGGAATATCCAAATAATCAGCCAGATGATCACCAAAAGCCTTCACCTGAGGACCGTTGATAAAGGCACTGCTTTCAATAACAGTTTGCATGGCGGTATCTATCTCCTCTTTCAGGCGATGATACTGACCTTGCAAGTCAACCATTTGTATATGTCTTTCAAGCATCTTTCCTATTGTATACCACTGTTTATCTTATGAAGATTAAAACGTTTCAAATAATCTTTTATTGCATAAAAGACCTTTAACATTCTTTTCTATGATAAGTGAGAGCTTAGGGGCTCTTACCTATAAGAAAGCCGGGACTCTTACAGATAAGAATACCGGCTCTATTATCATTCATACTCCCGGCACTCTTACGTTCCATAGCACCGGAGATCTTATGTTATTTTACTTCGCTACCCGGTTTCACTTCCTTTTCCGGAGTGATGACAGACAACTTGCCGTCGAAGTTTTCAGCAGAGAGGATCATACCTTCCGATACGATGCCTTTTAACTTACGCGGAGCAAGGTTGGCAATAAAACAAACCTGTTTTCCGACCAACTCTTCGGGGGCATAATGCTGGGCGATACCGGAAACGATCGTACGTTTCTCCAGACCGTCATCGATACGGAACTGCAACAACTTGTCGGCCTTAGGCACCTTTGTACATTCCAGGATCGTTCCCACACGGATATCCAGTTTTGTGAAATCATCGAACGCGATGTTTTCGCGTATCGGTTTCGCTTTATAGTTGGCTTCTTCGTTCGCTTTCTTTGTATCCAGCAACTTCTGAACCTGCGCTTCGATCACACTGTCTTCGATCTTTTCAAAGAGCAGTTCGGATTTGCCAAGCTGATGTCCGGCTTCCAACAAATCGGTTGCGCCCAGACGGCTCCAGCCTAACGGTTCTACATTCAACATCTTGTTGAGTTTCTCCATACTGAACGGCAAGAAGGGTTCGAAAGCAATAGCCAGGTTGGCTGTGATCTGCAAAGCGATGTTCATGATCGTTGCCACACGAGTCATATCCGTCTTTGCCAGCTTCCAGGGCTCCGTATCTGCCAGATATTTGTTACCGATACGGGCCAGGTTCATAGCTTCTTTCTGAGCATCACGGAAATGATAGGTGTCGAGCAGACGTTCCACATTTGCTTTTACATCTTCGAAGTCTTTCAAAGTCTGACGGTCATAGTCAGTCAGTTCGCTTACTGCCGGTACTTTTCCTTCGAAATATTTCTCAGTCAGCACCAGAGCACGGTTTACAAAGTTACCCAGGATGGCAACCAACTCGTTGTTATTGCGCGCCTGGAAGTCTTTCCAGGTAAAGTCGTTATCTTTTGTTTCCGGAGCATTGGCGGTCAGGACATAACGTAATACATCCTGTTTTCCCGGCATATCCACCAGATATTCGTTCAACCATACCGCCCAGTTACGGGAAGTGGAGATCTTGTCGCCTTCCAGATTCAGGAATTCATTGGCTGGTACATTCTCCGGCAGATTGAAAGTACCTTCCGCCTTCAACATGGCTGGGAATACGATGCAATGGAACACGATATTATCCTTTCCGATGAAATGTACCATCTTGGTTTCAGGATCTTTCCACCAGGTCTCCCAACTGTCGGGAAGTAATTCTTTTGTATTGGAGATATAACCGATCGGGGCATCGAACCATACGTAAAGCACTTTACCTTCCGCTCCTTCTACCGGAACAGGGATACCCCAGTCCAGGTCGCGGCTTACGGCACGCGGTTGCAATCCCATGTCCAGCCAGCTCTTGCACTGTCCGTACACATTCGGTTTCCATTCTTTATGATCTTCCAGAATCCATTTGCGCAGGAACGGTTCATGCTTATCCAAGGGCAGATACCAGTGTTTAGTCTCCTTCATCACCGGTTCGCTACCACTAATAGCAGACTTCGGGTTGATCAGGTCTGTAGCATTCAACGATGTACCGCAGGCTTCGCACTGGTCACCATAAGCCTTTTCGTTACCGCAATGCGGACATGTACCGATTATATAACGGTCGGCAAGGAATTGTTTGGCTTCCTCGTCGTAATATTGTTCGCTGGTCTTCTCGATAAACTCTCCTTTTTCATACAGGGTACGGAAAAAGTCCGATGCTACCAGACGATGAGTAGGCGAAGTTGTACGTGAATAGATATCGAACGAGATGCCAAACTCCTCGAAAGACTTCTTGATAATGCCATGAAAACGGTCCACTACATCCTGCGGTGTAACACCTTCTTTCTTAGCACGGAGGGTAATAGGCACACCATGTTCGTCCGATCCCCCGATCATCAATACCTCTTCCCCCTTCAGACGAAGGTAGCGGGCATAAATATCGGCCGGTACATACACCCCGGCCAGATGTCCGATATGTACCGGTCCGTTCGCATACGGCAACGCCGTAGTTATCAGCGTTCTCTTAAAATGTTTTTCCATACCTTGTGTTCTCTTTTTGAGGGGCAAAGGTACGGAATAATTTTTACAATCCCCAGCTCTCCCTGTCCAGATTCCGGTAATTAATGGCTTCGGCAAGATGGCGTGTTTCTATCTTTTCAGAGGCATCAAGGTCAGCAATAGTACGGGCTACTTTCAGGATACGGTCGTAAGCACGGGCGGAAAGGCTTAGACGTTGCATAGCCGTTTTAAGAAGAGACAGGCAAGCGGCGTCGGGTACAGCATATTTATGCAGAAGTTGCGTGGTCATCTGTGCATTGCAATATACACCTTCGTTGTCGGCAAAACGTTTTTCCTGAATTGCACGGGCATTAACAACCCGTTCACGAACAGCAGCACTGGGTTCAGACGGACGTTGTTCGGATATCTTTTCAAAAGGAACAGGTACAATCTCCACCTGTATGTCGATACGGTCGAGCAACGGGCCGGATACACGGTTCATATATTTCTGCACTGCCCCCGGAGGGCAAAGGCAAGCCCTGTCCGGATGGTTGTAATAACCACAGGGACAAGGATTCATCGAGGCAACCAGCATAAAGCTGGCCGGATAATCGACCGAGAAACGGGCACGAGAAACAGTAATCTTTCGATCTTCCAACGGTTGTCGCATCACCTCCAAAACACTCCGGTTGAATTCCGGTAATTCATCGAGGAACAGCACGCCGTTATGAGCCAGACTCACTTCACCCGGTTGAGGATAGGCACCGCCTCCCACCATTGCTACATTTGAAATGGTATGATGCGGCGAACGGAAGGGGCGTTGCACCATCAGGGAAGTCTCCACCCCTATCTTTCCGGCTACGGAATGTATCTTAGTAGTCTCCAACGATTCGTGTAAAGTGAATGGCGGAAGAATCGTGGACAGTCGTTTAGCCAACATTGACTTTCCGCTTCCCGGCGGACCTATCATCACCATGTTGTGACCGCCGGCGGCAGCCACTTCCATGGCACGCTTCACGTTCTCCTGTCCGCGCACGTCGGCGAAATCGAGATCGAAATTAGACTGCTGTTCGTAGAATTCGCGCCTCGTGTCAATCCTCGTTGGTTCAAATTCTGCCGTGCCGTTGATGAAAGCGATTACATCGGCAAGACTGTCCATGCCATACACGTCGATATTGTTCACCACCGCCGCCTCACGGATGTTCTGGCGCGGCACGATGAGAGCCTTGAACTGCTCTTTCCTGGCACGGATGGCTATGGGCAGGGCACCGCGTACGGGCTGCAGCCTGCCGTCGAGACCAAGTTCTCCGACAAACATGTATTTGTCGAGATTCTCCGTCTCCACCTTCTCCATGGCGGCAAGGATACCTATCGCCAATGGCAGGTCGTAGCCACTGCCCTCCTT
>ENA-ORRN01002977-ORRN01002977.1-human-gut-metagenome-genome-assembly--contig:-NODE-2977-length-10257-cov-5.662615_pt1 | contig 10257 bp, 12 predicted proteins | sample MGYA00242174_ERZ509132 | MGnify/ENA primary metagenome ERZ509132 (study PRJEB26280, sample SAMEA2338671) | human gut metagenome | biome: human gut; feature: human-associated habitat; material: faeces...
TTATATTGTGCACCAACGGCACATTTTTTCTTACATTTTCAAGACATTCTTTTATCATGATCTTTTATCTCCTTTGTAAATATTATATGGCATATATGCCATAATGTCAATTATCCATTTAAAGTAAAATAAACTTCGGTAAAAACTTTACCGAAGCCTACTATCCGACCAGAACACCGTTTAAAAATTGTTCCTGAAATGCAATCTGTGCGTATATTTCATCATCACCCGGAACAGTCACATCACTACGAATTGCTCCGTCTCCGCCTGTTATCCCGGTAACATAACCATAATTGACCGGATAAAATATATTCTTATGACGCGGGTGACAACTTCCCATAGGGCGGTCTATTTTTCCTCTTACCACCTGTCCTATAATATCCTGATACCTATCTGCCGGCACAGGATTTTCCTCAAATCCGAAACTTTCTGCTTTCTTTTTCAATGCATTCACTCCCCTCTACTGTGGTAAAATCAAAGTTGGATTTTTCAACAGTGTGGCAATAACCGGGGTATATTTAGATACTCCATAGTCTTCAACAATACTGGTTATTCTAGCGCCTGCATCTTTTGATGAAGCACCACATAAGAAAACCCTTTCATCAGCAGTTCCATAATCCAACACTATAAATCGATCATGAAATATACCGCCTGTCTTTTTCATTGATATTTTTACGGATGGATATTCTTTGCAAAAATCCGTAAATTCTATATTATGAAGTTTATTATTCCCAACATTATCGCTGAATAAAGTAATATTTACTCCTGTAGGAGAATTTTTAAGATGTACCAGCGTTCTTAATCCAATATAATTGTCAACGACATATATTGACGACTTAGATTTTGTCACAACATCCTTCATGCCTTCTGCAACATCGGAAATCTGTTTTTCAAGAGAGAGCATATCTGAGTTGATTTTGTTAATTTCCATTCTGTTGTTAGTAGTTTCCATGCTTAACTGAAGTATTTCCCGCTGACCGATTAAATCACGATTTTCTAATATGTAATCTTTCATTTTCTTAAAGGTTTTCACAAGTGCACGGCTTTGTTTATATATTTGAACCTCTTCCCATATTCAAGGTGAAATTTTTGCACCTTGAAAGATTTTCCACTTCTACATCATTCAATTCAAACATAAAATCATCGCCTTCAAATTTGGCAATATTATTCTTAACCTGCCTTTTAAAATTTTTGGTCTCATACCCATAAATTTCTACCAAATCCGAATCAAGCATAACTTTTTTCCCACGGTAAACCATCCTTGTTATCCATCCTGTAGTGTTAATTCCCCCTTGTAGACATGTTCTTACTTAGCTATATCTGAGCAACAAAATAAGGCTTTCCGAGAGGCTCGTTATACCTTGCAACGATAGTCTTTCAGAAAGTCTTATAATTACTACACTCTATTTACTTGTTAGGGTTCATCTTTGACATCAATCCCACCGTCTCCACATGGCACGATACGTCCTGATTGATGTCAGTTTTGGGGAACCCATACTGCTACTTCTTCGCATTCTCTTCCAGTTCCAGCATATACTTATCAAAATCAGACATGAACAGTCTATCCTGAATGATGCGATATTTTTCAAATTCTGTCTCAGCGTGGAGTTTGGCTTGTTCTGCACTTATCTTGCCCGCTCCTGTGAGAATTTCGGTGCCGTTAAATTCGAGGAAACCGTCAAGTCTCTTTGCCCAATCTTCCATACTCATAGGAATATGACGTTCAGCTTGCAATTCGGCATAGTCGAGATAAAGCGATACAATACGTTCTAAAAAGGACAATTCTTTTTCTGTAAGATAATTTTTTGCAACAGACACATCGCTTTTAACTATTTTCCCATCTGGAGCATTCTCCCAGGATGTTAGTCCCATATGTTGTTTTTCTGCATCCGCTCGTTCAGCAATCAGTTCAGCAGCAGTATGTCTGTGAGTAGCATAATGCATTTTATTCTGCACAGTTTTGAAAAAGAGTCTTGTAGTTTTTGCGTCTTTATCATAATCAAAAGCTGTTGCATAAAGGTCAGTTACTTTTTGATAGAACTTACGCTCAGACAGGCGAATCTCACGAATGTACTCTAACTGACGGTCAAAATATTCATCTGTGAACATCGTGCCCTTTTTCAGACGGGCTACATCCATTGTCCAACCCTGAATGGTATAGTCTTTTACGATCTGCCCTGCCCATTTACGGAATCGTACGGCTCTTTCGTTATTAATTTTAAAACCAACAGCAATAATCGCCTGGAGATTATAGTGATTTGTTTGATAATTCTTCCCGTCGGCGGCAGTTATTAAGTATTTCTTAATAACTGAATTCTCGACTAATTCGCTATCGTCAAATATTCTTTTCAGATGTTGATTGATTGCGGGTACAGAAACATCATACAATGTAGCCATCATCTTCTGTGTCAGCCATATATTTTCATCCTCGTAGCGCATTTCAATGCTGTCCTGCTGGTCGCCAACAGAGGCAACATAGGTTAAGTATTCCGCTGCACTTGAGCGGATGGTTATTTCCTGTTTTTTCTTTGCCAAATAAAGCACCTGCCTTTTATTTTGTTAATATATCCAATAGCGATGTTTGTTGGTTAGAACAGTTCTACCCGACCAAGCAGCAGGTCTATCAGATTGCAATGGAAAATTCCGTTGTCATCATAGAAATTGTGAGGAATATCTAGGCGAACAATGATTTTTTTGAAAAAGTCCTTTGTCAGTATCAATGATACAAGTTCAGAGGATTCCTTTTTATCTGTATCCACCCGGAAAGCTGACTGGATATAGATTTTTTTATCTGCATCATTGACAACGAAGTCGATTTCTTTTTGCACATTTGCACCGCCGGTTCGATCCGTTACAACACCAACATCAACGGAATATCCTCTACGCAGAAGTTCGTTATAGATGATGTTTTCCATAATGCGCGCGGGATCGTATTGACGGTAGTTCAACCTGGCATTACGAAGACCAATATCCGTGTAGTAGTATTTGTTTGGATATTTGAAATAGGTCTTTCCTTTCACATCATAGCGCTTTACCACCGAAATGAGGAACGAATCAATGATGTGCTGCACATAATTGGAAACCAGAGTGGAGTTAACCTTTTCGTTCTTCATACTGGTCAGCGCATTGGCAATATTCGTAGGATTGGTCAGAGAGCTAATCTGTGAAGCGAGAAAATCCAGAATGTCATTCAGAATATCCTCACGCTCGATACCATTGCGCTCCACAATATCCTTTACATACAATTCGCTGTAGAGGGAGGAAAGGTAATCCTTTTTGTCTTTCTCATCTGTCAGCGACAAGAGGCGTGGCATACCGCCGTAAAGCATATAGGTATCCAGAGCCTTTCGCTCATCACCGCCTACATGAGAGTAGAACTCCTCGAAGGACAGTGGGAACACATGAATTTGAGCAGCACGTCCACGGAACTCTGTAGCGATGTCCTTAGACAATCCTTTCGAGTTACTGCCGGTCACATATACATCCAAATTCTTATATGCCTTAAGTTCATTCAGCATATCATAGATGGAAACCTCGATGCCGCCATTTTCTTTATCGATCACTTTTGTGGTAAGTTGAACCTCATCAATGAAAAGGTAGAACTTCTCATCTTTCTTTCCGGAAACAAGTTCCTCAATATATTCGCAAAGAGCGATTGGATTTCTGAACTTATAGTAACGTCTCTGGTCCAATTCGATTTTTATGATATGGTCTTCCTGAACTCCCTGTGATAAAAGGTACTCATAGAACAGGTCAAACAGCAGCACCGACTTTCCGCAGCGACGGATGCCGGTGATTACTTTTACCTCGCCGTTCCACATATGATGAATCATACGATTCAAATAAAAATCTCGTTTAATCATTACACTCACCTCGAACTTGCGACGTTTGCGTCGCTACTTTCATGTATAGTATGCCACAAATTTCTCGAATTATCAATAGTGCTGCAGAAAGTTCATGATAAGGTTACGACATTATTTTTTAAATGATTCGACCAGGTCAATTGTGTCACCAGTGGTGACACCTTCTTCAGATTATCTCTTAACCTTGAGTTGCTCCTTAAAGAACGTACTCATTGTTTCCTTACCCTTTTTTGTTCCTAGATCATCCAGGCTCATATCACCTTTAAAAACAAGTTCCATAATTCCTATATAAGCTTCTCCTAAGGCTGCAGTTATTACACCTGCAGTTCCTGCCGAAATAGCACCACCTGCAACAGTTCCTGCTCCTGGAATAAACTTTAGTAAATTTGATACTACAGTCTTTCCCAATACTGTAGCTCCACCTGCGCCAATCGTTGATGATAATAGCGCCGTAATAATACTCTTATTAACATCAAATCCAAATATTACCGTAATCGACGCTATCATTGTGAGCTGAGTTGGAACCAAGAGTGCACAGTCAGAAAACGGAATAGGTGCAGCCCCTTCACCTGCCGCTGCAAGCGCTGCGGTTGCAACTGCTGCCTGTGCATGGCGTTTTTTTTCATCTAATGCAACTATCTGTACATTTTGAAGAGTGTCCATCAGCTCATCTGGTAATGCCTCCCCCATAACCTTAATGAGCACATCAAGGCCGTAGGCTTTAGCTATTCCAAGATCTTCAATCTCGTAATCCTCAGCAAGCACTGGTATTACTTGTATCACATCAAGGTTCTCATCAAGTAACATTTGCCGCATTGCCGCAGCATTTTTCTTAGAAAATGATTGCGTAAGTACCACTATGATTGGAACCTGCGTAATTTGGTTATCCTTTGACAGCTCTTTTAGCCATTCGATTTCCTCTGGTTCAATTCGATTTGACGCGGTATTAATGCAATACCAAATACAATGAATTGCCTTATTAATATCCTGAGTAGCTAATCCTTTGCTGATTGTATCAACAACTTCTTTCTTTACTTCTGCCTGAACTTCTTTTCCAAGTTCAAATCCGCGTGTGTCATATATTGATAGCGGTACACCCTTTTTAGAAATCTTTCTCATATGGTCTGTGACAGGCTTTCCCATTCCTGTCTCAGCTATCTTTTCTCTAAAAACAGAGTTTATTAAGGTACTCTTTCCTACACCAGTCTTTCCAGCCACAATAATATTCAGTGTCTTTAAGTTCTTAATTTTATCTGCAATCGCATTAAATGCCTCTTGCGTTATCTTATCTGTATCCATCGCCATTATTGTTCCTCCTCTTCTTCCGATTTCTTAATAGGAACAATCTCTGGCCCCAAATTATCAAAATCGATTTCATCTTTCTTTAGTGATGACTTATACATTTTTGCACTGTGCTTTTCTAACAGCGGAGGAATTACTATGAACCCTACAGCTGTCAAAGCTACTCCACCAACAACAAGTAGTGCTTTTTTACATTTTTTGTTTTCCATCTTTAATGCCTCCTCATTATGGTATTTGTATTTTCCGCGAACCCATTCTCATCATTTGATTTTATATTTTTTAAATAGCCCATCAAAAAATGTTGAAATTGTCGTTTTAACTTCTTCTTCCGATCTGCCATTTCCAATATATAATTCTTTTCCACCAAAACGGTATACATCATAACCATCAAGAACCATATCTCGATGTGCCTTCATCATTTCTGCATATTTATCGACATTTGCGCATTTATAATGTGTTCCATCAATTGTTCTATCGCTTGCATAATGCTGAATACCATCAATTTCTATTACGACTCTATGTTCTGGTGATAATATCATCATAAAATCCATTCTTTGATGTTCAAAAACAGAATTACCACCTCTAGCTGCCTTTGTTTTTGGATCGTAGTATAAATAGACTTGAGGAATCAAAGCAGGAAGTTCAGCTCCATTGGCCTTTATGTACTCTAAATAAGCTTTGAAAAATAATTTTTCCGGTACACTGTCCAATGCGCCATCTAACTTAATCACTAATTCTTCATAAGGATCATCCAACGTAAATTGCTCGTACCAATTCACAAGTGTTTTCCATGAAATACCTTCCATTGGGATTCCTTCTGAATAAACAAAAGCATCTCCGACGCTAACAATCCTCACCTTATTCTCCAATGCATTATCAATAACAATATCTGGCTTTGTATCATTAGCCGCAAAAATTATATTCTTTATGGGCTCTGTTGGTAACTGAACTCTACTCTTAACCTTGAATGTCTTTAATCCATTTTCATTTGTTTTAGATTCAATTTGAAGACCAGCCATTGCCAAACCTTCGTTTATAACTTTTTCACATTGAGCAGTATGGTCTACATATTCCCACTCAAAGTCATCACATTCTATTCGTTCACGTCTGTCGTAAATTGGATCAAGATATTCTTCACAGAACCTGCAGAATAATTCATCTGAAATATCCAGCAGGTCAGCTTCAGTGTACAATAGTCTATTTATATCCCAATCACCAAATCTATCATAGTGTCTCGCTATCCCATTAAGGTCCACATGCTCAGGCATAAACTTATTAAAAAAATCATGAGCCCTTCCATTAGCACCAAAGCAATAGCCAATGGATATTAAATTATCAACAATATATCTTCTTGCGTCCTTCGATATGTTCAAGGTAACTCACCTCCGAATCTTGTTTTTTGATATATTTTCCACTCTTAATTCTCTGATCATCTGGCTTTTCAGCGTCTGCTTGAATAGCCCAATACGATCCAATCTTAGTTGTGGTCAAGCTTTTTTGTAACACTTTTGGTTAAAAAAATATCATAAATCAGTTATACTGCATTCCGGGCCTGAAATAGAGTTCGATAACCATTGTAACTATGGGGACGTACATAATTGTAGTCAACATATGCGAATTCTTCTACAATTCGATAAAGGGCTTCTTCCGTTGCAAATTCATAAAAGTTCATGCATTCATTTTTCAATGTGTTGAAGTATCGCTCCATCGGTGCGTTGTCATACGGATAGCCTGCTTTGCTCATGCTTTGTGTCACATTCACAGATTTACAGAACTCAATAAATGCTTTCGATGTATAAAGAGGCCCTCCTTTTCTTTTTCTGTTAGTTCCTTGCGCAGACGGAGATTTTCTTTCATGATTTCTGCTTCATTGTGGTATAATGTGTTCCTCTTTTCTTTCTAAGATAATTATATCTTATTAGCCACTCCTGTTACAACTATAGTTTATCACAACATTTCCTCTCCATCACCGCCACCGTCGCAACATGGCTCGGTTGTTCAATGAAAAACATACTCAACCCCTATTGTACAAGGGAATGGTGGAACGCACCTTTTCCCGTAAAATCTATTGCTTCGAGCCTGTGATAACCTTGAATTGCTCTATAATTTGTATAGGCAAACAGGGTAAAGCTCTGTTCCTTAAACTTCATTTTTCATGTCATCCCTACAAACTGGAAGTTGATGAGCCAACAGACTATTATTTTTCATTGACTTTAAGTTCAAGGATATCCGGACGTGCATAATGTCCAATCGCATCATGCTCCATCTTACAGGCGGCAGGCAGGCTCATATCGAGCTCTGCATAGATGATGGTTTCTTCATCCCAAACCGGCTTTGTCAAATAATGACCATACGGATCAATGATGCAGCTTCCGCCTCTGCACACAAATTCCGGAAGTTCCGATACGATATTGCGCTCACACAAGTCAGAAGGATACGAACTGTGTCTGATAATCATATCAGCATTTACAAAGAAACATTTCCCCTCGATTGCAATGTGCTGAATAGTGGCTTGCCATTCTGGATTGTCATTGGTGTTTGGCGAAATATAAATGGTGATTCCCTTTTGATAGAGCGCTACCCGAGCAAGCGGCATATAGCTTTCCCAACAGATCATGCTGCCGATTGGTCCCCACGGTGTTTCAGTAACAGGGAAATAATCCTTATTCGCATCTCCCCATACAACACGCTCAGAGCCTGTGGGCTTCAACTTTCTGTGTACCTTATATGACCCGTTCGGTTCAAAAATGACATTGCTGTTGTAGAGCGTTCCACTAACAGCGTCTCGCTCGGAAAATCCAAGGCTGATGTATGCCTCCGCTTTTTTGGCTGCCTCTGCGAGTTGTTGGAACTCCGAATCTCCGGCAACAACAGAGGCATCGTAGTATCGTTTCCAGTCTTTTCGTCCCTCATCGCTTCGTTTTCCCATGCTAAAGCCGAAATTCATTCCAACAGGATATCCCGGAATAAACAGTTCCGGGAAAACAATTAAATCCGGTTTTTGGCTTGCTGCTTCACAAATATATTGAAGTGCCTTTTTAAGTGATGCGCTTTTGCTGAACATAACAGGCTCTGCCTGTACTAATGCGATTTTACAAGTGGTTTTGATATCCTTCATAACGACAATTTCACTCCTTTACAAATTCCGATTTATCAGACTCTTTTTAGTTCTTCTGAATCATTTTAAAATGCTTCAATGCCTCCACAATTGCACTCTCTTTATCTTCTGGACACTGCGGTTGCCTGCTATCTTCATTTTTAGGTAAATTATAATTCTTTCCAACCTCAATTCCGCATTTTCTCTTTACCTGTGAGATATACAGATTGGAAACCTTCATGCCGGCATTATGTTCAGCCACATACTTCTTTATCTCATCATATGTAGCCTTAGTCTCTGCAGATGTTATATTCATATCATCAAGTTCAATCGTGACATTAATGTAATCATCCGGCTTTTGTTTCAGTTGGGACAAAAGAACAACCGTCTCGACATGGCACGATACGTCCAGATTGATGTCAGTTTTCGGGAACCGATCCAGACTAATATAGAGTGTTACAAAATATCTCCGTTTGTTTGCGGAAACATATCAACAAATTCTGTAGCAAAAAAGTATTGATACATTTTCAATACTTTTTTCAATATTCATTAATAACACCTTCGTAACTTTCACATAATGAAAGAATCTCTTCAATTTTTGGAATTTGATTGAGCCAATCTATAGGAATTGAATCAAATCCATAATAAATTCCAGAAAGCCCACCACAAACAGCTGCAATAGTATCAGTATCTCCACCTAAATTAACAGCTTTCAGGACACTGTATTTATAATTGTCAGTAGTTTCCAAACAATAAATGACACTTTCCAGAGTGTCTATTACATAACCTGAACTTTTAATATTCTCTTTTAAATCATCATTAAAAATTCTCTCAAAATGTTTAAGCTCTTCTGAATCTTTGTAATGTTTTCTGATTTTATCGCAGGCTATTTTAACATGTTCTTTAATTGTTAAATTATCTGAAATCATTGATTTGGCCAGTTCAACATAAAATACGCAGGCTATTTTTGATCTTAAATGGCCATGAGTTAAGCCGGATATATTTTCAATTGTTTCATAGTCAAGGCCAGAGGCAAAATTCTCATTAGAGATCCGTTTCCATTATCTCTTTCACTGACTCCTCCACATTTTAAAGCTTCAAAACCATTTTTAAACCTTAATAATGATTCATAAGTTGTGTTGCCGTAATCAAAAGTTTCTCCATACTGAGTGTATTTGCCATTAAGAAGCCATTCTAAAAACTCGCTTTGGATATCTTCATAGTCAATAGTCTTTTTATTGCAGATGCTGCTCATAGTAGCCAGGGTCATTGAAGTATCATCTGAATAAGTTCCGGGTGGCATATTGTATGTTCCGTAACCTGTTATAGTTTTAACCGGATTTTTTTGGAGTGTTTCACGGGAACTGAACTCCGCCGGAACACCTAAAGCATCACCGACAACAAATCCACAAATACCTGCTTTGATTTTCATAGATATAGTTATATCTTTAAAGTTGATATAAATAGCAGTTTCAAATCCATAAATTATAATTATCACTTCAAATAATTATTTAACATGGTGATTCTCAAAACACAGAATTTAATTTTAAGGTCATGGAAGGTAGATGATGCTGAAGAGTTGTATCATCATGCTAAAAATCCAAAAATTGGTCCGATTGCAGGGTGGCCACCACATAAAAATGTTGAAAATAGTTTGGAGATAATTCAAACTGTTTTTGCAAAGGATGAAACTTATGCCATAACTTTAAATGGTCAAATTATAGGATGTGTGGGTTTGCTTGTTTATCCTGACGGAAATCATTATTGGGGAGAAAATAATGCAGAACTTGGATATTGGATTGCAGAAGAATTTTGGGGAAATAATTATGCATGTGAAGCATCTGAGAAACTTTTAATACATGGTTTTAAGGATTTAAAGTTAAATAAAATATTTGCTTCATTTAGAAAAAATAACCTTCAGTCAAAAAGGGTTCTTGAAAAATTAAATTTTAAATACTTTGATGAACTACAAAATATTGATTATACCGGAAAATG
>ENA-ORRN01002979-ORRN01002979.1-human-gut-metagenome-genome-assembly--contig:-NODE-2979-length-10252-cov-3.764735_pt1 | contig 10252 bp, 10 predicted proteins | sample MGYA00242174_ERZ509132 | MGnify/ENA primary metagenome ERZ509132 (study PRJEB26280, sample SAMEA2338671) | human gut metagenome | biome: human gut; feature: human-associated habitat; material: faeces...
CTTTTTGAGCTGCTTTAGGCTCTGCTGGCCGTGGTGCAGCGTGGTCTTGCCTTTGGCCCGGTGCTGCAAATACTTTTTCAGCGCCGCTTGCAGCACTTGGGCCGTGAGCTTGCCCGTTTTCATGGACAGGGCAATGGTTTTCTGATCGACTTCTTCCTGCAATAAGCATCCCTCCTTGTCAAAAAGTCAAAAATGGCGTCTAAGGTGGAACCACCAGACGCCGCAGGTAACAACGGTTCAAAGCGCCTCCTTTTCCTCACAGGCTTTCATCCGGCGAACAGGAATAGTCCGGCAGGCCGGATTTTGGTTTGCCCCAATCCGGCTGCGCCATATCGTGCGCCACAAGGGACGTGTAGTAGTTACTAATGGTGCTGGGGGCATTGAACAGCATGGCCCGTAAATACTGCTTGATGTTGCGGACTTTCGTGGTGTTCTCCCGCAGGCAGTCAAAGACAAAGCGGATATGTTCACTGTTCAGCTTCATAAACTTGGACTTCACCAGCTCGGCGGGGTAATCATCCCCGGCAATACGGATGGTCTTGCGGGAGGTACAGACGGTTTCCAGCATCAGGTCAACGATCTCGTCAAGCTGCTCCCGGTCAATGGAACTGTCCTGAATGAGATAGTCATACTCGATATTCTCCAAAAGGATTTCCCGATAAATCTGTACTGCCGCATCCTTTCCTGTTCCTTTCCGTTCCGGCTGTGCAGCCGCCGCTTCGTCCTCCACAGGGGCAGGGGTCAGGGATGGGAAAGGAATGGAATCGGTACTTTGTCCATCTGTATTTAATTTTTCTTTTCTTGGTAAGTTAGTTCTTTGTATCTCTTTATTTAATTGCGTTGGATTTCCCGACGCCGGATTATCCGATGTCGGGTTATCCGATGTTGGATTTTCCAACACCGGGTTTTCCAATACCGGCTTAGCCAACACTGGCTGCTCGTAAATGGTATAGACCATATCGGCCATTTTGCCCTTTGCGTCACGGCCCTGCTCCCGCCTGATATATCCGGCACGTTCCAGCTCCCACACCGCCGTCCTGATGGCGTCAATGCTTTCCCGGTTGATAAGGGACAGGCCCTTTAGGGTGTAGTCCCAATCCTCCGGCAAGGACAGCATTTGTGACAGCAGGCCCTTGGCTTTCAGGGACAGGGCTTTGTTCCGCAGGTGGTGGTTGGACATCACCGTATAGCCTTTGTTCTTCTCCACGCGGAATACTGCCATATCGTTGTCAGCTCCTTTCACTGTGAATTTGACCGCAGCAAAAGCGGTCAGCTTGCCCGGCTGATAGGGACACTTTGCATACACGCAGTATTGATATTTCCAATCCGGGCGATAGAAGCGGCAACTGCCGCAATCCTCCGGCGCGTTCGCCCCGCCGCCGTCGTAGTGATCGAAACCGGGCTTTTCCTGCATCAGCCGTTCAAAGGCCCGGTCTTGGCCGGAAGTAAAGTACATAGCGTCGCCTCCTTTCTGAATTTGAGCATAAAAAATGGGCGTCCATTTCTGAACGCCCATAGGTACGATATGGAATTTTGGTATGTGAAATAGCTTGTCCTATCTGTAATTTAGGTAGGTTGTCCTTTTACAAACGTAGCATGAAAAAACTCGTGCAACAAAAAATCCTGTATTTTCAAGGGTTTTCAGCCACGTTGTTCTTGCACAGTCGTACCATCCGCCGCCATATCCTCTGTCAGGTCCGCAATGGGATCCCCGGTGCAGGCGATATAAGAAGCGGTAAAGGGCACGCCGTTTGGATCCACCGGGAACACCCCATGATCATGGATCACATAGTATCCGCCCAATCCGGCTGCATCCAGTTCGGCACAGGTGGCCCCCTGCATACACTGATGGATCATAGCGGCGATCATTTCCCAATGCGCCATTTCTTCCGTGCCGATATCCGTCAAAGTGGCGATGACCCGCTGATCCGTCATGGAATACCGCTGGGTCAGGTATCGAAGGCCCGCTCCCAGCTCGCTGTCCGGCCCGCCGTACTGAGCCATGAGCAGTTTAGCCATTTTCAGGTCTGCCCGTGTGATATGTACCGGATGCTCCAGCCTTTTTTCATAGATCCACATAGACCGTCCTCCTTATCCAACGTTCCAGGGCCAGGGCTGAAGGATATACCCGGAATTCTCCATGGGGCACTGACCAAAGTTCAGCAGATTGTTTTCTGCCTGGGTATAGGCTGCCAGCAAAGAACAGAGCCTTTCCCCGTAGCAGTTATAATCCCGGCGAGCGTCCTCATCCTCCGGATGAGTATCCAGATACAGGCCCAGTTCTACGCAGGCAAACCGTGCCTGACCGATGGCCTCTTTCAAAGCTTGCATATCCGTATTCATGGCAGCACCTCTCTTATCAGCTCTCCTGCCCACAGTTTGTGGGACTGTAAGCGGAAACCAGTTCCGGGAACAGCGTTCCCTTCTCCATGGCTTCCCGGGGGCAAAAGCCCGCCCGATAGCTTTGATCCGGGAAATAGGTCTGTGCCAGACGACAGCCGCCCCCGGAACTGACGGCTTCCTCGCCGCATCTTTCACTGGTGCAGACCTCTCCGGCCAGCACCACATTGCTTTCCTGGGTGGGATCCAGCCCCGGTTCCCTGCCGGTAAAGCAGCAGGCGTCCCCGGATTGATAGTTTGTTTGCATGACTTCCTCTCCTCCCTGGCAAATATACCCCATCCTATGCAAAGGCAGGTGGGAGCGTGCAGAAAAGGTCTGCCTCCGCAGACATACCGGTTTACATTCTGAAAATGAGGAGTTTGAAATGCCGGACGGACAAATGCTGCGCTTTTGTATGCAGACAGAACTCTTTTCCAACGTTTCCTGACAGCTTTCACCCTCTTTCAAGTCTATCCTCCAAAAAGGAAAAAGGGAGCCTTCCAGCCCCCGAAACAAATAAAAAGTCACGTTCACAAGCAGAGGCTGCGTCACGTCATGCCTGCTCTGCCCCTAAACGGTTCAATCCCAATCGATACAGGTATTCCACTCCGTATCCAAGAGCATCCTCATCCATAAGGTACCGACTGTTATGATGAGGCATATCGCAGCCCTTAGCTTCATTTCGTGCCCCCAGTTCCACAAAGAATCCGGGCGCATAGTCCAAAAAGGCGGAATAGTCTTCTCCGGGCATGAGGGGATCTATATCCAGCACCGCTTCCCTGCCAAAAACATTTTCAATCAGTCTGCTGGCCTGTTCGGTAAGAGCCTTATCATTAACCACGGATGCATAGCCTCGGGAAAAAGCAAAATCATATGACGCTCCGGCAGAAGCACATATGCCCTGTACGATTCCTTCCAACATTCCCGGCAAAGCGTCCCGGGTGCTTTTTTCAAAAGTGCGGGTAGAGCCTGTAAGTTTTACCTCACCGGGAATAATGTTATAGGCGCTCCCCCCTTCTACCATGCATACGGAAACCACCGCCGGCTCTACCGCCCGGATACGCCGGGCCACCACCGTTTGCAAAGCCAGTATCACCTGAGCAGCGATGACTACCGGATCCACGCAGGTTTCCGGAAAGGCAGAATGCCCGCCTTTGCCCCGTATAGTGATATCGAAGCGATCCGTAGCGCTGGTCAGGGGCCCTGGCCGGACACCGAAGGTCCCTGTGGGAAAATTGGAGCTCAAGTGCAGGCCATACAGTTCCTCCACCCTCTCCATAACCCCGGCCCGGGCCATCTCTATGGCACCGCCCGGAGGCAGTTCCTCGGCGTGTTGGAAGAAAAAGCGTACTTCGCCGTGAAGCTCTTCCCGCTGCGCCGCCAGAAGTCTGGCTGCGCAAAGAAGCATGGACGTATGGCCATCATGGCCGCAGGCATGCATGACTCCCGGCACCCGGGAAGCAAAAGGCAGTTCCGTCTCCTCCTGAATGGGCAGAGCATCTATATCTCCCCTTATGGCAATGGTACGGCCGGGATAAGCCCCTTTGAGTACCGCAACCACCCCTGTCCGGGTGGGGGTATGCAGTTCCAGTCCAGGGATCTTCCCCAGTTCCTCCAGCAGAAAGGCCGTGGTCTCTACTTCCTCAAAGGAAAGCTCCGGATGCATATGGAGATGCCTCCGCCAGGCGATACACTGAGGCAATATATTCTGTACTTTCGGGCTCAGGTTCATATCCTTCCGCCTCCCTTTCCCTCTTAAAATCCATCGCCGCAGGTTTCTCCCCGGCGAAATTTATCCCAGAATGCCAAGTAACTTTCCCGGGTAAACCGGGGAACAAAGTTTTTCCGAATGCTTCTGGCCGTCTCTCCTTTATCATAAAGCAGATCAATAACCGTCAGTGCCATGGCTTTGGCCGGCATGACATAGGCCATTTCCTTATCACAGATGGTAAAGTTTTTGGCATGGGCGTCCCCGGCATATCCTCCGGTAGATACATGGATAAAGGGCATCAGAGCGCTCAGATCCCCGGCGTCGGTGGAGCCCAGCAGTTCCTCTCCCCATATGCCCGTATCCGGCCCCAGTAGCCGCTCTCCGTTTTCAGCAAAAAGCCGGGAAAGCGTCTTATCCTGATGCAGGGGCATATATCCCGGTAATTCATCAATCTCCACTCCGGCGCCGATGCTGTAGGCGCTGCCCTTTAAGCAGCGGTTTACCTTTTCTGAAGCGCTGAGGATAGCCTCCATGGACATACCCCGAACATAAGTCTCCATGCGCACATCCGCCGGGACAATATTTACCAGATCCCCGCCTTTGGTGATAATGGGATGTATACGAATCCTGTCCGCCTCCCGGAAGGTTTCCCTCTGGGTCCCTATAGCCAGCAAAGAAAGGGCGGCGGCATTCAGTGCGTTGATCCCATCAAACGGGCGGCTGCCGGCATGGGCTTCTTTTCCCGTAAAACGGATGACCTTTCCTATAAAGCCGGAACTGAAGCAATCCAGCAGAAAACGCCGTTCTGTGACTCCGGCATGGGAGTGGATCATCAGCCCCATATCCACATCTTCCAACACGCCCAGACGGACAAACTCCTGCTTGCCCCCCATAAACTCTATTTCGCCCTTTTCCTGCAGGCTTTGGCGAAACTCCAGTTCCACATACTCTTCCGCAGGTACTGCCGCAAAGGTCACGTCTCCACCCAACAGCCCCTTCAAAGGCGCCAACCCCATGGCGGCACCCAGCACCGCTGCGATCTGACTGTTGTGTCCGCAGGCATGGGCGGCTCCGGTCTCGGGATCGGCACAGGGATGCAGGGGACTGACCACAGCATCCAGTTCTCCCATGAGCATAACATTTGGACCGGGCACGACACCCGCAAGCCGTCCCTTGACTCCCGTTCGGGCAATCCCCTTACGGCAGGGGATGCCTAACTCTTCCAGCGTATCAGAAAAAATTTGAGAGGTCCGCCGCTCCTTGAAGCCCAGTTCCGGATGGCGAAAGATATCCTCTCCCAAAGCGATGATATCTTCTTTGTGGGCATCGATGGACTGCAGGCATAATTTCTTCAAATTTTCTTTATTCATAAAAAAAATCCTTTTTCTTGATTTGTCAATATATGTCTAGTATTCTATATAAGGAAAGTGCATCCTGCAAGCCCTTTCTGCGCATCTTTTCGTAAATATTTATACATTTTCTGTACCCTGTTCTCCCACGGAAAACGAAATGCAACTTGTGTTTTTCTTTTCCTTTTTCTCTTGACAATGGAAGCGACAGCATCTATACTGTCCCCATTCCAAAAATACTTGTCCGTAAAATACGGATACGCGGAAAGGAGTATGCATGATCCGGGAACGTGTACAGGCTGCGGCAGGCAAGCGGCCATTTGACGTGCTGATCCGTCATCTAAAGCTGGTAAACGTCTTTGACGGATCCATTGCACCGGGCTGCCTTGGCCTTATGAATGGGTTCATCGCCTATGCCGGGCCGGAACTTCCCGGGCTTTCAGGTCTTTCGGAAACAGACGGTCATGGGCTGTATGCACTGCCGGGTTTTGTGGATGCACATATGCACCTGGAAAGCAGCATGCTCTCTCCTTCCGCTTTTGCCGCAGAAGTTCTTCAGCGGGGTACCACCACGGTGTGTGCCGATCCCCATGAGATATGCAACGTTCTTGGGGCAAAAGGCGTGCTGACCATGCGGGAACTGACAAAAGACCTGCCCCTGCGTGTGCTGCTGATGGCTCCTTCCACAGTGCCTTCGGCCCCCGGATTAGAAGGCTCCGGAGCCGAGATCGGCCCTGAGGAAATGGCCTCTCTGCTGGAAAACCCCGATATCTTTGGCGTAGGGGAAGTCATGCATTTTAACGGTGTAGCCGACGCTGAGCCGGATATTCTCTCTGTTATAGAAGAAGGCGCCCGCCGGGGTGTTCTCATCGATGGACATGCCTCCCTGCTGACCGGGCGGCGGCTTCAGGCCTTCCGGGCAGCAGGGATCCACACGGATCATACGATAGATTCTGCCGAAAAACTCCGGGAAGTTCTGGCACTGGGTTTTTACGCTCAGATACAATTGAGTATGCTCACTCCCGCTTTGTGCCGGGTCATGGAAGAAATTTCTTTGGACAGCCGAATTTGCCTGGTCACCGACGATGTGCCGCTGGACCGGCTTATGGAAAAGGGACACCTGAACTATGTGGTACGCCGGGCCATAGAATTGGGGCTTTCCCCCATGAAGGCCATTCGCTTTGCCACCCTGAATCCGTCCTGTTGCCTGCGTCAATATGAGTTGGGCGCTCTGGGACCGGGCATGCGGGCGGATATTCAGCTGATTCGGGATATATCTGCCCCCGAACCGGAGCAGGTCTGGATAAATGGGCAGTGTCTCGTGAAGGAAGGTGCTTTACAAGTCTCCCTTCCTGCTCCGAATTTAACGGAGCTGACCGCCCATTCCATGCATCTGCCGCCCCTGAAGAACGAAGACTTTGCCTGCCGTGCAAATGCCCCCGATGATACCCGGTTTGCGCTGGTAAACACCATCCACCAGGACGGCGTGCATATGCGCACTACCCTGCGCGAGGCACAGCTCCCTCTGATCCGTCAGGAGGACGGCTGCTTTCTGGGCAATGACGGTTTTGTAAAGATGTGCGTATTCAACCGCTACGGCATCCCTCGTCATGGCACTGCCTTTGTGGATATGCTGGAAAGTTTTTCCGGTGCGGTGGCCCTGACCTATGGGCATGACGCCCATAATCTTTCCGTATTCGGATCCAACGATGCGGATATGGCCCTCTGTGCCAATGCCGTTATAGAGTCCGGCGGCGGGCTGGCAGCTGCCCAAAATGGACAGCTGCTCTGTTGCATACCTTTGCCTCTTGCAGGACTTATGAGCTTAAAAGATGCCCCTGAACTGCAAGAGGACATGAGCGCTTTTCTCGACTGCTGCCGGGATATGGGGTTTGTGCACCAGTCTCCCCTTGTATTTTTCACCATGATGGCACTGGCCGTTTCCCCTGAAGTCAAGTGCACGGATATGGGGCTGGCGGATACTGCCCAAAAGAAACTTCTTCCCCTGATCAAAGCCTTTCTGTGAGGTGACTGCATGAAGAAAAAGACCCGTTCCCTGCTTTTGGCTTTGCCCACGGTGCTGGCATTGCTGCTGTTTTTCATAGGCCCCATGGTCTATATCCTTATTCGCACGCTTGCACAGGGAGGCAGCGGTGCCTTTTTGAAATTCTTTACGGATGAATTCTACCTGAAGATCCTGTGGACGACCTTGCGGGTCTCCCTGCTGTCTACCGTCGTATCTCTGTTGCTGGGATATCCCACAGCCTATTACATGGCCCGGACCCGTTCGAAGATGAAAACGGTAATGATGATCATCATCCTTTTCCCTTTTCTGGTCAGCGCCGTTGTACGCTCTTACGGCTGGATGGTGATCTTGGGCAAAAACGGCTTGTTCAACCAGTTGCTGCTGGCCCTTGGGCTTATACAAAAGCCGCTGTCCATCCTGCATACGGAAGCAGCCGTGATCATTGGTATGATCCACCTGCTGATCCCATATATGGTGCTTTCTCTGGTAGGCGTGCTGCAAAGTATCGACCCCAATGTGGAATATGCCGCCTACAGTCTGGGGGCTGCGCCCCTTACGGTGTTCCGCAAGGTCATATTCCCTTTGAGTCTGCCGGGAATCATTTCCGGCTGCGTGCTGGTGTTCACCATGAGCATGACTTCTTATGTGACCCCTAAGCTGCTGGGCGGCTCCAAATTCCGCATGATGGCCACCATGGTGGTACAGGAGATCAACGTGAACTTTGACTGGCAGGCAGCTTCGGCCATCAGTTATATCCTGCTGGGCGTCATTCTGCTGGTGCAGGTACTGGTGGTACTGATCACCTCCGGATATATGAAACGATTGGGGGGCGGTAAAAATGCGTGAAAAGAAGGCAAACTTCCTATGCAGGCTGATTGCGGTACTGGTGATGTGCTTTTTGCTGGCACCGCTGGTGATCATCATCATCGCTTCCTTTACCCCCACGGCGGTAGTGACCTTCCCGCCAAAGGGCTTTTCCCTGAAGTGGTATAAGAATATTTTCTCTTCCTCTACCCAGTTCATGAGCGGCCTGGTCAACAGCCTTAAGATCGGTCTGCTGGCTACGGCTCTGGATATACTGCTGGGGGTCACGGCGTCGCTGAGCATCTGCCGTTATGACTTCAAGGGGAAAAATCTGCTGCTCAACTACTTTACTTCCCCCATGTATGTACCCTCTGTAGCCTATGCTTTTGTACTTTTGCAGGTATACAGCCAGATAGGAGGCATTCCCGGGGCGTTGCGGATCTTTATCGGGCATTTTGTCATCATATTGCCTTACATCGTGCGCAACACGGTTTCGGTGCTGCATGTATTCAACTGGACACTGGAGGATGCGGCTACTTCTCTTGGGGCCAACCCCATGCAGGTATTCTTTAAAATCACCATTCCGTTGGCTAAACCCGGCATACTGGCCGGAGGCCTGCTGGCCTTTTTATACAGTTTTGACGAGGTTGCCCTCAGCAGCCTGCTGTCTACTCCCAAATTCATTACCCTGCCCATACGGATCATGAACTATATGGAACTGACTTTCGACCCCACGCTGGCAGCGGTATCCACCTTTTTGATATTGGGTTCCCTGGGACTGATCGTTCTCATGGAGAAGTTTGTAGGCCTGGACATGTTTGTAAAATAAGGAGAATCACCCATGGCAACACTGGAACTAAACCATCTTACCAAGCGCTTCGGCGCATTTACCGCCGTCAACGGACTGGAACTGCAGGCTGCTGACGGAGAGATGATTGCCCTGCTGGGGGGCAGCGGCTGCGGCAAGACCACCACCTTGCGAATGATCGCCGGTTTTCTGGATCCGGATGCAGGCACTATCCTGGTCAACGGCCGGGATGTAAGCAAAATCCCTCCCTATAAGCGAAACATAGGCATTTTCTTTCAAAACTATGCTTTGTTTCCCCATATGACTGTTTTTGAAAACGTCGCCTTTGGACTCAAACTGCAAAAGCTGAAAAAGCCTGAAATCGAAAAAAGAGTAAAGGATATTCTGGAGTTGGTTAAGCTGGTGGGCTTTGACAGGCGCTATCCCCGGGAGCTTTCCGGCGGCCAGAAGCAACGCATTTCCATTGCGCGTGCGTTTTTAAAGAACCCGCCGATTTTGATTTTAGACGAAGCGACGAGTGCGCTCGATAACGAAAGCGAGCGTATCGTGCAGGCGTCGCTTGAAAAGCTCGCGAAGGGCAGAACGACGTTCACGATTGCGCACCGTTTGACGACCATCAAGAACGCGACGAAAATTCTGGTGCTGACGGATAAGGGCATTGAAGAAGCCGGTACGCATCAGGAGCTTATGAAGAAAAAGGGCATTTACTTTGACTTATATAAAAGCTATCAGGAAATGACGGCGGACACGGAATAAAGCCCAAAGGAAATTTTCGGGTATGTATATTTTGAAAGGACGGGAAAACTATGAAAACAGTGACACTCGGCAATACCGGCATCACGGTCAATCGCAACGGCTTCGGCGCGCTGCCCATTCAGCGCGTGGGCTTTGAGGAGGCGGGCAAGCTGCTCAATCGCGCGCTGGACGGCGGCATGAATCTGATCGACACCGCCCGCGCTTACAGCGACAGCGAGGAGAAGATTGGCCGCGCCATCGCGCACCGCCGCCGGGAATACACCCTGGCCACCAAGACGGGCGCGACCACGCCCGAGGGCTTCCGCCGCGATCTGGATACCTCCCTGCGCCTGCTCAAGACCGATCATATCGATATTTATCAGTTCCACTGCGCCGGGCAGTGCTATCGCCCGGACGACGGCACGGGCATGTACGAGTG
>ENA-ORRN01002981-ORRN01002981.1-human-gut-metagenome-genome-assembly--contig:-NODE-2981-length-10247-cov-2.637461_pt1 | contig 10247 bp, 7 predicted proteins | sample MGYA00242174_ERZ509132 | MGnify/ENA primary metagenome ERZ509132 (study PRJEB26280, sample SAMEA2338671) | human gut metagenome | biome: human gut; feature: human-associated habitat; material: faeces...
GGCGGATGAGGCAGACTACCGCATCCGTATCCGTAAGATGACCGTAAAATCAGGCTCCATCGTATCCAGTGCAAAGAAAGAAAGCGAAAGCTCTGTATATGAGATGTACTATGATTTCGAAGAGCCGATTTCCAAACTGGCAGGCCACCGCGTACTGGCACTGAACCGTGGAGAAAAAGAGAAGATCCTGACCGTTAAGATCAACGCACCGGAAGAAGAGATTCTGTCCTGGTTAAAACGCCAGGTGATCCGTAACGACAATCCGAACACCACTCCGATCCTGGAAGCCGTTGTGGAAGACAGCTACAAACGTCTGATCGCACCTGCTGTTTTAACAGATACAGCTTTGCTTTCAACATCTGCATCGCCTTGTCTTTGTTCTGGAACTGAGAACGTTCATTCTGGCACTGTACCACGATTCCGGTCGGAATATGTGTGATACGGATGGCAGAAGAAGTCTTGTTGATGTGCTGACCACCGGCACCACTGGATCGATAGGTATCGATACGCAGATCGTCCTCTTTGATCTCCACATCCAGATCTTCATCAATATCCGGCATAACATCGCAGGATACGAAAGAAGTCTGTCTCTTTCCTGCCGCATTGAACGGTGAAATACGCACCAGACGGTGTACCCCTTTTTCTGATTTCAGGTAGCCGTAGGCATTTTCCCCGTGTACCTCAAAGGTTACTGATTTGATACCAGCTTCATCGCCATCCAGATAATCCAGAACTTCCAGGGCAAATCCTTTCTTTTCTGCCCATCTGGTGTACATCCGGTAGAGCATACCCGCCCAGTCGCAGGACTCGGTTCCGCCGGCTCCGGCATTTAACTTGATGATGGCATCCTTGCTGTCGTATTCCCCGGATAACAGGGTTTTCATACGAATCGTCTCGAAATCAGCCTCGAACTGATCCATGATCTCTTGAATCTCAGAGATGACCGAAGCATCATTTTCTTCGTATCCCATCTCGATCAGAGTTTCCATATCGTCTCTCTGGCTCTCCAGATTTTCATAGATCTCTTTATCGTCCTTGAGACTTTTGAGTTCTTTCATCATCTCCTGGGAGCGCTCCGGATTGTCCCAGAAATCCGGTTCTTCCATCTTTCTTTCCAATTCTTCGATTCGCTTTTCCTTGTTCTCAAGGTCAAGGGAATCTCTCATTTCTTCCAATGGTTTCGCATAGGAATTCAATGTTGCTTTAAACTGATCTAATTCTACCAAAGGTTTTACCCTCTTTCCTTATACAATATTTTATACATTTCCGGCTGTTGACTACGCTATCGCATCAACAGCCGTTTTTCTTTTTCTTTATACCAGTTTTCTTCCGCAGCACTGTTTGTATTTCTTGCCGCTTCCGCACGGGCATGGATCGTTCGGATATACTTTCTGTTCCGCACGACGTACCGGTCCTTTGACGGATTCGTCTTTGTTGGTTCCGGTTACTTCCGCTACCTGCTCACGTTCTACTTTCTGCTCGATTCTTACGTGATACAGCAGACGAACGGTATCCTGCTGGATACCTGCGATCATCTCGTCAAACATCTCGAAAGCACTCATCTTGTACTCAACTTTCGGATCTCTCTGTCCGTAAGCCTGCAGACCGATACCCTGACGCAGCTGTTCCATATCATCGATATGATCCATCCATTTTCTGTCGATAACTTTCAGCAGTACCACACGTTCCAGTTCACGGATCTGTTCCGGTTCCGGGAACTCTGCTTCTTTTACTTCGTACAGTTTGATCGCTTCTTCTTTCAGGTTCTGTTTTAACTGGTTCTTACGAACACCCTTGACATCTTCCTTGGTGATCGTCTTCACCGGAATGATCGGCTGCAGGATCGTATTCAGTTCCACCAGATCCCACTCATCAGAATCCACCTCATCGCTGATACACATATCCACGGTATTTTCCACGGTATCGGTGATCATCTTGCAGATCGCATCACGCATGTTGTCTCCGTCAAGTACGCGGCGTCTCTCTTTGTAAATGATCTCTCTCTGTTCGTTGTTTACCTGGTCATATTCGAGCAGGTTCTTACGGATACCGTAGTTGTTGCTCTCGATCTTTCTCTGTGCCTTCTCGATCGCGCTGGAAAGCATCTTATGCTCGATCTGCTCGTTCTCTGCAACACCGAGGCTGCTGAATACAGACATCAGCTTCTCGGAACCGAACAGACGCATCAGATCATCTTCCAGAGAAATATAGAAACGGGACTCACCCGGATCTCCCTGACGTCCGGCACGACCACGCAGCTGGTTATCGATACGACGGGATTCGTGACGCTCGGTACCGATGATATGCAGGCCACCTGCTGCCAGTACCGCATCGTGACGTACCTGCCAGTCGGCTTTAATTTTTTCAATTTGCTCTGCGGTCGGATTTTCCAGCGCGGCAACTTCTGCCTGCCAGCTACCACCGAGCACAATATCTGTACCACGACCCGCCATGTTGGTCGCGATAGTCACCGCAGCCGGATAACCTGCCTGAGCAACAATCGCCGCTTCGTTGGCGTGGAATTTGGCGTTCAGGACGTTGTGCTTAATACCGGCTTTGGTCAGTTCGTTTGATACCAGCTCCGATTTTTCGATGGAGATAGTACCCACCAGCACCGGCTGGCCTTTCGCAGTACGTTCTTTGATATCTTCAATGATCGCCTGAATTTTTTCCGCTTCAGTCATGTAGACCAGGTCCGGCAGATCTTTACGAATCATTGGACGGTTGGTCGGAACAACGACGGTATCCAGCTTGTAGATGGAGCTGAATTCGAAAGCTTCGGTATCAGCAGTACCGGTCATCCCCGCCAGTTTTTCATACAGACGGAAGTAGTTCTGGAAGGTGATCGACGCCAGCGTCTGGTTTTCGTTCTGGATCTGTACACCTTCTTTCGCTTCCACTGCCTGATGCAGGCCATCGGACCAACGACGTCCCTGCATGGTACGACCGGTGTGTTCGTCAACGATGATAACTTCACCATCTTTAACGATGTAGTCGACGTCTCGGGTAAACAGCGCATGAGCGCGCAGCGCCGCCGTTACGTGGTGCATCAGCATGATGTTGGCCGGAGAGTACAGAGACTCCCCTTCATCCATGATGCCTTCTTTCACCAGCAGTTCTTCAATCAGCACCAGACCACGTTCGGTCAGGTTCACCTGGCGAGATTTTTCGTCCACCGAGAAGTGGCCTTCGCCCTGGAAGGTTTCGGAGTCTTCTTTTTCCTGACGGATCAGGTGCGGAATAATTTTATTCACGCGTTTATACATTTCCGAGCTGTCTTCTGCCGGGCCGGAAATGATCAGCGGTGTACGAGCTTCATCGATCAGGATGGAGTCCACTTCGTCCACCAGCGCATAGTGCAGTTTACGCTGTACACGTTCTTCAGGGCTGAACGCCATGTTATCGCGCAGGTAGTCAAAGCCGAATTCGTTGTTCGTACCGTAAGTGATGTCAGCTGCGTAAGCTTCACGCTTCGCCGGTGCTGGCATGCCCGGCAGGTTGATACCGACAGTCAGGCCAAGGAATTCAAACAGCGGACGGTTGTTTTCGGCGTCACGTTGCGCCAGGTAGTCGTTGACGGTAACAACGTGTACGCCCTTACCGGTTAATGCGTTCAGGTAAGCAGGCAGCGTTGCGGTCAGGGTTTTACCTTCACCGGTACGCATTTCGGCGATGCAGCGTTCGTTAAGAACCATACCGCCGAGTAACTGAACGTCGAAGTGACGCATACCAAAGACGCGCTTACTTGCCTCACGCACCACGGCGAACGCTTCCGGGATCAGATTTTCCAGCACTTCGCCTTTTTCCAGACGCGCACGAAACTCTGCGGTTTTCCCTTTCAGTTCTTCGTCGGAGAGTTTTTCCATCTCCGGTTCCATGGCATTGATGATGTTGACCACTTTGCGCATCCGGCGCAGGGTGCGATCGTTACGACTACCGAAAACTTTAGTTAATAATTTGATTAGCATAATAAAATCTCAAACGCCCCGCGTTGCGGAGTCAATAAAATGAAGTAAAGGTTTATTGTTGTTAGCTGAGGCGTTGAGGGCCAGCACGGATGCCTTGCGCCTGGCTTATCCAGACGGGCGTGCTGAATTTTGCTTGCGGGGTAAAATGCGCATAATCAATGCGATAACCCTTTTCAGACGGCGTGCCTTCCTGGGTCAACAGCGCGCTGAGCGTATCCAGTAATGCAAGATGTTGCGCCTGAAGAGGCAAAGATTCTTCAGCAACGGGCAGCGTTTGCGGTGCCATTGCGAAGGAAAGATGACGGATTACCGTGCGAATGGCATGTTGATGCCAGTAATCAACGGAATAGTTCGAATTCGGGCGGCGCGTGTTCGCTTCCAGCAAGGCCAATTGACCAAAGTTAACTTTGGCTGAAGGCTCGTGGTTGCGGGTTGTCGCTTTTGCGGGCGCGTTTGGTTCGGCGGCGTTGCTGAGCGCAGGCAAACCTAAACTCGCCGCGACCATCCCTAATAAGAGATGCGGCCAGAAGTAGCGTTTACCAAACTGTCGCCAGCGCGTCAGTATTCCACTCACGTTATTGCCATCCCGATCGTATTCAAACGTATTTAGCGCACAAATCTTATCATTAAAGCCTGAAGTCCACAGCACGAATGAAGATAAGTTGTGCGTAAAAGTGCTTAAGAAAACAGCGTTCGCACCGTTTTTTATCGTTCTTATAAAATTCAAAAAAAAACGACTGGTTCACCTGGCCGGAGAGAGTGCCAGATTTGCCAGTCGAATTTTATACGACAGTATAAATGTCGTTATGCCAGTACGGCTGAAGGCGCTTTGAAGGCCAACGGCAGTTCTGCGTCGTCCTGGAAGGTCACATATTCCCAGGCTTCCTGTTTTGCAAGGACAGCCTGCAGCAGTTTGTTATTCAGTGCATGACCGGATTTATAAGCGGTAAATGCACCAATAATATTGTGACCACACATGAACAAGTCACCGATCGCATCGAGCATTTTGTGACGCACAAATTCGTCTTCAAAACGCAGGCCGTCTTCGTTCAGTACGCGATAATCGTCAACAACGATGGCACAATCGAAGCTACCGCCCAGGCACAAACCACGGGACTGCAGATATTCGATATCACGCATGAAACCGAACGTACGCGCACGGCTGATCTGGCGCATAAACGCATCAGCGGAGAAGTTCATCGCATAGCGCTGGTTGCTGGAATCAATAGCCGGATGGTTAAAATCGATGGTGAAATCCAGCGAAAAACCATTGTACGGCTTAAATTCAGCCCACTTATCGCCATCTTCGACACGAACAGTCTCTTTGATGCGAACAAATTTCTTGGCGCAGTTCAACTCGTCGATACCGGCGTCAAGCAGCAGGTATACAAACGGAGCGGCGCTGCCGTCCATGATCGGGATTTCCGGCGCGTTAACTTCGATAACAATGTTATCGATGCCCAGGCCCGCGAGAGCAGCATTGAGGTGCTCTACGGTTGAAATCCGTACATCATGCTCGTTGACCAGACACGTACAGAGCATGGTATCACGCACAGATTTGGCATCGGCCGGGAAATCTACCGGTGGATTCAAGTCGGTGCGACGATAGATGACCCCGGTGTTGGCCGGCGCAGGGCGTAACGTCAGGGTGACTTTCTTGCCGGTATGTAAACCGACACCCGTCGCCTGAACGATACGTTTAAGTGTCCTTTGTTTGATCATCGTATTATCTCGCCAAATTACCTATCCAACCGAAGTGTACTATACATTCGGCGGGCCAGTTTAGCACAAAGAGCCTCGAAACCCAAATTCCAGTCAATTCTTAATCAGCTTGCTTACGCAGGAATGCTGGGATATCCAGATAATCCGGCTCTTTCGCAGTTTGCGGTGCATTGTCATTCACGACTTTAGCAACCGGCTTCTGCTCCTGGGTCAGCGGAGCCATCCCGTGCTGCTGGTAGCGATCCATCACTGGCTGCTGAACCTGCTTATTGGTCACCAGAGTGATTTCAGGACGTTTGTCCATGCCGATACCTGTCGCAACAACAGTTACGCGCAGCTCGTCATTCATATCCGGGTCAAGAGAAGTACCGATAACCACAGTCGCGTTGTCGGAAGCAAATGCACGGATGGTGTTACCTACCGTTTCGAACTCATCCAGACGCAGGTCGAAGCCCGCCGTGATGTTAACCAGCACGCCGCGTGCGCCAGACAGGTCGATATCTTCCAGCAGCGGAGAAGAGATAGCCATTTCAGCAGCTTCTTCCGCACGGTCTTCACCGCTCGCCACGCCAGAACCCATCATTGCGTAGCCCATTTCAGACATTACGGTGCGTACGTCTGCAAAGTCCACGTTCATCAAACCCGGACGAGTAATCAGTTCGGCGATACCTTGCACAGCGCCTTTCAGTACATCGTTCGCTGCGCCAAACGCATCCAGCAGGGAGATACCGCGGCCCAGAACTTTCAGCAGTTTGTCGTTCGGGATAGTGATCAGAGAGTCCACATGCTTGGACAGTTCAGTGATCCCCTGCTCGGCGAATGCCATACGCTTCTTGCCTTCAAAGTTGAAAGGCTTAGTGACGACAGCAACGGTCAGGATACCCAAATCTTTTGCCACTTCAGCGACGACTGGTGCTGCACCTGTACCGGTACCACCCCCCATACCCGCAGCAATAAAGACCATGTCTGCACCTTCCAGCGCCGCACGCAGTGCATCGCGATCCTCATCAGCCGCATTGCGGCCAACTTCTGGATTAGCGCCTGCGCCCAGTCCTTTGGTGATACCGCTACCGATTTGAATCGTCTGTCCAACCGCTGTTTTACGCAGCGCTTGTGCATCGGTATTTACCGCGAAGAATTCAACACCTTCAATGCGCTCGCGCACCATGCGTTCAACAGCATTACCGCCGCCGCCGCCGACGCCGATGACTTTAATCACCGCGTCATTGGTAAGTTCCATTGGTTCAAACATAGTTTCTCTCCGATTTGTGCCTGTCGCCTGAGGCCGTAATCATCGTCGGCCTCATAAAAATTAAAACTCTTTTCGCAGCCAACTATTGAGTCGCTTGATCCACGAGCCAACTGATGCTGTAACACGTTTTTCTACTTCAGCTTCACCGTTAAGATGTGACTCTTTTCCATAGTGAAGCAATCCCACCGCCGTCGAATAATACGGCTCCTGAGCATAATCCGTTAAACCGGTAATGTTCAGCGGCGCGCCGATACGCACTTGCGTATGAAACACGCGCTGAGCACAGGCTGCAAGACCTTCGATCTGCGCTGCGCCACCAGTTAATACAATGCCTGCCGCCAGGTGATGTTTAACCCCTTGTTGGCGAAGCTTTTCCTGCAACTGCAATATCTCTTCGTTGACCAGGTTGAGCAGCTCGGTATAGCGCGGCTCGATCACCTCTGCCAGGGTCTGACGTTGCAGACTCCGCGGCGGACGACCGCCTACGCTCGGCACTTCCACGCTCTCATCTTTTCCAACGATGGAACCCAGCGCACAACCGTGGCGAACTTTAATCGCTTCGGCGTCGCTTGGCGGCGTGCCAAAGGCGTAAGCGATATCACTGGTCACGACATTGCCAGCATAAGGAATTACCTTAGTGTGGCGCAATGCCCCACCGGTATAAACGGCGATATCCATTGTACCACCACCGATATCGACGACGCAGACACCCAGTTCACGTTCATCTTCCGTCAATACCGAATAACTTGATGCCAGTCCGGCAAATATCAGTTGGTCAACTTTCAGCCCACAACGTTCAACCGCTTTGACGATGTTTTTCGCCATATCGTTGTGACATGTGATCAGGTGCACTTTTGCCTGCATCCGCACGCCCGAAAGTCCTACCGGATTCTTGATCCCTTCCTGATAGTCAATCGCATACTCTTGCGGGATCACATGCAGCACACGATGCTCATCGCGCACACGCACCGATTTCGCGGTATGGACGACATTTTCCACATCTTCTTGCGTCACTTCTTCTTCAGAAATAGGCACCATACCAATTTCATTCTGGCAGCTGATGTGCTTACCAGAAAGCGCCAGATATACCGAAGAGATCTGACAATCTGCCATCAATTCTGCCTGGTCAATGGCGCGTTGTACGCACTTGACCACGGATTCGAGGTCGTTCACCCCGCCTTTATCCATACCACGCGACGGGCAGCTGCCCACGCCAATGATATTGACCATACCGTCGGGCAGAACTTCCCCTACTAAAGCGGCAACCTTCGCGGTACCAATCTCCAGTCCTACTACCAGTTTTCTGTCCGTCGCCTTGATCATTGTTGTTCTGCCTGTGCCTGATTTTGTTGCTGAGTAGATTCCTCTGGCGGCAAGGGCGCCCAGCCTACTGCCGCTCCAGAGTCATAACGCAAATCAACGTAGCTAATCCGTTTGCCATCGGTTTGCGCCTGCTGCTGTAAAACCGGATAAAGTTCTACAAAGCGAGCCAAACGTTTCATCGTATCGCCCCGGCCAAGATTGAGCTTAATATCGTTATTCAGCGTCAACTGCCAGGAACGCCGCGCGGTCATCGCCGCTTCCTTCAGAGTAAATCTGTCCTTTGCCAGCATCTGCCCCATTTCGCGATAGCCCTGCAACACTTCATTGGCGCTGCCTTCCGGGCCATACAGCATTGGAAGCACCTGCTTGCTGGTGCGATCTGGCGGCACGCTGAAAGTGTTTCCTTCCGCGTCTACCATATGTTGATCATTCCACCGCGCAATCGGCACATATTCAACCAGATGAATCTTCAATTCATCAGGCCACTGCTTTCTGACGCTCACCTGCTTAATCCACGGCAGGCGTTGTTCTATTTGCGTCTGGATGATGTTGACATCCTGGGTCATAAAGGTACCTGGCTCACCCAATGCCAGGATCGACTGCCGGATATCGTCATTACGCGTGTAATGGCGTTCACCGGTCAACACCAGCTTTGAGAGCGGCAGGCGTTGCGCATCTTCCATCCAGCCCAACACGACCCAGCCGCTCACCAACACTGTCGTTAAAACGGTCAGCAGGAAAAGGATCCCCGCCAGACGCGTTCCATTATTGCGGCGAGAAGAAACCTCTTCTTCGCTGTTTCGCGTGTTCAGAGCAGCCTGCGACATATTAGTCCGCCAGTTCCAGAATTCGTACTACCAACTGCGAGAAGCTCATACCTGCCTGACGTGCCGCCATCGGCACCAGGCTGTGGCTGGGCATACCCGGTGAGGTATTGGCTTCCAGCAGATAAAACTGTCCATCGCTGTCCAGCATAACGTCAATACGTCCCCATCCTTTGCAACCTAACGTCGTCCATGCTTTCAGCACTAATGCCTGCAAATTGGCCTCTTGTGACGCTTCCAGACCTGCGGGGCAGAAATACTGTGTCTCATCAGAGAGATACTTCGCCTCATAATCATAGAAGGTTCCGGACGGTTGAATACGTATTGACGGTAAAATTTCTTCACCGAGTATCGCAACCGTGAACTCCGGCCCACTTAGCCATTTTTCAATCAATACTTCTTCATCGTGCTGAAATGCCAATCTTAATGCATCTTGTAGAGCATTTTCTGCTACTACTTTTGACATTCCCACACTGGAACCTTCGCGGCTCGGCTTAACGATAACCGGCAAACCCAGAGCAGAAATTTCTGCTAACTGCTTATCACTCAGGCCTTTTTCAAACTCTGCGCGGGTTAACGCTACCCACGGAGCGACCGGTAAACCGGCACCTTGCCACAGAAGTTTGCTGCGTAGTTTATCCATTGAAAGCGCAGATGCCATCACTCCGCTGCCGGTATAAGGCAAGCCCATCAGCTCGAGCATGCCCTGCAGCGTGCCATCTTCACCGCCGCGACCGTGTAGCGCGATAAACACTTTCTGAAAGCCCATCGACTTCAGTTGCGTCACGTCGACTTCTTTCGGGTCGACAGGATACGCGTCAATACCGCCTTCACGCAGCCCGGCTAACACCGCTGCGCCAGAATTCAGAGAAACTTCCCGCTCAGCGGAGGTCCCACCCAACAGGACCGCGATTTTATCAGTCATGTTGTGCTTCCTCCGGAGTTTGCGGCTTCAGTTTGATTTCAGCTAAAGAACGGGCAATTTTTCCAATATTACCAGCCCCCTGAACGAGAATCAGGTCGTTACCGGTTAATACCGGTGCCAGCATCTCGGCTACCTGCGCCGGGTCAGGCACCAGAATGGGATCAATTTTCCCACGTCCACGAATTGTGCGACACAGCGAACGGCTGTCCGCTCCCGGAATTGGCGCTTCGCCA
>ENA-ORRN01002983-ORRN01002983.1-human-gut-metagenome-genome-assembly--contig:-NODE-2983-length-10243-cov-2.954849_pt1 | contig 10243 bp, 9 predicted proteins | sample MGYA00242174_ERZ509132 | MGnify/ENA primary metagenome ERZ509132 (study PRJEB26280, sample SAMEA2338671) | human gut metagenome | biome: human gut; feature: human-associated habitat; material: faeces...
GACTTTCTAAAATCATTTGAAATTATAGATGTTTATAAATCACGAGAAGTTGACGCTGTTTTAAAAGTCGTTCGACAGGTTTGTTTAATCTCTTTTGCGTTGTTAATTGGACTAAGCTTATTTTATGCCTTCAACAAAGATGTATATAATACTCTATTTGGAAGTATAAGAATTGACTATCTTAAATTGATTTTTAATGATGATGCTGCTTTGCATAAAGATAAAATGTCCATGTGGTTACCATTGATTTTATTAATCACCGCTATATTTATATTCATCATCTATAAATCTATACAAACGATAGAATCCATTTGTACAATTACGATAGATCATACTCCATTTGATGTTCGTGTTGCCAATCACATCAAAAAACTTGCCAAGTATATTCTTGCAGGTGGTATTGTCTTTAATATTCTTGAAGTATGTCGTGTTCTATATTTTAAACAGATACTCAATTTCGATCTACTTTTCAACACTAAATATGTTACACAAATAAATTTTGATATTCGTCTTCACTTAAGCTTCCTCATTTTTGCCGCACTTATCTATTTATTGTCTTATATATTTAGATATGGACAAGAACTACAACAATTGAGTGATGAGACGTTATAATTATGGGCAAGATTATATTGCGATTAGATCGTGTCATGGCCGATCGAAAAATGAGTTTAAAAGAGTTGTCTGAGAAAGTTGGAGTAAGTAACGTTAACTTATCAAAGATGAAAACAGGTAAGATTTCCGCAATTCGCTTTTCCACTTTAGAAGCCATTTGTGAAGCATTAAATTGTCAACCTGGTGATATATTGGAGTATGTAAAGGACGATGAAAATAGCTAGAAGCACAAACTTCTAGCTATTTTATTATGATTTTAAATTTCAATAACACTACATACTATATTTCAAATTCAGTTAATCCCATTATTGTCTGTTCATGCACACTGAATATAAGAAAAGATTCGTCATATATTTTTAGTATATAATAATTATTCAATCGCATCTTTTCTAATATAATGCGATGCGCGGCCTAGACCTTTACGAATAATAGTACCATCTTCAACTAATTTTTTTAGTGCCGATTCCACAGAAGAACTGCCTAAACTCGGGCAATTTTCCATAGCATCTCTTTTCGTAAAGGTACCTATTGTACTATTTACATATGTTTTAACAATGTCATAAGAGTTGCTTCTTTTTCCGCTTTTCTCACTAATTGTTAATCTCTCGTCAAATTCACGGTAACATTTTAATATAATCCCAAGCATATATTTAATAAATTGCTCGGGATCATTTGTTCCTTCATGCCAACCTAAATCTGCTTGTGCTAAAGCCTGATAATACGCTTCTTTCGTATTCGCTATTTCTTTTTCAATACTGATATATTTACCAACTACATAATCATTACGATATAAAAGGAGCAACGTTAGTAATCGACTCATTCTGCCATTTCCATCATTAAAAGGATGAACACAAAGAAAGTCCAATATTACACAGGGAATTAATATCAGTGAATCTACAATTTCACAATCTAAAGCTTGTTGATAGCTACTACAAATTTGTTCAATGGCATCCGGTGTTTCATAAAGTTCTAATGGTTTGAATAATATTCTTTTTTCACCACTTGGCAAAACAGCATCTATTTCATTTGGAGATGTTTTGTATTTTCCACCATAGGATAATTCTGTGTATTGAAGCAAATCTCGATGCAGCTGCAATATATAATTTGACTTTAACGGAATATATTGATAATTTTCATGAATTAAATTTAAAAGCTATTGAAAGTGGTTATAATTGGATTAAAGGTTAAATATTTAAATAATTATAAATTAATTAATAATTCATCACGATTTCTAGGTGTTGTTTTATCCTCAACCAATTGCTGTAGACGAGAACTAGTCGTTACAATCCCTTCAATACGGTTTGAACTTTCTGTACTTTGTACTTTAGCTATTTCAACCAAACGCTCTAATTCTACAGTTTTTTGTCGAAAATATAATTCTTGTTTACCTTTAAATTCATGAATTTTAGCAACATAAGACAATATTTCATTATCCCATGTACGATTTTTAAGATGACTATAATCAAAATTCCGCATTTCCTTCTCCTCCCAAAGAGAATACTCTTTCTCCCAATTATATACTGATTTTGGGAGAAAAAACATAAGTTGGGAGTAAAAAACATGAATCAAAATATATAAATCAACCTTTAAGCCTTTTAATGTAAACCTCTCTATCTTTTTTGATATTAACTAAATTATTTGAACTCGATTTTATGTATATTCTGTATTCATTTTGAATCCATTACTTGTATATACGATAGAAAATCAATTTGGTAAATAAAGTACAGAGTATTAGACTTCCAATTAAATATAAAACTAATACTTCAATTTGAATTGTTCGAAGAATCAACAATACAATTACATCCAATATTGTTATAAAAACTAATAATTTTACTGTATACATCCTACGAATTTTTTTATAAGACATGCCAATGGTATGCAGCAGATCATACTCATTCTTATGTGAGTAGAAATGTTGATACAACTGCATATATACGATCACGATCGAAGTGATTATCAATACAAATTGATAGAACTGTACGATTTTTTGACACATATTCATGATTTCGGCAAGATTCTTTGCGTCCGTTTTATTATCGACTACATAGAAATCATCTCTTCTAGACAATTGGATATGATCAAGCTTCTTTTTTAGTAATGCTGATTGTTTAGTATTTACCCACAAATCACCCGTAATAAATGTGTCCGGATATGTATTTAGCCATTCCATTACTTTTAATTCAGGAATATACAAAACTTTATTATCCCCTTCTTTTATATGTTCTTTTACCGGTATATCGAGTACATCAATCAATTCTCCGCCTTGTTTATACAGATGCAATCTTATATTGTCTTCATATGAATTACTTAAGACATAATCATTATATTCATCTGTAACTTTGGTTTCTATTTGTTCATTATTTATATTCGCATCACATTGAATATTATAGTTAAATTCATGCTCATATGACTTAAGAATTTCTTTTGATTCCTCAATAAATTCAGGAATCAATGTATGATCAAATATATTAAATGTGGCACTCACATCATGTTCATACTGTACTTCTTGTTGATTTGTTTGAATCCAAGATGTTAATGACTGCATGGATACACATATAAACATCGAACTCATCGTAACAATCAGTGCAATAAACAGACCATTTCCATTTCTCATTGTTTCAATGATAGATAGATTTGAAATATTTAATTTTCTAAAGAAATAATGTTTAGGTCGTACTAAACTCAATCCAAATACAAATATATATTGTACAAATAAAATCAATAATAAAATACATAGATGATATTTTGATATATGTAAACTAAATGGAAGATTCATTTGAATCCATTTTAAAAACAAACCCCACAATAATAATGTAAATCCGATTCCCATACACTCAATCAGTGCAAAAAGCAAGGTATATTCCTTAATCATATACAAACGAATTTTCTTTTTATTCATTCCCAATATGTAGAGTTGATCATAAAAAGCTTTCTTTTTCTTTAAGTGTACAGATAGAACGCTATATACAAACAAGAAACAACATACACTCATAAACAGGATCAGAAATTTAAAAATATTTTCATATTCTACATTCAAATGATATTTGGCAACCACCATATCCGAATTCAATTCATAATCCTGTACGGGTAGTGTTGCGATTGCCGATTTATCTTTTAAATTCGCATAGACATACATCGCATCCTTTTTTGAATTTGTGGCTGTATAAAAACTATAATTGACAAGCTGATTATTTAGATTTTCATATACACCACTAATCGTATATTCTTTAGACTTCTGATCTGAATATAATTTTATCGTATCCTGCACCTTATATTTATTCTGATACTTTTTATGAATCAACACCTCATTAGATTTAGGATACTTTCCTTCTATCAAACGTATTGGATAGACACTAAAATCTGTAGTTGAAACCAAAGAATCAAAAGTACCTTTATACCCATAGGGCATTGGTGTTTCATAACTTAAACTATCTAGGTATGTATCTGTATATTCTTTATTTTGTGTATACGCAAAAGTTGTATATTTCACATCATAATTCCCATAAAAACTTTTGGCTACATTGATTCGATATAAATCATAAGAGTCTTTTACTACAAAGAGAGAAGTTAAAAGAAATGTGCACAAAAACAGAATGCTCACTAACAATACATAACTTTTCTTATTGCGACTTCTATATTTTTTGACTATATTCATACAATCTTTCCCTGTTCTAAACGAATAATTCGATCTGCATAATTGGCGATTTTTAAATCGTGCGTAACCAATACAATTGTTTTCCCCTCTTTATTCAACGCTTTTAAAATGTCCATCACATTTTTTGCATTCTCACCATCTAAATTTCCCGTTGGCTCATCGGCCAGTATGATATCTGTATGTGCAAGAATCGCCCTACCAATCGCAACACGTTGTTGCTGACCTCCAGACAATTCATTTATAAAACTATCTTTTTTATGCTCTAACCCTAGCAATTTCAATACTTGATTCAATTCTTTTGCATCCACTTTTTTTCCTTTAATTTGACTTGCCAAGCACACATTTTCTTTCACTGTCAAAAAAGAAATCAGATTAAAAAATTGATATACATAACTAATGTATCGACTTCTTAATGTACAACACTCTACATCCGATAAAGAAGACATCTCTTTATTTCGAACTACACAACTTCCCATATAATCCGTATCTAAACCACCAATAATATTGAGCATAGTAGTTTTTCCACTTCCGCTTGCTCCAATAATCGCAACAAATTCCCCTTTTCTTATGTGCATAGAAACTGCATCAAGTGCCACACAATCTTTATACACTTTCTTTAGATTCTGTATTTTAATCACAATTCATCCACTCCTTTTCTTTATTAATACACATAAGGAAAAGAAGCATTAAAAAAATCGAATAACCGTCAATTGATTTCGATTATTCGATAAATAAGATGATTTTCATATCCTTTGAATCCATGATTTTTGTTCCATGATACTTATTCAAAATGATATTCAGTATGGATTTATTTGAAGGTGTCATATTCTTAATATCCAAAGGATATTGAATATGTAGAATTAGCTCTTTCTCCTTTAGATTCATATGAAACATGAAAGTCTCATTTTCTTTAACTAAGCTACTATCCAATACGCATGTAAGTAGTGTTGTTAAGTCTTGTGTATCCATAGAATCGATTCTTTTAGGAACATGTATCTGTATATCATAATTCAATTTGTGTTCTTGAATAAAGTTTTGTAGGATCACATCCACATATGGATTTATGCATATAGAATTGGGATACAACTTTCCATATTTTACTAACTCTCTATTTATTTCACTTTCCAATTCTTCATATCTTTTGTTTTGAGATAAATGCTTTATATCATCCAAAGAATTTCGTATATCGTGAATCAACTCCTTGATTCCCGTCTGTTCATGAATCATTTGTTCTGTATAATGACTGGATAGTTCAATGAAATTTCGATACATCTCAATCTCTAATTTTAAGCGTATTCTAGAAAAAACAATGATAGCTACACTTAATAACACAAGAACAGATATGGTAAACATAAACACATAGATTTGGCTGTTCTTTATAAAATACATATATGTAAATTCTGTTTTAGAAAACAAGTCTGTCATCAACAACATATAAAGATAGCTAAATATAAATAGGATTATAGAAATTATATATTTAGTATTTTTACCAAATTCTAAACTTTCATATTTAAAGATTTGATAAAAGATTGCACATCCACCGATTGTGAGTATTGTTGAAGATGCATAATATTCTATAGTTAAAGAACGGAATAGAAGGATATTCATTGTTTGAAATAAGACAACGATCAAATTTGAAATAACAGATTCCAATATATAGTGTTCTTTTGTAGAAATATTTAAACATAGAATGGGAATCAACAATTGCAGAAATACAGATAGCCAGTTTATATGTATATATTCAGCGATTAAAAACACACATAAACCATTTAATAAGAATGAAAGAATCCATTTTGGATATAGTGAATTCTTCGTTATTTTTAAATAGAAACATTGTTTGCAAATATAATACATACTATTCATTAGAATATTCATATGCTTGTCCTCATCTGAATATAGTGTTCCTTCACCTTTTTCCATCTTCGAACACTCACAGAAATAATCGTACCATTTAACATAATGATTTTATGATTCTTTACATCCAAATAATCGACTTTAGAAAAATTAATAAGCACATTATTATTTACTCGAACAAAAGAATCCGATAACTGAGCCTCTATCTCTTTTAATGTTTCATTCACTAAAGATAATTTCGTTCCATCTTTCAATAAGACGAAGACGCCATTTTCAATTTGAAAATACAGAATATCATCCCTATACACATACCTTGTTTCATACGGTAAATTCAGTGCAATCTTCTCTAATTGATGAATACGATTTTCTACCTGATTTACCTTTTCAACTAAAGCATCTTCTATTCTATCTTTTATTATAAATCCTAAGACGTTTGTATCAAATGTATCAGCCATAGCTTCACTATGACTACTTACATATACGATAAAGCGCTGTTTATCTGGATGTTTTTTAATGAATTCAATGCCATTTTGACTTCCTAATTCAATATCTAGCAACAATAAATCAAAATAGAAATTGGATTCCATATATTCTTCAACTGTGCAAAAGAAACATAGTCTATGACTTAATTCTAATAGGTTTCGTATTCTTTCTTGTTGAATCAAACTATCTTCTAATACTGCAATTCTCATAGGTCAATTATAATGGGTAATATAGCAAATGGCAAAAGCATCCTTTCAACTTTATCTATGGTTTGTGACATCGGATAAAATTATGTTACTTGCATATTTTTATACATAAACATCCAAATAAGAACGAATTTTTCTGTGAAAAAGTCACACACCTAAATAACATGCCCGATTCGTTTCCAGCCGTCCGGTAACATTTCAATATCCACTCCATATTTCTGTATATCATCAATCTTCTGCCCACGATATTCTTCTATCACAATCTGATCTGCAAGACCGGTGGATTTAACCGCTTCAATACGTTCCATCACGTTATTGCACGTGTTCATCTTGCCTCTCTCCAAGTCGAAACTATCTGTGGTAACACCCACAATGAGGTAATCACCTAAAGCTTTCGCACGTTTTAAGAGGTTATAATGCCCCTGATGAAACAAATCGTATGTTCCGTAAGTAATAACCTTCTTCATAACCTTAGATAAATCGCTTTTCTCTTAAATCAATAAATGCAGCAATCAGTTTGTCGTAATCCTCCTTCTGAAGATGACCAATATGACCTATACGAAAAATTGTATCCTTCATATTTCCACCATTAGGACATATCCACATTCCATACTCATCCTTCATCTTAAGGAAAATTTTAAAAGCAGATTGAGTTATGGGATGGAGCGGAGTGACAGCATTACTAAGGCTTTCACTGACAATTTCAAAAGGAAGATTATTCTCAACAAGCTTATCACGAAAATACTTAGCCAATTCTGCACAACGCGCAATCTCCACCTCCGCACCACCTGCAGATTCAATTTCTTTTAAACGGACATTAATTTGACGAAGGATACCAACAGCAGGAGTCCAAGGAGTCTGCCCTCTCTCCATATTTTTAAGAGCAAGCTTCAAATCAAGATACTGACAGCAACATTGGACCTTTTCTATACGTTTAATAGCCGAAGGAGCAAGAATCATAACTGCAATACCCGGAGCGCAAGCAAGAGCCTTCTGACTTCCAGTAATCATCACCCCTGCATCCATTGCCGCCATATCAAATGAATCGCAAAGGAAGGTAGAGATTGTATCAACAATCAAGAAACAATTATTACGTTTGCAAAAATCAGAAACAAGATTGATATCGTAATGTACCCCCGTAGAAGTTTCGTGCTTCTGCATAAGGAAAGTAGTGTAACCCTTGCTCTCATATTCAGCAAGATGTTCAGGCTTCAAAGCTCTACCATACTTAAGCTTAATTTCCGTAAAGGGAATTTTATGAAGGGTAAGCAATTCCACAAAACGCTCACCAAAGCTACCACCATTGATTACAAGAGCCTTATCCTGTGGCGTAAGGCAATTTATGATGGCAGCCTCCATACCACCAGAGCCAGAACATGTCATGAAAACAACCTTACTATCTTTAGTCGCATTAGCAAACTTCTTAACAAGACGCTCATTCTCAAGCATCATTTCTGAGAACTCTGCTGTTCTAAAATATGGCACCTGTTCGGCACCTATGGCCCGTACAGCATCAGAAGATTGCACCGGACCTACTGTAAAATTAATCATTTATATAGATTCCTTTAATTATCAGTAATAATCAACCAATCCAATCATCACTCCCCCTTCTTCCTAGCCTCCAGCCATTTCTCCACCCATTCCCCAGCCAATTTCCTGATTTCGTCATCATCCAGTTCCTCCAGTTCATCGATATAGTATCGCAGAAGAGTTTCGTATGTACTAAGTGGGGCGTTACACCCTTTTTTTTAAGTCTATGTACGTGGATGGAGAAATATGCAAATCCTTGCAAAGAGTTTCAATAGTGACTCCACTCTGTTTTCTCGTTCGCTCGATAAAAAAGCCCAATGAAGGGTGAATAAAATTTTTGCCCATTTAGATAAATTTTAAGTAATTAGATAGAATACTATGTTATATATTGTTATTATTTACTTTGTTCCTTTAAAATCTTTCTTACATGTGGGAAAGATTCAACGAAAGAGAATGAATACCTTTGAGCCAACCATTTAAACATATAATATGCCAAAATCTTTTAAAATGTCGCTTTTCATGCCACCCATCTCGCCGATGAAGGACGGAGCGACCGGGAAAACCGTGAAAAGCGCCACGCTTACCCCCCTGCGTACTTTAGAACTGAACGAAGTTTACCAACTCATCACAGCCAACAAACGGCTGATCACCCTAACACAAGCCATCCGCGAAGCTGCCCTACAAGGCGATGATAACAACTGCCGGATGCTGAAACAGCAAACCTTACCCTACGTCACCCCCTGCGGCGTATTCACCCGACGACGGAGCGACTGCCTAAAGCTACCCTCCGGACTGGTGGTGGTGGACGTAGACCATCTCGACTCGCCTGACGAAGCCGGACGCCTGAAGCAACTACTGTTCAAAGACCCTTACCTCGCACCGGTACTGGTGTTCATCAGCCCTACCGGACGAGGTGTAAAGGCTTTTGTACCCTGTCCTATCGGAAAAGACAGCACGGAGGCGGTGCGCTGGGCCATGAATTACGTCCACTGCATGTATGACACCGAAAATACACAACCCGGAAAAGGAGTGGACACTTCGGGGAAAGACCTCGTACGCGCCTGTTTCCTCTGCCATGACCCGAAAGCACTGCTCAGAAAAGTTGTGAACTTCGAATTATGAGTCATTGCAAATCACCGACTACAAATTACTAATTATAAATTACCAAATCCGATGGAACCACTATCTTCATTGCACCTTCTGGCCGAAGCAGTCAGAAATGCAGGAGCAGACATTGCTCCAACCTATCAAGAATATATACAACTGGCATTTGCCATTGCCACCGACTGCGGAGAAGCAGGACGGCATGATTTTTTAAGTCTGTGCAGCCTGTCGTCCAAGTACGACCGACGGGCAGCCGACAAGCTCTTCAGCAATGCCTTGAAGACCGGCCGTAACGACGTGCATCTGGGAACCGCCTTTCATCTGGCCGAGCTTTGCGGCGTGAAGATTCAGCATGAAGCCGCACCCGCCATTGGTACACTTGGTACACAAAGTTCACCCCTCTCTTCTACCTCACACACATGCGCACGCGAGGAAGAGTCCGCATCGGGCATTGAACCACTGTCTCCATTACCCACTTTCGACGAACACCTCCACTGGCCTTATCCCCTGAATCACATCATGAGCTGCGGAACCTCCCTCGCCCAATACGATGTACTGCTACTGGGTGCCATCACCGTATTGGGTGCCAGTATGGGAAAACACGTCCGATGTTCCTACGGAGGAAAAATGATGTCCCCCTGCCTGCAAACCTTTGTAGTAGCCCTACCTGCATCCGGCAAAGGAGTGCTCTCCTTGGTACGCCTGCTTGCCGAGCCCATTCACGATGAAATACGTGGGCAGGTAGACGAAAGCATGGCATGTTACCGCCGCGAAAAAGCAAAATACGACACACTGGGCA